>Ga0335072_10000979_pt1 | contig 49176 bp, 40 predicted proteins | sample Lox_Sample_21_FD_206725 | JGI IMG/M metagenome (GOLD analysis project Ga0335072, IMG submission 206725) | Soil microbial communities from Loxahatchee National Wildlife Refuge, Florida, United States - Lox_Sample_2.1 | ecosystem: Environmental > Terrestrial > Soil > Wetlands | place: USA...
GCTAGCCGCAATTTCATTGGGATGCAAGCAGCTGGAAACTCACCCTAGAGCTGGTACAAAAAAGCCAGTCCGATCATCTGATGTACACTCTCTCACTCGCGCTGGTACAAAAAGTCGGTCCGGTCACCCGAGGATGAGGATTTGTAAATTCGCCGACCGAATGGGTCGTATTTGAAGGTTATTGCCACGAGAATGTCTCTGGCCGGTGTCAAATCGGTGAGGTCAACTCCTGACTTCATGGGAAGGGGCCATCTTGTTCCCACCCAGCGCGTTTGATCTGCGCCAGTTGATCTCGCTTCTGATGGCGACAAAACCGATAGTGGCGAAGCTCGCCGCATACGCATACAACGCCAGGTCACCTTGGATCGCACGGGAGATCTCCATTTGGTCAAGGAGTCGGAGGACTAGGAGGATAGAACCAAGAGTAGAAACCCAGGCAACGAGGTGGACAAGAGCGATCGCGAGTCGATTCCCTGCCTTTCTATAGGACCGCGTAAGCCAGAGGAAGAACCCCGTGAGCCCCGACGCCGAGCTCCCTAGCATCAATCCCAAAAAAATTGCTGCAAAGGCGAGATGCAAGATTACCCCCTATCGACAGGCTTTGGACAATTTCTCACGCCGAATCGTTATGCCGAGAATGGCTGATCTGATTGTTCTCACAAGGCAACCGTCGCCAATGGGCATCATGGTCACTTGCACGGCCCATTCGGATCACATGATTGGACTGTTAGTCCCAAGCTTTGACCAAATGGCGCACCGAGTGTTGAGGGAATAGCGCTGGCGGCTGATCCCAGCAAGGCCTGACCTAGTTCTGAGGAAGCAACTACCGCCGGGAGCGCGCCTGCTATTCCTCCGGCCCACCCACCGATACCGGCGAATATAGTCTCGCCAATATTGAGCGTCTTACAACGTCGCCCTCGATTCGCAAAAAGCTGCCCAAAAAGATCACCCGCGATACCCGCCTCTGCGCCGAGGCTGCCAATTTCGGCAACAGTTGCCACGCCTTCGGTGGGGTCAATGGCCCCCAAAGCAGCTCCAAAGCCAGCCCCCACTACAGTTGAAACTATAATGTCGGTGGTCGAGCCACCTTGAAGGTAGGCTCCAAGACCACCTTCGACTCCGCCCACCACGCCACCCACGATTATTCCGATTGCGAGTTTTCCGGATGGATCGCGCATAATGGTCGGTCGATTACGCGTGTATTGGTAGAAACTCATACCGGCTCGAAATCGAACCGGATCCTCGCTGAGGAACCTCCCTGAGGATGGATCGTAGTATCTGGCGCGGTAGTAATACAGGCCGGTTTCAGTGTCGAATTCCCGTCCCGTGTACTGGAAATAGTTTCGCAGCGAGCCGGTCGAAGCCGTCGTGTTGCCAAACGAATCGTAGGTATAGTTCTGGACGATTGAGCCGTTCGTGGCGGTCAGCGACGTGACCGAGACCAGCCCGTCCTGATCGTAGTAATCCGTGGTTCCGCCGCGCTGCATGGCCAGAGGCTCGTCGATGTTCGTCGTTTGCGCGTAGCGCGCGACCGTGCTTCCCGTCGCGTTCACGGTTTCGATCAGATTGTTGCCGTCGTAGGCGAAGATGCTGGTCGTGGTCGGGGAGATTTTCTCGATCCTTCTGCCGAACGGGTCGTATTTGAAAGTTTACGCTTGCACCAATACAAAGCCTAAAAAGGTGTTTTGGTTCTAATCTTTCGAAGCGCGTATCCGATTAGGACTATACCAAAGGCCGCTTTCGGAATGAACCTTCGGAGTTCATAGCTATCCAATGTCCCCCTCCAAGCCTCCATAGCGAACGTCAACACGTTTGCAGCGCCGATGACCAAAGCTACGACGATTAAGACCTTTACGACAGTGATTCCAAGATTTGACTGCTTTTGAGCCGGTAATGGCGAATTCGTTGCCATCGAAACTGGCCGATCATTTTGAGGAACATTGAACTGCGACAAGAATACGAAGACGCTTACTGCGAAGGCTAGTGCGGCTATGGGGGCAACTATCTGTGGCTTGTAACCACCCACAAAAATAGACGCGAGACTAACGATTAGAATTATCGTCGCAACACCGGCAAAGGTTCCAACTGCTTTTGCTCTGGGGCTCACAAAGATTTTCATTGGCTGCAACCACACGCAGACTGAGGTTCCTGACTACTAGGTGCGATGAGTCCAAATGCACCGGCCGCATTATCTAGGGTGTCGGCTCCCTTACCGATGGGCGCTAAAGGATTTCCCGGCTCGTTTTCGGAGGGGTTAAATAAATCGAGAACCGTCTCGTCATTTATAGATTCAACGGCTCCTGTTGCCCCGAATGACGCCAAACCTTCAATTGATGACGCGGTTTCGGCTTCTCCGCTACTTCCACCAAGCGCCAAGGTCAAGGCACCTGAGGCCGTCGACAATCCGTTAAAGAGTTGCCCCGCCGATTCTCCCGCGGATACGTTACCTGAGATTGCGCCCGCCAATTGCCCAAGGCCTCCAAATGCCTTCACAGCTCCACTATATACGTTGTAGCCACCGAGCAAGCTTAGGCCCCCAGTTTCGGGTGCCAATGCGATTGGCACAACTGCCTGAATACCCCCAATTGCCAGATCCAAAAGTCCGGCCTCAGCCAAATCCCACCTTTGCTGTGGAGTGACAGGGCAAAGTCCAAAAGGATCCCTGAAGACGTTTGGATTGCTCCGAACATAACTATAGAAATTAGTTCCGGCTCTGAAGCGTACAAGGTCCTCGTTAAGGAACCTGCCCGTTGTTGGGTCATAGTATCTGGCGCGGTAGTAATACAGGCCGGTTTCAGTGTCGAATTCCCGTCCCGTGTACTGGAAATAGTTTCGCAGCGAGCCGGTCGAAGCCGTCGTGTTGCCAAACGAATCGTAGGTATAGTTCTGGACGATTGAGCCGTTCGTGGCGGTCAGCGACGTGACCGAGACCAGCCCGTCCTGATCGTAGTAATCCGTGGTTCCGCCGCGCTGCATGGCCAGAGGCTCGTCGATGTTCATCGTTTGTGCGTAGTGCGCCACCAAACCGCCTGTCGAGTTGACCGTCTGAACCAAATTGTCGCCGTCGTAGGCGAAGATGCTGGTCGCGTTGGGGGAGATTTTCTCGATGCGTCTGCCGAAGGGATCGTATTTGAAGGTTACGGTTCCTTGGGTAGTGTGGGGAGACCGCCGCTCGGATCGAACGGACCAAACATCTCAATATTTCGGGAACGAGCATAGCGCGTTATTTCTTGAATCATTTCGGGTGGCGGATACTTGAGACCCTCGCTTCCCTTTTGTTTCTTGCCATCAAAAACCAATTCGTCGAGCCATATGATCTTCGAGCCCGCCGGCATCTCCGATATCTTGTGTTTAACTTGGTCCAACCCAACCAGAATCGACTTCTTGTTGAAGACCTCCTTCACGGATTTCTCGCGACTGGTGTTGTACAACACAGAGAAGTTCCATTCGCCACTTCTTGAGTCCTGCCAACTGTAAAGCTCATAGAGCGTGTACATCGACGTCGCGTGATTTGGATTGGGTTGTTGGGCCGCAGCGATCGATAAAACGTTCACACAAGCTAACACTACCGTGAGAATGGTTTGTTTCATATGAGTTCACCATCAATTCGGAGCACACATGGCATCGCAAGATTTGTTGTAGCCCCAGGATCTGGCATCTTTGGTCGGGTCGGAAACTTGAGGACCTACCGGCAATTGTCCGTGTTTTGAAGACCACAGGCCGTTTGAATCTTGACGATACCAGTGGTAGTCAGGTCCCAAATCGGGTCCCCCCGGCTCGTGAACGTTCTTGCCGATGAACGGCAAAACCTTGTGGTATCCCTCTGGACAGCAACTTCCGCCAGGATCAAGTATGAAGCCACTCGCCATTGCGGAAGCCTCTAGGGTCTTGCAAGTGAGCTTCTGGGGGTCGGGATTCAGGGGCTTGTCGGTTCCATTGCCCGGCTGCGGCATAGTTGGACCGTGGCCGGGTATTGGGGCGAAGATGCGATTCCAGGCGTAACTAAAGCAGTTATTCCAGAGTTGGGGAGCTAGAGGGCCATATGGGTTATTCCAGGGGCCATTTGGATCATAGACCGGCGGTCCCTGCTGTTGAAGACCCCACGGGTCGATGAGAAGGACCGGGTTATTGGTCGCATAAGGATAGAAATTGGGTCCGGCCGTGAATCGGTCGGGGTCCTCGCTCAAGAACCTTCCGTTCGTTGGGTCGTAGTATCTAGCGCGGTAGAAATAGAGGCTCGTTTCGGTGTCGAATTCACGCCCCGTGTATTCCAGGAAGTTGGTAACTGAACCTGTTGAGTTCGTCAGGTTCCCGAATGAGTCGTACGTGTACGTATTGGCTAAGGCTCCCGCCGAACTGCTCAGCGATGTAATTGAGCCGAGTCCATCGGCTTGGTAGTAGTCGGTGGAGGTTCCACGCTGCATCGCGAGAGGCTCGTCCACGTTTTGGGTTTGTGTATACCGGGCGACCAGTGTTCCCGAGCCGTTGACTGTTTCGATGAGATTATCGCCGTCATAAGCGAAGATGCTGGTAGCGTTGGGCGAGATTTTCTCGATTCTTCTGCCGAAGGGGTCGTATTTGAGGGTGACCGTCCCGCCCGTGCCCGGCAGCGTCACTTGCGCCAGCCGGTTCTCGTAATCCCAGGAGTAATTCGTCGTGTTCCCAGACACCGTCTTGCTCGTCGTGTTGCCGTTGTAGTCGTAGGTATAGCTGGCGTTCGAATTCGAGGTCATTTCGTTCGACACGTTGTAGCTGTACGACGCCACCCCGAGCGAGCTCAGCCGATTGCCCACAGGATCGTAGCTATAGGACTCGGTCGTATTGCCCCCCTGGGTCGCGTTCAGGAGTTCGTAAATCGCATCATAGCCGAAATTCGTCGTGGCCCCGCCTGCCTGACCGGCAGGCAGGCCCGAAAGGTCATTGACCTTTGCCGTGCGGTTACCCGCAGCATCAAGTGTGTAACTTGCGCCGTCAATAGTACTCCTTGGCCCCAAGACGCGCCACGGCGCGCCTTGGGGACCCCCTTTGTAGGGTTTTCCGAGCGCCCTCGCCGGGCGCAGGCGATGCAACACCGAGAGAAGCCGCGACAAACTGTCGTAGTTGTACGTCGTGGTGATGCCGTTGGGCCGCGTGAGCTGCGTCCGCCGGCTGAGCGAATCGTAGGAGAAGCCGAAGGTCCCGGCCCAGGAATTCGCGAGGGTCGTCAGCCGATTCAGCGTGTCGTAGGTGTAGGTGTTCGTGCTGCCGTCCGGGGCGGTGTAGCCCACGCGATTGGAATTGGCGTCGTAGGAGTACGCATTGGTGAAATTCGTGCCGGGGAGGAAGGTGTACTGCGTAGTCGTCCCGATCAGCCGCCCCATGTTGTCGTAGGCGAAGCCGTAGGTTCCCGTGGGGTCGTTCACCTGCAAGATTTTCCCGACTAGGTCATAGGTGTAATCGACGCTCGTAGAATCCGGGTGCAAGGCAAAGGAACAGGGGTGAGGAGTGGTGAGCCGCCCAGGACTCGAACCTGGAACCCGTTGATTAAGAGTCAACTGCTCTACCAATTGAGCTAGCGGCCCACAGAATTTCAGATTATAGCATGCCGGAAAATCTGTCCCAATGTCCCGCGGCTGGTCCGGCGCCCGCAAACGCCCGGCGCTTTTCTACTCGCGGCGCAGCGTTGCCGCGATTTCCTTTGCCACTTGCCGCGCTTTCACCAGGTCGCCGGGACCGAACGATATCGCCGCAACGCGCGCGTGCCCTCCGCCGCCGTATTTTTCGCACAGCGACGCCAAGTTCACTTCCGAATCCGCTTCCTTCCAAGGATTCGTTCCCACGGACACTTTCGCCCGCGTCGGCGAAGCGCTCACGCCCACGGAATACACCGCGTCGGGATACAAATAGTACGGGATGAATTTGTTGTACCCTTCCAGATCCAGGTCGCTCACGTCGAAATAGACGACTCCGCCCCGCGAACGCGCCTGCTCCCGCAAAATGTCAATCGATCGCCGGTGCCTCTCGAGCAGCGGCCCCAGGTGTTTTTGCACCGCCGGCAATTCCACCATTTCTTTCAAGGAAATGTAGCCCAGGTGCGGGATGAGCTTCGGCACCAGGTTCGCTTCCGGCGCCGCTTCGATCACCAGAGCGAGTTGCATGGCCGGCTCCGTCAGGCCCACGGCCACTTCCGACGACTCGAATTGCGCGCCGTCAATGATGTCTCCCCACTGGATCAGCTCCGCCAGGGGCCGCGCGTCAAACCCGAACTTCTCCGCGGCAATCGTGGCCAGAAATTTCGTGCACGATTTAAACGTTGGATCGTAGAACTTCCGCCCCGAATGGTCGGTGCGAAAATGCTCGGCGTCCGCGGGAGTCAAAAACGCGCTCTGGTGGTGATCGAACCACCACGTCAGCTGCGGCGAACTCGAATACTTGAAATCCACGATGGCGTTCTCGTCCCCGTCGAACAGCCCGTCCTCAAACGGTTGCGAAGCCTTGTGCGTCATCCCCGTATACAAAAATTCCGCGTCCGGATGGATGCGCTCCTTATAAAACCGCGAAAAAATCGCGGCCGAGGAGGCCCCGTCGAAGCATCTGTCGTGGAAGCAAACTCGAACCTTCAATTCTCACCCCTGCCGAATCGGTACGGGCTCTCCCGTTGTCCTGAGGAAAGTAAAAAAGAATGGCTGGACACAACGCGGTTGTCAAGTGGTAACCCGGACGCGGGCATTGCCGGGGCAAGCAAGCGGGCGAAATCATTCGCCCCCGCGAGCCCGTCCGGCGAAGAAAAAAGCCTCAGACCCTGCCGAAAATCTTCTCGGAAAGTTCGGCGGCAATCGGAACCCGGAATCGCACTCCCTGGTAAGCCTTGACCATGCAAAGAATCCAGAGCACCAGGCCGACGATGTCAATCAGCCAGGTAAGCAGCGCGAAGATCCCCCAGCCTCCAAGCAAGCTCAGCCCGAACACGGGCAACAGCAGCAAGTGAATCACCGTAAGGCCGCCGAAGATGACGATGGATTGCCGGGCGTGAAACTGCACGCTGGGGCGCTTGTCAATCAGGACGAATATCAGCCCGGTCACCCAGCCAAAAACGTAACTGAGAAGTGCCGCTACGTTTTCTTGCAGTCCGGTCTGCGTTGTGGCGGCCACGGATGCTGCCGCGGAGGGAACGGCCTCCTGAGCCGCCCCGCAGTTCGCGCAAAATCCCGCGTTGTCCGCCACCAATGCTCCGCACTTTGTGCAATGAGGCATCTTTTGTCTCCTCTGTTTTTCGCCGGGAAGCTCTTGTTGGCGCGAAGCCTATCAAAAGCCACTTCCAGCGGCAATAGCATTGCGCCAACCTTGCATCGACCGCTCTCAACCGGCCTCTTTCGGCAGCTGGAAAATGATAAGATTGGGAAGCTTGGGCGGTCGCTTCGGGCGGAAGTGGCGGAACTGGCAGACGCGCAAGACTTAGGATCTTGTGGCCGAAAGGCCGTGGGGGTTCAACTCCCTCCTTCCGCACCAAGTGTTCGGTTTTTGCCGGCATTCGTTGCAACCCTGAGCCGTGGTTTCGCGTCTCATCGCAAGTTTTTCTCGCGTTTATATGCAGCCGCCGTTTGTAGTTGAACTTACGCCGGACTTCTAGATTTAATTTGGATCTACTTATCGGGGGGTGTGGCGTGGTTCGATGCAACATTTGTCATGCGCTATTCAACGAACGGTATCTTGCCTCCCACAAGCGGCTCGCCCACGACCAGCGCGGTCAGGGCAATGCCCGCCCGGCTTCTGAAAAGGAAGCGATTCTCGAAATCGTGAAGCGGTTCGAGGCCCTCCCGCCTCGAAGCCGGAGAAAAGTTCTCGACATGCTCGAAATGCGCGTCGGCCCGCACGAGGAGTAAAGTTCTTTTTGGCCGCATTTCTGTCCGCTTGCAGAATCCGCCTAAAAATTTATTTTTGAGGAGGCGTTCGCATGCCGCGTCAATCCAAATCCAAGGTTTCTAATTCCGCTGGAAAAGTGCGCAGCCGGTTCGCTTCCGTCAATGGCGTTCGCCTGCACTATCTGGCCGCGGGCATCGGCGACCCAGTGATCCTCCTCCACGGCTACGCCGAAACGAGCCACATGTGGCTCCCCCTGATTGCCCAGCTCGAAAGCACTCACACCGTGATTGCGCCGGATCTGCGCGGTGCGGGCGAATCGTCCAAACCGGCCGAGGGATACACGAAAGCGGTCATGGCCCAGGATATTCACGCCCTCGCCCTTCATTTGGGTTTCGAGCGCGTCCGCATCGTTGGGCACGATATCGGCCTTATGGTCGCCTACGCCTACGCGGCGCAGTATCCTGGCGGGGTCGACCGCGTTTCATTGATGGACGCTTTCCTCCCCGGCGTCGGAAACTGGCGTGACGTTTGGCTCATGCGCGATCTCTGGCATTTCCATTTCTATGGAAAGACGCCCCTCGCTCTTGTCCACGGCCGCGAGCGCGTCTATTTCGAACATTTCTGGAACGATTTTGCCGCAGACCCCGCTCGTTCCGTCCCCGAGCGCGACCGCCGTTTTTATGCGAAGGAGTACGCCCGCCCCGGCGGCATGCGCGCCGGCTTCGAATATTTCCGCGCCTTCGAGCAGGACGCCAAGGATTTCGCGCTCTTCGCGCAGACCCCGCTCTCGATGCCCATGCTTGTTCTGACGGGCGAAAAGGCCTCCGGCGAATTCCTGATTCAACAAGCGGGCTTGGTGGCAAGCGATGTCGAAGGCGTGGTCGTTCGCAATTCCGGGCACTGGCTCATGGAGGAAGCGCCGAATCAGGTGATCCCCAAGCTCGTCGCCTTTCTGAATTGCGTTTCTTGAATCAAGGTTGCTGCGTGGCTGAATCGCGGAAGCCCGTCCTCGGGTTTCGCGGCAGCGCAGAGGCGGCGCAACCTGTCCGAGGTGGCGGAAAATTTTCTGCCCCGGCTGTTTCGCCGTGGTTGACGCGCTTGCTTTGATTTCTTATACTGGTATTTCACGAGCAGTGCTGCACGCCGCACTTCTCTGCCCTCCTCCTTCTCGGATTCCGGACAGGCGATCGGCAGACGGAAAATTCGGGCTGCCGCCTGCTTGGAATCCGGAAAAAAATTATGACTGAAGCGACATGTAAACGTGAACTCGAGCTGGAAATCCCGGCCGAGAATGTTCAGAAAGCCGCCGAAAAGATTGCCCGCGACATTGCCCGCGTCGCCCGCATTCCGGGCTTTCGTCCCGGCAAGGCTCCCGTCACGCTTATCCGCCGCCGTTTTGCCGACGATATCCAGGGCGAAGTCCTGCAATCCCTCGTTCCTGAATTTCTCGAAAAGGCTCTCGATGAAAAGAACCTTATCCCCGTGGGCCGCCCCGAGGTTGACCAGGTTCATTTTCACGATGGCGAGCCGCTCAAGTTTCGCGCCGTTTTCGAAGTCCTTCCCGAATTCGATCTGGGCGATTACAAAAATCTCGAGATCCAGATTGACGCCGTCGAAGCCGGTGACGCTCAAGTGGACAAAGCCCTCGACGAGCTCCGCGAACGCGCCGCCACCTATGTCCCCGTCGAGGGCCGCCCCGCCCATGACGGCGATTTCGTCCTCCTGAAGCTCGCCGGCACGCCCGTCGGCGGCGGCGATCCCATTCAAGCGGACAACATTCTTTGCCACATCGGCGCCGAAGAGACCCTCGAGACATTCACTGAAAATCTTCGCGGCGCCTCCGCGGGCGAAACCAAGAAATTCCGCACCGTCTACCCCGAGGATTTTCCGGACACCAAGCTTGCGGGCAAGACCTACGACTACGCCGCCGAAGTTCAGGGCATCAAGGAAAAGAAACTCCCCGAGCTGAATGATGAATTCGCAAAGGATGCCGCCGGCGCCGCCGGGGGCGTCGAAACGCTGGCTCAGCTTCGCGACAAAATTCGCGCCGATCTCCTCGCCGCCAGGGACCAGCAGCAGGCCGCCCAGGCCCGCGAGAAGATCCTCGAAGCGCTCGTCAAGCGCCACGATTTCCCCGTTCCCGCGACCCTCGTCGAGCATCAAATGGACGTGCGCCTGGAACGCCTCGTCCGCACTTTTGCCGCCCAGGGGATTGATCCCCGCGGAGTCAACGTGGATTGGGTCTCGCTTCGCCGCCGCCAACATGACCGCGCTCTCGACGACGTCAAGGCCGAAATTCTTCTCGACCGCATTGCCACCGCCGAAAAGATTGACGCCTCCGACGAGGATCTCGACAAAGAAATCGCCGCATTGGCCGAGCGCGGTGGTGAATCGGCAACTGTTCTTCGCGCTCGCTTGACAAAGCAGGGAGCGCTCGATAGGATGAAATCGAAGTTGCGCAGCGACAAAACGCTTGATTGGCTCTACAGTAACGCCCGGATCGAGACGGCAACCACCCGTGAAAAGTAACGCTTGGTTCGGGCTCCTCAGCGCGCTAAAAGATTCCCAATGAGAAAAATGGACGACGACACGCCGCGTGCCACGACCTTAGTTCCCATGGTGGTCGAACAAACCAACCGGGGGGAGCGGGCCTACGATATCTATTCCCGCCTCCTCAAGGACCACATCATCTTCATCGGCACCCCGATCGACGACCATGTCGCCAATCTGGTCACCGCGCAGCTCCTCTTCCTCGCTTCCGAGGATCCCGAGCGCGACATTTCCATCTACATCAATTCCCCCGGCGGCTCCATTTCCGCCGGCATGGCCATCTACGACACCATGCAATTCGTCAAGCCCGACGTGGTCACCTATTGCATCGGCCAGTCCGCTTCCATCGCCGCGGTCTTGCTTGCCTCCGGCACGCCGAAGAAGCGTTACGCGCTTCCCAATTCGCGCGTCTTGATTCACCAGCCCTGGATGTCCGGATTGTCCGGCCAAGCCACCGATATCGATATCCACGCGAAAGAGATTATTCGCACTCGGGAAGCGCTGAATAAGCTGCTGGCTCATCATACCGGCCAGTCGCTCGAAAAAATTGAACGCGACGTCGAGCGCGATTTCATCATGACCGCGGAGCAGGCCAAGGCTTATGGCATTGTCGATGAGATCATCATCAAGCACCGGTAGGCGCGTTCCAAAGGGTTAGTATCCAAACCGATGACTCTCCTCCGCCTTCTCGACTTCCGTCTTACAATGGGTGATACTTCTGTCAGGGGTGATTTTTCCGTTTTCCGAAAGGGGAATATTCAGTGAAACGGTTCACACCAGAAGAGCCGTTGCGCTGTTCCTTCTGCCATAAAACGCAGGATCAAGTGGAGAAGCTCATCAGCTCTCCCTCGGAATACCCGCGTTCGTACATTTGCAACGAATGCGTCGGGGTGTGCCAGCAGATTCTCGAGGACGAAAAACGGGAACAGGCCAGCCCGGTCAACCGCCGCCTTCCCCGCCCCCCTGAAATCAAATCGTTTCTCGACGGATACGTCATCGGCCAGGACAAAACCAAAAAGAAGCTCGCCGTCGCCGTCTACAATCATTACAAGCGTATCTTTCTCAATCGCCAGCCCGGCGACGTCGAGCTCACCAAGTCCAACATCATGTTGATCGGCCCCACCGGCACGGGCAAGACGCTTCTCGCGCAGACTCTTTCGCGCATGCTCGATGTGCCCTTCGCCATCGTGGACGCCACCACCCTCACCGAAGCCGGTTACGTCGGCGAGGACGTCGAAAATATCATCCTCAAGCTCTTGCAAAACGCCGATGGCGACGTCCAGCGCGCCCAGCAGGGCATCATTTACATCGACGAAATCGACAAGATTTCCAAGAAGGACGAAAATCCCTCGATCACCCGGGACGTTTCCGGCGAGGGCGTCCAGCAGGCCCTTTTGAAAATCCTCGAGGGCACTGTCGCCAACGTGCCGCCCCAAGGCGGCCGCAAGCATCCGCACCAGGAATTCACGCCGGTGGACACCACCAACATTTTGTTCATCTGCGGCGGCGCCTTTGTCGGCCTCGAGAAAATCATCGAACGGCGCGTCGGCCAGAAATCGCTCGGCTTCAACGCCGATACCCAGCCGAGCACCGCTACGCGCCGCAATATCGAAGTCCTCGAACAGGCTCAGCCCACGGACCTGATCCGCTACGGCTTGATTCCTGAATTTGTCGGCCGCTTGCCGGTCGTCGGCGTCCTCAGCGATCTGGACAAGACCGCGCTGGTCCGCATCCTGACGGAACCGAAAAACGCCCTGGTCCGTCAATATCAGCGCCTGTTTGAATTTGAAAATGTCCGCCTGCGTTTCACCGACGAAGCTCTGGAAACCGTCGCCGAGCTTGCCCTCCAGCGCAAGGTCGGCGCCCGCGGCTTGCGCATGATCCTCGAGGACCTCATGCTCGAAATGATGTACCACCTTCCCGCCCAGAGGAAGCTCCGCGACTTCGTCGTGACCGCGGACATGGTCAAAGGACGCGAAATCAACTGGAGCCTGCTTGAAAAAGCCGGCTGAGGACCCAACGGACCCCATGTTCAATCGTGAAAAACAGGATACGCGGCGAGTGCCCATGATGCCCGTGCGCGAAATGGTCATCTTCCCCGAGATGATGCATCCGTTCATCGTCGGCCGCGAAGCCTCCGTCCGCGCCCTTGAAGAAGCTCTGGCGGGCGAAAAGAAGATCTTCCTCGTCACGCAGCACGACGCCTCGATTGACGATCCCAAGCCCGAGGAAATTTATCAGGTCGGAACCCTCGCCAATATCGTTCAGAGCGTCAAGCTTCCTGACGGCAATATCAAAGTCCTCGTCGAGGGCACCGAGCGCGCCCGGATCGTCTCCGTTTCCACCGAAGAGGGCTTTTTCCGCGCCACCGTCAAAGTCGTCGCCGCCAAGATCGAGCCTGGCCCGCCGGTCACCGAAGCCCAGACCCGCGTCACCACTCTCTTCGAGCAGTACGTCAAGCTGTCGCAAAGTTTGAATTACGACACCATGATCGCCGCCGTCCGCGTCGAGGATCCCAGCAAGTTGAGCGACGCCATCGCCGCGAATCTCCAGATCCCCGTCGAGGAAAAGCAGGAATTGCTCGAAATCTTCGACCCTCTCGAGCGGCTTCACCGCGTCGCCGACATCCTCGAGGTCGAAATCGAAAAGCTCAACGTCGACCGCTCCATCAATTCCCGCGTCAAGCGCCAGATGGAGCGCGCCCAGAAAGAGTATTACCTCAACGAAAAATTGAAGGCCATCCAGAAAGAGCTGGGCCGCGGCGAAGCCAACGAAATCGAGCAGCTCAAGAAAAAGATCGAGACCTCCGGGATGCCCGAAGGCCCCATGGAAAAGGCCATGCAGGAGCTCAAGCGCCTGGAAATGATGCCTCCCATGTCCGCCGAGTCCACCGTCTCCCGCAATTATCTCGATTGGCTCCTCGCCGTGCCCTGGAAAAAGAAATCCAAAGAGCTTCGCGACATCAAACGCGCCGAGCAGATCCTCTCCGAGGACCACTACGGTCTCGAAAAAATCAAAGAGCGCATCCTCGAATATCTCGCCGTCCGCCAGCTCGTCAAGAATCCCAAGGGCTCGATTCTCTGCTTCCTCGGGCCTCCCGGCGTCGGCAAGACCTCCTTGGCCATGTCCATCGGCCGCGCTACGGGACGCAAATTCGTCCGCGTTTCGCTCGGCGGCGTCCGCGATGAGGCCGAAATCCGCGGCCATCGCCGCACCTATATCGGCGCTCTCCCCGGCCAGATCATTCAGATGATGCGCAAGGCCGGCACCGTGAATCCTGTCTTCGTCCTCGACGAAGTGGACAAAATGTCCATGGATTTTCGCGGCGATCCCTCGGCCGCCCTCATGGAAGTTCTAGACCCCGAGCTGAATCACGCTTTCACCGATCACTATCTTGACGTCGAGTACGACCTCTCCAAGGTCATGTTTATTTGCACGGCCAACGTCCTGCACACCATTCCTCAGCCGCTGCAGGACCGCATGGAAGTGCTCCGCATCCCCGGCTACACCGAGCAGGAGAAACATCAGATCGCCCAGCGCTTCCTGGTCCCCAAGCAGCTCGAAGCCACCGGCTTGACCAAGGAAAACGTCCAGTTTACCGACCCGGCCGTCTCTCATATCATTCGCCACTACACCCGCGAAGCCGGAGTCCGCAATCTCAACCGCGAGCTTGCCAACATCTGCCGCAAAATCGCCCGCAAAGTCGTCGAAGAAGGCGGCAAGTTCTCAGCCGAGATTGTTCCCGATAATCTCAAGGATTATCTGGGCATCCTCAAGTTCCGCGATTTCTTCGCCGAAAAGAAAAACGAAGTCGGCCTCGCCGTCGGCTTGGCTTGGACCGAAGTGGGTGGCGAAGTGCTCTCCACCGAGACCACCCTAATGCAGGGCAAGGGACGCCTCACCCTCACCGGAAAGCTCGGCGACGTCATGCAGGAATCGGCGCAGGCCGGAATGAGTTACGTCCGGTCCCGCGCCTACCTTTTCAGCCTGCCCAAGGATTTTTACCGCCATCTCGATATTCACGTGCACGTCCCCGAAGGCGCCATCCCCAAGGACGGCCCCTCGGCGGGCATCACGATCTGCACTTCCATCGTCAGCGCGCTGACCGGCATTCCGGTCCGCTGCGATGTCGCCATGACCGGTGAGATCACTCTTCGCGGCAAGGTTCTTCCCATCGGCGGCGTCAAGGAGAAGCTCCTGGCGGCCCATCGACTGGGCCTCCGTACGGTGATTCTCCCGAAGGATAATGAAAAGGATCTGGCGGACATCCCGCCGGAAATCCAGGCGCAGATGTCGATTCATTTCGTCGAATCCATGGACGATGTCCTGCAGATTGCCCTGGAAAGGCCGCTTCCCGTTCCCGGACTTCCCCCCGTGGACGGTGTCGAACCGAAGTTCGCCGCGGATATCGCGCAGGACGAATTGACCAATTGATTTCCTCCGGCTGTTTCACGCTCGGCTTCGCCGCGCTGCACCCCCGCCGGAGAACTCTGGTGTTTCGACCCTGACTGATTTCGTTCCCTGGACGCAGTGGCTGGTTCTGCTCTACCCGCCCGGAGTCCATAGTGCAAACATTTAAACATGCGCCTGATTTTTCAGGCTTGAGAAGGAAACATCTATGAGCGTTAGCCTTGCAGAACTGAAAGACAAGAACATCACCGACCTCTCCAAGATCGCCAAGGAGCTGAATATCCCCGGCTTCTCCGGCATGCGCAAGCAGGAGCTGATCTTTCAGATCCTCCGCGCGCAGACCGAGAAGAACGGGCTCATCTTCTCCGAAGGCGTCCTCGAGTGTCTCCCCGACGGTTTTGGTTTCCTCCGCGCCCCCGAGTACAACTATCTCCCCGGCCCGGACGATATCTACGTCTCCCCTTCCCAGATCCGCAAATTCGATCTGCGCACCGGCGACACCGTCTCCGGCCAGGTCCGTCCTCCCAAGGACGGCGAGCGCTACTTCGCCCTCATCAAAGTGGAAGCCATCAACTTCGAGGATCCCGAAGTCGCCCGCAACAAAATCTTCTTCGACAACCTGACGCCGCTGTATCCGCAGCAGCGGATTCGCCTGGAAACTACGAAGGAAAATCTCACCGGCCGCGTTCTCGACATGCTCTGCCCCATCGGCAAGGGCCAGCGCGGATTGATCGTCGCCCCGCCCCGCACCGGAAAGACGATGATGCTGCAGTCGGTGGCAAACTCGATCACGGCGAACCATCAGGAAATTTCCCTCATCGTTCTGCTGATTGACGAGCGTCCCGAAGAAGTCACCGATATGCAGCGCACCGTCAAGGGCGAAGTCATCAGCTCCACATTCGACGAGCCGCCCCAGCGCCACATCCAGGTCGCCGAAATGGTTCTCGAAAAGGCCAAGCGCCTCGTCGAGCACAAGCGCGATGTCGTCATTCTTCTCGACTCGCTCACTCGTCTCGGTCGCGCCTATAACGCCGTCACGCCGCCTTCCGGCAAAGTCCTCTCCGGCGGTATCGACGCCAACGCCCTCCAGCGGCCCCGCCGTTTCTTCGCTGCCGCGCGCAACGTCGAAGAGGGCGGCTCCCTCACGATTATCGCCACCGCCCTGGTTGACACCGGCAGCCGCATGGACGACGTCATCTTCGAAGAATTCAAGGGCACGGGTAACATGGAAATCAACCTCGACCGCCGCCTCGTCGATAAGCGCGTGTTTCCGACCATCGACATCAATCGCTCTGGCACCCGTAAGGACGAGCTCCTGCTTCCGCCCGACGAGCTCAACCGCATCTGGGTCCTGCGAAAAGTCCTGAGCCCGCTCTCCACCGTCGAGGCCATGGAGCTCCTTCTCGGCAGACTCTCCAAGACCAAGACAAATGCCGAGTTCCTCGCCTCCATGTCGAGCCCGGCCTAGATTCCGTCTTGCTTTCGCGATGTAAGGGGTCGGAGCCTGCCAGCCCGCTGGCGTCGGCTCCGGCCTGAAAGCCTCCCCGAAAATCGGGCTTCAGACTCCGTGTTAGGATCTCTCGTTTAGACCGGCCGTATTCCTCCGCCCCGGAATGGCACTTCGCGTGCTCCCTCTCGCCCGCGCCACATTTCAGGCGGTGCGGCGCGCCTAATCTCTGCATTTGCGGTTTGCAAACGCTCCGTTTCCCTCCGCGGCGTTTCAACCATGGACCATTTCGGGAAGGAGCTTGTCATTTGGAGAAATTCCTCGCCCGCCAGCCGATCTTCACTTCCGGCCGCGTCGTCTACGGTTACGAGCTCCTTTTCCGTTCCGGCCCGGAGAATTTCTACTCCTCTTCTCATCCCGATTTTGCTGCCGCCTCTTCCACCGACAGTTTGCTTCTGTTCGGCATCGAGCGCTTCACCGACGGCCGCCGCGCCTTCATCAATTGCACGCGCGAATTCCTCGTCCGGGAGTACCCTTCCCTGCTTCCCCGCGATCGCATCGTCGTGGAAGTCCTCGAAACCGTTCAAATCGACGCCGAGGTTCTCGCCGCTTGCCGCCGTCTGAAAGAAGCCGGCTTTCTGATCGCTCTCGACGATTTTGTGGACACTCCCGGCGTCCGCCCCCTGATCCCATTCGCCGATTTTCTCAAGGTCGACCTTTCCATCACTTCTCCCGCCGAGCAGCAGCGGCTGGTCCGCGCGTTTCGCCCCTCGGGCCTCGCCCTTCTTGCCGAACGCGTCGAAACTTACGACGATTTCCAGCGCACCCTCGACTGGGGCTACACTTTTTTCCAGGGATATTTCTTCAGCCGCCCTCAGATGCTCACCCGCCACGATATCCCCGCCTACAAGCTCCAGTATCTTCGCGTCCTCCAGGCCGCCAATCACCCGCACATGGATATCCATCTCGTCGCCGAACGCATCAAGGAGGAGTCTTCTCTCAGCTACCGCCTTCTCCGCTATCTTAATTCCCCCGCCTTCCCGCTCCTCACCGAGGTCCGATCGATTCCTCACGCTCTTTCGCTTCTCGGCGAACGCGGCATCCGCCGCTGGGTCTCTCTCGTCGCCGTCGCCTGCATGGGCGAGGGCAAGCCTGTCGAACTCGTCATGCTTCCCCTCATTCGCGCCCGCTTCCTCGAGCTTCTCGCCGTTCCCGCCCGCATGGAGTCTTCCTCGAACGACCTCTTCCTCCTCGGCCTTCTTTCCGTTCTTGACGCCATACTAGACATGAAAATGCCCGAGATTCTCTGCGAAATCGCCATCGGCGAGGAAATTCGCCGGGCTCTCCTGGGAGAAGACAACGGTTTTCGCCGCTTGTTTGAGATTGCCTTGCTCTACGAACGCGGGGATTGGGAGGGAGTTCACGCTTCGGCGGCTCGTCTTTCCATCCCCGACGCCGCGATTCCCGATCTCTTCCTTCAAGCCGTCGATTGGGCCCGCGGCGTCCTCTCGGGCCAGCCCGCCGCCGACCCCGCCCCCACCCTCTAGCGGCTCGATTGGGCGCGCCTCACGGTTGCCTGCCCGCCGGCCGGAGCTCCATTCTCGATTGCTTTTTCAACCCACTCAGCTTTTTGAGCGCGGGGTTTCAGCTCTACGAAGAGTTCTTGCAGCCGTTGTTGTGATGCCCTCATCTTGATTGCGATTTTCAGGGGGAGCGCGCGGCTTCGCCCGCGCGAAATGTTGTTACAGCTCTCGCTGAGGCCCTCTAATCCGCAGTGCGATTTTTTGTGGAAGCGCGGGGCTTTAGCCCCGCGAAAAGCTCGTCCTGGCTTTTGAGGGCTTCAGCCCTGGGTCGTTCCTACTTTCGCCTGCCCGCTCGTTCGTTCTACTTCGCCTCCGCGCTTGCTCCCGCCGCTTCCCGCTCCCTCGCCAACATCGTCACCAGCCGCGCCACTTCCTCCGCATCCATCGCCGTGCTATCCACCACCACTGCATCCGGCGCCCGCACCAGCGGCGACGTGCTTCGCTCGCGGTCCCGCCGGTCGCGCTCGCGTATTTCATCCAGCGTCTGTTCCAGCCCCACGCCTTCGCCCTTCTGCTGGTGCTCTCTCCATCGCCGCTCCGCCCGCGCTTCCGGCGACGCCGTCAGGAAAATCTTCAACTCCGCGTCCGGAAACACCACCGTCCCGATGTCGCGCCCTTCCATCACCACGCCTCCGCGATGCCCCGCTCGCCGTTGCTCCGCCACCAGCACGTGCCTCACCCCCGGCAGCACCGCGATCTTCGACGCCGATTGCGACACTTCCGGCGTCCGTATCCCCGCCGTCACATCCACGCCGTCGAGCATCACCCGCTGCGTACCATCCACAGCCCGCAAGTCGATTTTCGTTTCCGCCGCCAGCGCGTCCAGCGCCTCGCTGGCGTCGAGTGCAATCGCGCGCCGCAGCGCCTTCAGCGCCAGCGCCCGGTACATCGCTCCCGTATCGATGTAGACGTAGCCCAGCATCGCCGCCACGCGCCTCGCCAGCGTGCTCTTCCCCGAGCCCACCGGCCCGTCAATCGCGATGATCAGTTTCCGCACAGTTTCTCGTCAGGGCGCCGCTTCAGCCGTTCCGGCCAGTCGCGAGCGAAGGGAGGCCGTCGCCGAGGCCGCGGTCCGCAGCGAAATTTGTCTTTCTCCCCGCTTCCTTCCCTCTTTGCCTCGCTCCCAATCAGATCCTCTTAAAGGCTCTCGCAATTTCTTGCACCGAATAACGCAGCACCACCGGCCTTCCATGCGGGCAGCTCATCGGATATTCCGTCTTGGAAAGCTCCGCGAGGAGCCACTCCATCTTCGTCGCATCGAGCGGCGTGTTCACTTTGATGGCAGCATGGCACGCCGTCGAAGCCGCGATCTTCGCCTGCAGCGTCTCGATCGAAATTGCCGCGTTTTCACGCGCAATCCCGTCCAGAATCTCGAACAGCAGCTTTTCCGTATCGGCTGCCGTAATTCCCGCCGGCGCCGCCTGGATCGCCACGCTTCGCCCGCCCATCAGCTCGGCCTCAAACCCGTTCGCGCGCAGCTCTTCGGCGATCTGCTCGAACGTCGCCAGCTGCCGCGGCGACAGCTCCACCATCAGCGGCACCAGGAGCCTCTGCCCGCCGATCTCCCCCTCGCGCCGCGCCCGCAGATGCTGCTCGAACAGCACCCGTTCATGTGCCACATGCTGGTCCACGATCCACAATCCTTCGCCGTTCACCGCCACGATGAAGCTGCTGCTCACTTGCCCCAGCGGCTTCAGGTCCGCGATTGCTTCCGGACCCGGCAGCGCTCCCGGCGACGTCGTCACCGCCGCCGCGCCTCGATCCGATCCCGCCGCCTGGCCCAGCGGAAAATCGAGCCCTGTCCCCGCCTCGAATTGCAGCCGCTGCGGCAACGGCAGGTCCGGGGCGCCGCTCAGCTCGAATCCCTCGCCTTCACCCGCCACGAGCGCCGGGCTCGCCAGAAATGAAGTGGGAATTTCCGCCCGCGGTGGCCCGATGGATTCGCTCCCCGCCGTCGCAGCCATCGCCGATGCCGCCACTCCCGGCCCGCCCATCGGAATCGACGCCGCCATCGCTCGCCCCGCGGGAAACCCCGGAATCGGCCGCGAGTTCGCCAGCGCCTGCTTCAGCGCGTCCCGCGTGAAATCGTGGACAAATTGCGGATGCCGGAAGCGCACCTCGATTTTCGCCGGGTGGACGTTCACGTCCACCTCCTCGGCCGGCAAATCCAGAAACAGCAGCACCACTGGAAACACGCCCGGCGGCATGATATTCCGGTACGCCTCGCTGATCGCGTGCAGCAGCAACCGGTCGCGCACCAGTCTCCGGTTCACGAACGCGTAAATTCCGTTGCGGTTCGTCCGCTGCACTTCCGGACGCGACGCAAATCCCGTCGCGCGCACGGTCGCCGCCCGCTCCTCCGCTTCCAGAGGCGCCTCCGTGATCGCGCTCCGCACCGGCGCTTCCACCGCCGGAATTTCCATCAGCTCCTCGAGCGCTTGCCGCCCGAAAATCTGGTACACGCGCTCCGCCATCCGCTCCACCGGCGCGCAGTTCAAGATTTCCTGCGTCGGCGTCTTCAAAAAGAATTGTTTGCCGGGATTGGCCAGCGCGTAGTGCGTCACGAGCGACGCGATGTGCCCCAGCTCCGTCGTCTCCGACTTCAGGAACTTCCGCCGCGCCGGCACGCAGTAAAAAAGATCCGCCACGCTGATCGACGTTCCCGCGGGCAGCCCCGCCGGCTTCACCCCCAGCAGTTTTCCGCCTGCGAATTCGATTCGCGTTCCCTGCTCGTTCTCGCTCGCCGGCTCCGCGGCTCTCGTCTCGAGCGTCAGCCGCGACACCGCCGCAATCGACGGCAATGCCTCGCCGCGAAATCCGAGCGTCGCGATCGACAGCAGATCGTCCGCCGTCCGCAACTTCGACGTTGCGTGCCGCTCGAATGCCAAGAGCGCGTCGTCGTGATTCATCCCCGCGCCGTCATCGACCACGCGTATCAGCCGCTTCCCGCCCGATTCCGTCTCGATCCGCACCGACTTTGCGCCCGCGTCCAGCGCGTTCTCCAGCAGCTCCTTCACCACCGATGCAGGCCTCTCCACCACCTCGCCCGCCGCTATCTTGTTCGCGACATCTTCCGCCAGTATTCGAATTCGGCTCATTCCGTAGGTTCTTTCACCTCCTCGGCCAACACCTGGCCGGATCCCGAGCCTTCGGAGGCCGGGGCCTGCCTGCCGCAGGCAGGCTTCGGCCCCGGCGCCCACCGCCACACTAAGCAGGGGCTTTAGCCCCTGAAGAATCCGGGCTGTATCTTCGTGGGCACGCGTCGAGAACTACTTTCCCGCTCGCTGAAGAATACGGCCAATCCTCAGCATTCATAATAAGATTCGCACGCACGGGATTCATCCGGATGTATTGGACTTTTGCATGCCAATCCTTCTGGTCTCGAATCGTCCAATCGTGAAATCCCTCTTGCCAGATTTCAATCTTCAGCTCGCGCTGCCGATGAATCGTGAATGAGCTGCCTCCTTTGATGAGCTGCACTGACTTTTCGAGGCTTGTCGTGACAGAGGGCGTCAACATTACGTGTAGATGGTTTGGCATGATCACAAATTCATGGAGAAGGAATGCACCCTTCTCTCTGTGGTGCACAATTGTCTCTAAGAGAATTTCCGCATTCTCTGATACCTGAAAGACACTGCGGCCTTGCCAGCATCTTGTCGTGACAAAATACGAGAACCCGGAAGTCGTTCGGTGTCTCGGCGACGCCATTTCTAGATCCTTCAGGGGCTGAAGCCCTCTCAAAACGAACTGCGTACGCCGGGGCTAAAGCCCCGGCCTCCGAAAGCCATTCCCTCAGAAACCCCGAGGGGAGCCGGACTATTTCCTCTCTACCTGCTTCACCGCAATCCCAAGGTCATCCAACTGGTCCTCCGCCACTTCGCTCGGCGACTCCGCCATCAAATCCTGCGCCGCCGTCGTCTTCGGAAACGCAATCACTTCGCGAATGGATTTTTCCCCCGCCAGCAGCATCGTCACGCGGTCCAGCCCAAGCGCGATACCCCCGTGCGGCGGCGTTCCATACGTCAGCGCGTCCAGGAAAAATCCGAACCGCTTCCTTGCCGTCTCGTCATCCAGCCCCAGCGCTTGGAACATCCGCGCCTGAATATCCTGGCGGTGAATTCTTATGCTCCCCGACCCCAGCTCCACGCCGTTCAGCACCAAATCGTATCCCTTCGACCGGCACTCCCACGGCGCCGTTTCCAGCTTATCCAGATCCTCTTCAACGATCCCGGTAAACGGATGCTGCGCGCTCACCCATCTCTTTTCGTTCGCGCTCCACTCAAACAGCGCGAATCCCGTAATCCACGTGAATTCCCACTTCGTGCGGTCAATCAACCCCAGCTTGTCGCCCAAAAACAGCCGAATCTGTCCCGCCACGCCCAGCGACGTGTCGCTGTGCTCGATCTGCTCCTTCGCCGCCGCAGCCACAACCAAATCTCCCGCCCTCGCTCCCACCGCCTCCGCGAGTTTCTTCAATCCTTCCGCGCCCAGCGTCTTTTCGAGCCCCGACGAAATTCCCTCCGCCGTCACCTTCACCGTGTAAACGCCCCTCGCGCCCGCCGCCTTCGCGAACTCCGCGAGCTCGTCCAGTTGCTTCCGCGACCATGCTGCTGCGCCGGGCGCCGCTACCGCCTGCACGTTCCCGGCGAATCCCAGCGTCGCCCGCGCTGCCTCGAAATGCGCCGTCGCGTCGTGCAGCTCCATCCCGAACCGCAAATCCGGCTTGTCCGACCCGAATCTTCGCAGCGCCTCTTTATAATCCAGATGACGGAACGGCCGCTCCGCCTTTACGCCCACCACTTCGAGCGCCCGCACCATCACGCGTTCGATCACCTCGAAAATATCCTGCTGCCGCGGAAACGACATCTCCAAATCGAGTTGCGTGAATTCCGGCTGCCGGTCCGCTCGCAAATCCTCGTCGCGGAAGCACTTCACGATCTGGAAATACCGGTCCATCCCGGAAATCATCAGGATCTGTTTGAAAATCTGCGGCGACTGAGGCAGTGCGTAGAACTGCCCGTGATGGACGCGGCTCGGCACCAGGTAATCCCGCGCTCCCTCGGGTGTTGACCGCGTCAGCATCGGCGTCTCGATCTCGAAAAATCCCAGCTCGTCGAGCGTCTTCCGCATCTCGAACAGGATTTTGTGTCGCAGCTCGATGTTCGCGTGCGGCTTCCTCCGCCGCAGGTCGAGATACCGGTAACGCAGCCGCGTCTCTTCCGCCGCGTTCACTTCGTCTTCGATCTGGAATGGCGGCGTCTTGGAATTGTTCAACAAATGCAGCCGCGTGGCGATCACTTCCACTTCGCCCGTCGCAATCTCCGGGTTCGCCTTTTGCCGCTTCACCACCTTTCCTTCCACCGCCACCACGTATTCCGACCGCAGCTCCTCCGCCTTTTTGTGCGCTTCCGGGTTCAGCTCCTTGTTGAACACGATCTGCGCGATCCCCGCGCGATCTCGCATATCAATGAAAATCAGCTGCCCCAGGTCCCGCCGCCGGTGCACCCATCCCATCAACACCACTTCCTTCTCCGCGTCCCCCGCCCGCAGCCCGCCGCAGTACCCTGTCCTCTTCAAATTTCCCAATGTGTCAAGCACGAGTCCCTTCCCCAATGTGGCGAGTGGCGAGTGATGAGTGACGAGGCAAACCCGACAGTTTTCTCCGGATCGCCACCACCATTTTTTGTATCTCGTCTATTTCGCGAATCACTTTTTCAATTTCTCCCGATCTGCAAAACCCAAGCTGCACGCTCAGAAGTGTCTGGGTTTCGAGCTCTGCTGACGAGCCGTAGGCATGCGATAAGAACTGTAGAAATTCTCCTCGGCCTTGCCTCGCCTGTCCCTCTGCAATGTTAGAAGGTATAGAGACCGCAGCCCGCCTCATTTGCGAAACCAGTCCAAATCTCTCCCCGTCGGGAAAGCGCTGAGTCAGCTCATACACCAACTTTGCAAGCCACATCCCTTTCTGCCAAATCTTGAGTTCTTTGTAGTGCCGAGGTTTATCCTTCTCGAAAGGCATGGCTCCTCCACCCCATCTTTTTCTCGTCACTCGCCACTCGTCACTCGTCACCAGAAATTCGCCACTAGCCACTTCTTCTCTCCGACTCCAAATACTCCAGCAATTCCGCTTCCGCCAGCTTCTTCTGCTCCGCGTCCGCCAGCCGCTTCAGCGTATACATCCGCGACGCCACCTCGTCCTCTCCCAATATCAGCGCATACCTCGCGCCCAGCCTGTCCGCCAGCCCCAGCGACTTCTTGAACTTCATCTCCTCGGCCGGCAGCTCCACCGCGATCCCCGCCTCGCGCAGTTTCCGCGCAATCTCCACCGCCGCCGGATACGCCGCCTTACCCATCCACGCCACATACACTCCCAGCGCTTGCGGTTTCGGCGCTGCGCCCAGTTCCTCAATCGACAAAATCGCGCGGTCCGTCCCAATCGCAAATCCGATCCCCTTCGTCGGCGGCCCTCCCAGCATTTCCACCAGCCCGTCGTACCTTCCGCCGCCGCACACCGCGTTCTGCGATCCCAGCCCCTCCGCCGTCACCTCGAACGTCGTCCGCGTGTAATAGTCGAGTCCGCGCACCAGCCGCCAGTTCTCTTCGTACTGAATTCCCCGCAGTGATAGCTCCTGTTTCAGTTGGGAAAAGTGCTCCCGGCACGCATCGCACAAATGCTCGGAAATCTTCGGCAGCGTCGCGATGATCTCCTGCTCTTCCGCCACTTTTGAATCGAGCACGCGCAGCGGATTCGTCTCAATCCGCCGCTGCGAATCCGCCCCCAGCCTCTCCTTCACTCCGCGCAACGCCTCCCGCAGCTTCTCCACGTACGCCGGCCTGCAATTTTTGTCTCCGATCGAATTCACGTACAGCTTCGTCTTGACCAGCCCCACTCGCCGGAACAAAACCAGCAGCATCTCGATCAGTTCGGCGTCAATTCCCGGCGCGTCCGATGGCCCCAGCACTTCCGCGTCCACTTGATAAAACTGCCGGTACCGCCCCTTCTGCGGCCGCTCCCGCCGGAACATCGGCCCCATCAAATAAAGTTTCACGTTCCCCGGCCGCACGTGCATCCCATGCTCGATGTACGCCCGGCATATCCCCGCCGTCGCCTCCGGCCTCAGGGACATGCTCTGCGGATATTCAACTCCCCGCGACAGAACCTGAGCGGAGGCGACAGCCCTTCTAACCTCCTCAGCGTCCTTGTCCGCTAATTTCCCAATAAGCCCCCCCGTCGCTGGGTTCTGACTGAGTACGTGACTGATTATAGAAAGTGACAAATCGAGCTGCTCGGCAAGTTTTAGATTGGCACCCTTCGGAAATTCGTCCGCATGGACAAGCGTCTTTAGCCGTTCCTGAAACTTTCGGGCAACACCATAGAACCCTCGCAGCAGACCATAATCTGCTGTCCAAACCTGCTCGTTATTCAAGAAGCCCACGAACGCAGAGATTTCTTCCGTATCGGGGCTGCCAAAACCGTACATTTCTTTATTGACAACATCCGTCTCCGCCCCAATCGACCGCGCGAACAACCCCGTCTCTTCAAATATCGGCGTCCTAATTTCGCCGAAATTGTAGCTCTCGAAAACCTCCCGCGCCGTTTGCTCAAACCAATTCCACAGCGCCGAATCCGGCGGCAAGATATCCCGCGTCCCTTTAATCGCCCTAAATTGCTTCGTCTCCGCCATTCCTCTCCTAATCGCTCCTCGCCAAACGGTGGTTCTTCACAAGTCACGAGTCACGCTTTTCCTAGCCACAAGTCACTCGCCACTTTCTGCTCTGTAACTCTCCTTGTATTCCACGTACCTCGCCGCATACGCGTCAATCGACGCCTGATCCTCCGCGGTCAGCGCCCGCCGGAATTTTCCCGGATGCCCCATGAACAGGCTTCCCGCCGGCACTTCCGTCCCCTCCGGCACCAAAGTCCCCGCGGCGACAATCGATCCCGTTCCAATCTTCGCGCCGTTCAAAATAATGCTTCCCATTCCGATCAGGCAGCGCGACTCGATCGTGCAGCCGTGCAGCACCACCCCGTGCCCCACCGTCACGTCGTCTCCTAAAATCAGCGGGTGCGTGTCGCGCATCACGTGCAGTACGCTGCCGTCCTGCACATTCGTCCGCGCCCCAATCCGGATCCAGTTCACATCGCCGCGAATCACCACGCACGGCCACACGCTCGCGTGTTCGCCAATCGTCACGTCGCCGATCACCACCGCGGCCGCGTCCACATACGCCGTCGCCGCCACCTGCGGCTTCTTCCCTCGATATGCTCGGATCAAGTTTCCGCTCCTCGCACGCGCCGCGCGCACAATTCTCATCAGGCGGCGCCCAATCGCCCGCGAACCTAACACACACCTAGTTTCCTAACAACACGACTTACGCCTGGAAATTCTACGGACGATCACCCGCTCGATTGTCATCCCGAGCGAAGCGAGGGACCTGCCCTTTCACTTTTAACGACACGGCCTCTCTTATCAACCGATACGCCATATAAAAAGCCACTGCGGGCAAGCTCCAGCTTATGGCCACTCCGAGCACGGCTCCCCAGAACGTTACTCCAGGATTTTTGAAATCATCGAAAGCTGAAAATGCATTGCCAATGAAGAAAAATGCCCCGGCCACTGCGGACAGCACTCCTAGGCTAAACGCTAGCACTCTCCTGGGACTCATTCACCCCGCCAGCGAAAGCGTCTCACAAAATCTGCACCACCGGCGTTGCCCCCTGCAAATTCACCACCGACAACCTTGCCGCCACATTTCGCGCCATCGCATACATGCTCTTCGCTCCCGGCGCATCTTCTCCCTGCGACACCACCGGCTTCCCCGAATCTCCTCCGATGCGGATTTGCGGATCGATCTCGATCTCCCCCAAAAACGGCAGGCTGAACATCTTCGCCATTTGCTCCCCTTCGCCGTGCCCAAACACATCAATCCTCCCGCCGCAATGCGGGCACGCGAAATAGCTCATGTTCTCCACAATCCCCAGTATTTCCACGTTCACCTGCCGGAACATTTCCACCGCCTTGCGCACGTCCGCCAGCGCCACCACCGACGGCGTCGTCACCACCACCGCCCCGCTCACCGCCACGCTCTGGATCAGCGACAACTGCACGTCGCCCGTCCCCGGCGGCAAATCCACGATCAAATAATCCAGCTCGCCCCACCGCACGCTCCGCAAAAACTGCTGGATCACGCTGTGCAGCATCGGCCCGCGCCACACCAGCGGCTTGTCTCCCGGATTCAGCAGCCCCATCGAAATCATCCGCACTCCGTAGGCCTCGACCGGAATAATCGTCTTCTCGTCGATCGCCTTCGGCTGCTCCGTCGTCCCCAGCATCAGCGGCACGTTCGGCCCATACACGTCTCCGTCGAGCAGCCCCACTTTCGCGCCCATATTTTTCAGCGCCAGCGCCAGGTTCACCGCCACCGTCGTCTTTCCCACTCCGCCTTTTCCGCTTGCCACCGCCACCAGATTCTTCACCCCTGCAATCGGCGCTTTGTCCTGCAACCTCCTCCCCTCCGGCACCGACGCGTCGAATTTCACCTCCACGCTTTCCACCCCCGCCACGCCCGCGAGCGCTCCGCGCACGTCCTTCTCGATCGTCTCCTTCAGCGGGCACGCCGGCGTCGTCAACTGCACCAACAGCGACACCGCTCCGCCCCTCACCTCCACTTTCTTCACCATTCCTAGCGTCACAATATCTTTATGCAGCTCCGGATCGATCACCGCCCGCAGCGCTTGCACCACTGCCGCTTCTGTTGGCCCGCTCCCCATGTGTTCCTCTTTCTTCGCGTCCTCAGCTCAGAAAAATTCCTTCGAGTATCTTTCCATCATAGACTGCCCTCCCCACCCCTTCAAGCGCACCGCATCTCCCGAATTTAAATCCTCTTTTAATCATTCCGCGCTACCGCCGGCGATATCGCACCTGGCTCGCTCATTCTCCCGGACACCCTCGCAGCTCCTGCGCCTCGTGCCCTTCCGGGCTTGGCAATCCTCCCAATACCATTTCTTAATGCCATTTACCGTGATATAATGGCGACATGCGCTCCAAATCCTCCATCGACTCCGCCGGCCGCCTCGTTCTACCCAAACACGTCCGCGACGCCCTCAATCTTTCGCCCGGCGACGCGCTCGATATCGAACTTTCCGCCGATGAAGTCACCCTCCGCCCCGCCAAATCCGCCGGCCTCCAGAAGGAAAACGGCGTCTGGGTCCTGCGCACCGGCGAGCCGCTTCCCCAGTCCGCTGTGGATGAGGTCGCGCGTCGCGTCCGGGGCGAACGCGGCTCCGCAATTCTCGGTGAGGAATCTTGAGGGCCTTCTTCGATTCCTCCGTCCTGCTGGCCACGTTCCTCGCCGACCACGAACACCACCAGCCGAGCATCGAAGCTTTTCTCCTCGCCGGCCCGCGGGAGTCCTCGTGCGCCGCTCACAGTCTCGCCGAAGTTTACGCCACCGCCACCCGCCTGCCGGGAAAGCATCGCGCCGGCGGCTCGCAGGTGCTGCTTTTTCTCGAAAGCGTTCGCGAAAGAATTTCTGTCGTCGCGCTTACGCCCGACGAATATTGTTCCGCTCTAAAGGACGCTGCCGCTCTGGATATCGCCGGCGGAACGGTCTATGACGCGCTCATCGCCGCATGCGCCGTCAAAGCTCGCGCCGATTGCATCTATTCCTGGAACGTCCGCCATTTTCAGCGCCTTGCCCCCGAAATTGCTCGCCGCGTCCGCACGCCTTGACTTCGCTCCCCGATGCCGGTAAATTTCTCTTGCACGCGTTAGGAAAGGCAGTCGCCCCATGAGAGAAATCCAGCCTCTTCTTTGACTCACCCTCGGCCGCGGCTCGATCCTCGCCCGTTGGCCCTCGCGATATCGTCCACTTTTTCAACCCTTTTCTGAGCCCGTATTTGCGTTCGTGTTTCCGCGTTCCCGGAGGCGTTTCCAATGACCCAATTCGCCCTCGAAGTTCAAGACCTCGTCAAAGTTTACGACCGCCGTGGCCGCCCGCCCGTCCGCGCCGTTGACGGAATCTCTTTTTCCGTCCGCCGCGGCGACATTTTCGGCCTTCTCGGCCCCAACGGCGCCGGCAAAACCACCCTCTTGAAAGTTCTCACCACTCTTCTTCGGCCCACCAGCGGATCCCTCCGCATGGACGGCATAGACGTTGTCGCCCAGCCTCTCGAGGCCCGCAAGCGCATCTCCATGGTCCTGCAGGAAACCGCCAACGAGCTCTTCCTCACCGTCCGCGACAATCTCCTCACCTTTGCCCGCTTTCACGGCCTCGATTCCCGCCTCGCACGCGCCCGCGCCGATTCTGTCATGGAAAAATTCCAGATCTCTTCCTACGCTGCCCAGAAAGTCCAGGACTTGAGCGGCGGGTCCCGCCGCCGCGTTCAAGTCTCCAAAGTCTTCATGGTGGATACCCCCGTGGTTTTCCTCGACGAATTCTCCACCGGCATGGACCCCATCCTGAAGCGCGCCGTCCTCGGCTATCTCCGCGAAGAGTCCTCCAAGGGCCGCACCATCGTCCTCACCACTCAAATCCTCGGCGAGGCCGAGGAACTCTGCGACGACATTCTCATCATCAACCACGGCAAGCAAGTCGCCCGCGGCGATTTGAACGCCTTGAAACTTCTCTCCGCCGGCGTCTACGAAATCTCGCTCACCTTTGCCGAGCTTCCTCCCGCGATCGATGCCGATATCGCCGCTCTCGCACCGCTCCGCTCCCGAATTGACGCCAACACCGTCGAAATTTCTCTCAAGGTCGAGGAAGCCAAAGTCCTCGACATCGTCAGCGAGCTTTCCAAAAAAGGCCGCGTCCTCCGCGTCGAAGTCAGCGGCGCCACTCTCGAAGATGTTTTCGTCGAACTTACGAAGGAGGGATGAATATGGGACCCCTGGCCGCCATGGTCTATCGCGAAACCAAGATCCGTTCCACCAACGTCACCTTTCTCTTTTTCGATCTCTTCTATCCTCTCTTGTACCTCCTCGTCTTCGGCGTCGGCGTCAATGCCGCTCTCGGCGCACCTTCTCTCCCCGCCGGCCTCGATTACAACTCCTTCTTCCTCGCCGGCGTCCTCGGCATGGCCACCTTCGGCATCGCCACCAACAGTTCCTGGTCCTTCTTCCTCGACCGCGACAACGGAATCTTCCTCGAAATGCTCACCTACCCCATGCGCCGTTCCGAATACCTTCTCGGAAAAGTTCTCTTCAATATCTGCATCGGCATCCTCCAGGCCGTCATCACCATCGCTCTCGGATGCGCCCTCTTGAAAATTCGCCTCGAATGGCGCCTTCTTCCCATCCTCGTCGCCACCGTCATCGGCGGCACCGCCGCCTGGTTTTTCTTTTATTCCGTCTTCGCTCTTCGCATTCGCCGCAACGACGTCTTCAACGGCGTCGTCAACGTCTCCTATTTCGTTCTCCTCTTCGCCAGTTCCATGTTCTATCCCTTGGCCCCGCTCCCCGCCTGGTTCCGCGCCGCCGCTCTCGCCAATCCCATCACCTGGGAAGTGGACCTCTTCCGTTACGGCTCGATTGGGTACGGCGAACCCCGCCAGCTCCTTCTCGAAGCGATCGCCTTCGCTCTCTTCGCCCTCGCTAGCTTCGCCATCGCCGTTCGCAGTCTCCGCGATCAAGGCTGATTTCCCCCGCGACCGTCACGCTACAACTCCTCGTTCGCGGGCGCCGGTCGCGCGCGCCTCCTTGCAATTCTTCATCTTTGCTTCGCTTGGCTCTGCCTCGCCTTGCTCTGTTTCGCTCAGCTCAGCTTTGCTTTGCTCGGCTCGGTTCTGCTCTGCCCCGCCCTTGCCCTGCCCGCCGCCTTAGAGCATGGCTTCAGCCATGCCGCTCGGCCCCGACCATTCAGGGGTTTCAACCCCTGAAGCCATCGGAAAGCCCACCAAGTCACAACTCAATTCTTCGTCCCTGAAAAGTCCACGCGCATCGTAATTTGATTTTTTTGCCGCTTTGTGCCAGTGTAATTGTGCAAAGATGTTGTCACTCTTCAAAACTCGGACAAGCAATCCCAAGCTTTCGTTGAGCTTTGCCGCCACGCCTGTCTCGCGCCGCCTCCCGGCTCGCTCGCTGTCCCGCCCCAACCTGCCGCTCCAGCCTCGCAATCCCCGTTGGTTTGCTCCAGCCCCTCGCCACTCGTCACTCGCCGCTGCCCTCCTATTCGCAACACACCCGGAAACCGGATTCGCCGTAACTTCCACAAAACACACGCCCGGCCTCCTCCCTAATCGCAACACTTTCGGGACATTGCCTTTCGCCGGTTTGCAGCCCTGCTCCCGAGCCGTTACAATGGTTCTTGCAGCGTTTCGAATTGCCGGCGCCCGGCCATCGCCCTTCGCCGCCAATCATCTCATTCGGCTCGGCCCGCCTTCCGATCGCTTGCGGTCCGGACCCGACTCTAACCAGGACATCCATGGAAGTTGAAAAGATTATTGACGACGTCGTTGCGCGCTTTATCGGCACCAAGCACGAGCGCGATATCAAGCGCATCATGCCGGTCGTGGACGAGATCAATCTCCTCGAGCCGGAGATGAAGAAGCTCGCCGACGCCGATTTCCCCGCTCGCTCCGCCGAACTTCGCAAGCAGGTCCTCGAATCTCTCGGCGACCTCGACCGCGACGACCCCGATTATCGCAAGCGCATGGACGCCGCTCTCGAAGCCGTCCTCCCGCAAGCCTTCGCTCTCGTCCGCGAAGCCGGCCGCCGCACCCTCGGCATGCGCCACTTCGACGTGCAGTTGATCGGCGGCATCGTCCTCCATCAGGGTCGCATCGCCGAAATGAAGACCGGCGAAGGCAAAACCCTCGTCGCCACTCTGCCCGCCTATTTGAACGCGCTCTCCGGCCGCGGCGTCCACATCGTCACCGTCAACGATTACCTTGCCCGCCGCGACGCCGAATGGATGTCGCCCATCTATCGCTTGCTCGGTCTCGCCGTCGGCGTCATCGTTCACGATCTCGACGACGTCCAGCGCCGCGCCGCCTACGCCGCCGACATCACCTACGGCACCAACAACGAGTTCGGATTCGACTACCTTCGCGACAATATGAAGTACGACCTCAAGGATTGCGTTCAGCGCGGCCACAACTTCGCCGTCGTGGACGAAGTGGACTCCATTTTGATTGACGAGGCCCGCACCCCTTTGATCATTTCCGGCCCCGCCGAGGAATCCACCGACAAGTATTACCGCGTGGACAAAATCATTCCCAAGCTCATCCAGGAAATTGATTTCACCATCGAGGAAAAGCACCGCACCGCCACCCTCACCGAAGAGGGCGTCGCCAAGGTCGAGCGCCTCTTGAGCCTCGGCAACCTCTTCGACGCCGGCAACATGGAAATCTTCCACCACGTCTATCAGGCTCTCCGCGCTCATGCCCTCTATCAGAAAGACGTGGATTACGTCGTCAAGGAGGGCGAAGTCATCATCGTGGACGAATTCACCGGACGCCAGATGCCCGGCCGCCGCTGGTCCGACGGCTTGCACCAGGCCGTCGAAGCCAAGGAAGGCGTCAAAATCGAGCGCGAAAATCAGACCCTCGCCACCATCACCTTCCAGAACTATTTCCGCATGTACAAGAAATTGTCCGGCATGACCGGAACCGCCGAGACCGAAGCCGCCGAATTTCAGAAAATCTATAGTCTCGACGTCTGCGTCATTCCCACCAACAAGACTCTGATCCGCATCGAGCATCACGACGTCGTCTACCGCACCGAAGCCGAAAAATACGAAGCCGCGGTCAACGGCATTCTCCAGGAAGACGGCACCAAGGCCGGCGGCATCCGCCAACTCGTCGAACGCGGCCAGCCCGTCCTCGTCGGCAGCATCTCCATCGAAAAATCCGAAAAAATCGCCGAGCATCTCAGAAAAGCCGGCATTCCCCATCAGATCCTCAACGCCAAGCAGCACGAGCGCGAGGCCAAAATCATCGCTCAGGCCGGCCGCAAGGGCGCCGTCACCGTTTCCACCAACATGGCCGGCCGCGGCACCGACATCCTCCTCGGTGGCAATCCCGAAGCTCTGACCCGCGAGTATTTCCTCAAGAACAAAGGCGCGCTTCCTTACGCGCCGGCCAGTTCCGTCATCGGCGCGGGCCCTGGAACCGAAACCGCTGCTCAAGCCGACGCCCAGGCCGATTCCGGGTCTGGCGCCCCGCCCGCCGCGAGCGGCAATGGTTCCGCCACGGCTCCCATGGTCCTCTTCCAGCAGGAAGGTCGCATCTTTCAGGTTCCGCTCGAACAGTGGAAGCCTGTATTCGATCAATATTCCGGCCAGTGCCGCACCGAACGCGAGGAAGTCATCGCTCTTGGCGGCCTCCATATTCTCGGCACTGAACGCCATGAAGCCCGCCGCATTGACAATCAGTTGCGCGGCCGCGCCGGCCGCCAGGGCGATCCCGGCTCGTCCCGTTTCTTCCTCTCCCTCGAGGACGATCTCCTCCGCATTTTCGGCGGCGATCGCGTCAAGGCTCTCATGTACCGCCTCGGCATGACCGAAGGCATTCCCATCGAATCCCGCCTCATCAGCAAGCGCATCGAAAACGCTCAGAAAACCGTCGAAGCCCAGAACTTCGAGGCCCGCAAGCACCTCCTCGAATACGACGACGTCATGAACAAGCAGCGCGAGACCATCTATTCTCTCCGCCGCTCTTTCCTCGAGGGCCGCGACCAGAAGGAAATCGTCCTCGACAAGGCTTCCATGATTGCCGAGGATCTTGTCGCCACTTTCTGCCCCGCCGACCAGCACCCCGAACAGTGGAATGTCACTCAATTCTCCAACGAAGTTCTCAATCAGTTCGGCATTGACGTCAAATCCGCCGGCATGGACCTTGCGGAATTGAATCACTCTCAGCTCGCCGACGTTTTCGTCGAAAAGGTCAAGCAACGCTACGACGAGAAAGAAAAATTATTCGGCCCCCAAGTTTTGCGCTGGCTCGAGCGCCGCATTCTTCTCGATATCGTCGACGCCCAGTGGAAGGATCACCTCCTCACTCTCGACCACTTGAAGGAAGGCATCGGCCTCCGCGGATATGGACAGCTCGACCCTCTTGTCGAATTCAAAAAGGAAGCCTTCCGCCTCTTCGAGGATTTGATGGAGCGGATTGACAACGAATCGGTCCGCTTCCTCTACCTCGTCCGCCCCGCCGAGCCCGGCCAGGCGCCGCCGCAGCCCTCCGCTCCTCCCCCCGGCGCTTCCGAAGCGACTCCGAATCTCGCCATCGCTCGCCAGCTCGACGCCCGCCAGCGGCGCCAGCAGCAAAATCTCCAATTCCAGGCGGGACCCGCGCAAGCCGAACCTCCCAAACCCGTTCGCGCCGCCGCGAAAGTCGGCCGCAATGATCCATGCCCTTGCGGCTCCGGAAAAAAATATAAGAAGTGCCACGGCGCCGCCGCTTGATTCCGCCGATCGCTCACTCGATTTAATAAAACTTTAATTCCGCTCGCCCCGCCGAATGTTTCTTTCGGCACACTCTTCCGGCGCTCTTGAGATTTTGTGATAGGCTTTGCCCACTTGTCCTGCGGCCAGCTGCAATTCAGGACTTCGGGGTGGGAAATGAATTCCGCGATCTCGCTGGTTTGCCGAAGGGCCGGATGTTCCGGCCAGATTCCCTCGGGCTTGTCCGCGGAGCAGCTTTGCCTCAATCACTTTCTCGACGAAGCGTTCGTTCGCACCGAGCAGTCTCTCGAGGCGTGTCACAATGGCTCGCCGCTCAACCAGGCCAATCTCGAGTGGGTACTTTCCGACGCGCTGGCCGTGGTGAAGAATCTCGAAGACAGCGCCGATGCGCCGAATCCCGAGCAGCGCGACCGCATGCTCGAACTCTTGCTGGTGATCGCCAATCTCCACGAGTATCTCGCGCACCACTCCGTGCCCTCGCATCGCCCGGCCTGATCGGCCCGTCTTCGCTCCGCCGCTTCGCGCTCTCGGCCGTTGCCGATTCGATAACATCCACGCACCACTCCGCCTTGAATTTTCCTCCCTTCGGCCCCACGCTATAGATTCAGCCTGGGTCCAGCCCGATGCCCGACGACAACCCCACAAACAATCCGTACAAACCGCAGCAGCCGCGCATTCCCGGCGTTTCCGAGGCGATGCAGCGCTCCTCGCGGGCGGGTGACGCAGCGCCCGGCGGCAATCCCGGCCTCTTAGCGGGGATCGGCGTCGCCGTCGTTTTCCTCGTGGTCATCGTTTTCGCGATTGGCCACTGGATGTTTCGCAAGGCCGTTGCGAAACCGCCCGAGCGAGCGGCGTCCGCGCCCGCCGCGAAATCCGAGCCCGCGCCCGAGCGACCCGTCGAGCAAATCCTGATCGGGCCGGGACCGATCGCCACAAAAGAAGATCTGGCCAAAGTCTGGTCGTCGAAGAGATTTGATTTTCGCGACGCAGCGGCGGGGACAATCATCCAGGCGCTCGCCGTCCATCTTCCCGGAAATGTCTACTGGGGATTTTCGCTGCGCGAACCCTACGGCACGTGCACGCTGCAATATATTTCGGATCTCAACGAGCTGCAATCTTCCTACAATTTCACGTCCAGCTATCCGCTCGTGGCCGATCCCTGCAATCAATCGCTATTCGATCTGACGAAGTACGGCAGCGGTCCGACGGGGCTCGTTCGCGGGCAGATCGTGCAGGGAAATGCGGTGCGGCCGCCCGTGGCGATCGAATTGCGCGTGAAGGGAAACGACATCGTAGCGGTGCGGTTGGAGTGAGCGCGATCACTGCGCTCCAGAATTTATTTCGATTGCTTCTCTTGTCTTACCGGGCTTCCTTCGCAACCTGGGCGGCGCAGCGCTCCACTTCCCGGTTCATTTTTCCCGCGAGTATCATCGCCACCATTTTTTGATCCGCCAGCCAAGACCAGAGCGGATGGCCAAATGTCGCCGGACGATTGTGCTCGACGAAGAAGTGCGAAAACCACGCGAGCGCGTACGGAACGGCAAGCGCCAAAAGAAGCAGCCACGGCCGGCGGAGAAAAATGGCCAGCGCCACGATCGTCCAGCCGGTCAACGTACCCACGGAGTGAAAGAATCGCGTAAGCGGCTGGCGGTGCGCCAGGACGTAAACCGGCCAGAAATCGCCGAACGTCGAGGAGTCCTGCATGGCGGGGATTCTAGCGTAAGCCGGGCCGAAGGCAAGCCGCAATCAATGCCACGTGGAAACACGCCACTCCCCCGCCCAGTTCCGGACGAGGAAGTGGCGCCTGCAGCGAATTCGCGTTCCCGTTAATCGGTCAACTCCTCCACGGAATTCGCAATCATAACCGGCTGCCCGGTGGAGGGATTGATCAGGATAAAGCCCACGACGCGGATGGAAATCGGCTGCGTCCCCGTGAGCGCCGAAAGGCCGCTCAGGTTGATGAAGTTCGTCGCATTCGTGGTCAAGACGGTCAGCGGGCTGGGGAGCAGCACTCCGGCCGTCCAATCGTCGTTCAATTGGAAGCTGCCTGCGTTCCCCGAATTGATGACGGTGCTGCCGGGCACCCACGCCCCCGCCTGGCCCTGGCGGCGAAGCACGACGCGGTGCACGGTCAGCGTGTCGACTCCATTCGACTCGGTGAGTTTTCCTCCGACGTCCACCCGCTGCCCGGCGGCCATCGCTGAATTATTGAAGAGCAGCGTGGACAGCGGCAAGATGATGTGGCCGATGCGGTAAACTTCCGTTCCGTTCAAATTGAGCGTCTCGATCTCCCCGTCGGAAATTCCGTTGATGTCGGGCAATTCGTAGCGGACGTAAAGATCCGCTTGCGTCGCCGGACCGGAAGGCGGCCGGATGCTGGTCAGAAGTCCGCCGAGAACGAAGCCGTCGGTGGAGACCACCTCGACCTCGGAGGCGTTGATATCCTTCGAGACGGGATCCAGTTGCCCGGAAATTGAAAGAACGGTGTTGGTGGTGTAGTCGCTGACGGGGATATCCGAATCATCCATCGTCGTGTTGCCGCCGGTTTCCACCGTCCACTGGCGTCCCTTCGGCCCCTGAACGACGAACGTGTTCGGGCTAGTCGTGCCGACAAACCCGGCGTGAAATTCGTCAATCGAAACGTTGGAATCGTCGGCGGCCAGCAGGGCCATGTGGAAGACGGGATTTACGGCGCCCGTAATCTGGCCGTTCTGGTCGGTCTGAAGCGACTGGCGGAGATCGAATTCCATGCGGAGGCCGACAAGGTCATTGTCCTGCAGCACGAACGGATTGGCGAACTGGACCGTGACGCTCTGCGTCGAAAGCGTGCCGTTGATCGTCGTGATCGCGGGAGGATTCTGAGTGGTATCGATGAAACCGATCACGGGCGAAGAAATCATAACCGTCGCCGACGTGTAAGTTCCGGTTGGAACGGCGTTCAAATCGAGCAACTGGTGCAAGCCGCTCAATTGCGCGAAATCCACGACCTGCGGGTTCGTCAGCACCGGAATGTTATTGGTCCCGTTGTTTATCGTCACGCCGGTCACCATGAGTTGGCAGGAAACGACGCTCGGAAGCGGAGCGTCCGTGCCAACCGTAAATATGGAGCCCGTTTCCTGCTGAGCCGTTCCGCCGCCGTTCCCGCTCGAGCTGCAACTGGAAAGGGCGGCGACCGTGAGCAGACACACGACCGCTGATAGAATTTTGCAATTCCGCATGACATGTCTCCTTGTCGAAGTACGAAGAAAACCGCGGGCCGAAACCCCTGTTCCGGCGCTGTTAGTCGAACCCGCGGGTGCCGAAAAAGTTGTGCGTAGAATTCACGGCAAAAGGCCGCGGGACGCGGAAGGGGTGATGCGTCCGGCAAAAGGAAGATTTCGTTTCCCCGGCAATGGGCACCTTTTGGCAATCGACGCGCATCGTAGTAGGCTGAGATAATTAAGGATGGGTTTCGGGCGGTGCGGGCGCCCGCGGGTTCAAATTTCTTGAGATATCCGGGAGGAATGGGAATGCGCACCAGGCCGGTGCTTTCGATGGCAGTGCTGGCGGCGCTGATTGCGTTCGGCGGATGCAGCAAAGGACCGAACGACGCGGGCATCGTCACCAGCATCAAGTCGGAAATGTTTTCGGACCCGCAGTTGAAGGATTCGTCGCTGCAAGTGAGCTCGGAGAAAGGAGTGGTCACGCTCGCGGGCACGGTCTCGAGCGATGCCGCCCGCCTCGACGCCTATAAGATCGCCTCGCAAACCTCCGGCGTGACGAAGGTCAACGACCAGATGACCGTGCAACCGGAACAAGCCGCCGCGCCCGCCGAAGCGACGCCTCCGAAACCCGAAGCCAAACCCGAACCCGAGCCGAAACCGATCAAGAAAAAGCGAGCCGCGAAGCGCGAGGTGGCCGACGATGTCCAACCGCCGCCGGAGGAAAGCCCGGCCCCGCCTCCGCCGGCTCCCGAACCTGCTCCTGCGCCCGCTCCGGAACCAGCGCCGGCGCCCGCTCCACAACCCACCCCTCCGCCTCCTCCCCCACCGCCTCCGCCGCCGCAGCCCAAGCAAGTGGAAATTCCCGCGGGAACGAGCATCACGATTCGCATGATCGACAGCATCGATTCCAGCGTGAATCAAGCCGGAGAAATCTTCCATGCGTCGCTGGATGCGCCGATTGTGATCGACAACGAAGTGGTGGTACCGCGCGAAGCGGATGTGTACGTGCGGTTGGTCAGCGCGAGCTCTGCCGGGCGTATGACCGGAAAAAGCGAATTGCACCTCGAGCTCGTGAAGCTCGAATTTCAGGGCCGCTCCTATCCCCTCGTGAGCAGCACATATTCCCTGGCCGGAAGTTCGCGGGGCGCGAACACCGCGAAGAAAGTCGGCGCGGGAGCGATTTTCGGAACGCTGCTTGGCGCAATCGCCGGCGGCGGGAAGGGCGCGGCCATCGGCGCGGCGGCAGGAGCGGGCGGCGGCGCCGTGTGGAACGGATTGACGCACGGGAAACAGGTGAAAATCCCGTCGGAAACGAAGCTCGATTTTCAGCTGGACCAGCCGACCACGGTGACCGTCCAGCCGCGAGCGACCTCGACCGCCAGCAACGCCAACTAAACCATTCCATGAGGCTCTTCGGCCGGGAACCAAATTCACGCCGGTACCGGCCATTGGCCTTTCTTGCGGGTTCTCTTCGCGTTTCCCCACTCGATTCGCCGCTTGCGCCCGGGGTGTCCCTTGTTTACGATGAAATGCGCACACGGACATGATCGGCGAAACCATTTCGCACTACAAAATCATCGAGCCCCTCGGCAGCGGCGGGATGGGCCAGGTCTACCGGGCCGAGGATACGAGGCTGGGCCGCCAAGTGGCCCTCAAATTTCTTTCGGCGGAGCTGACGCGCGATCCCGTATCGCTCGAACGATTTCAGCGGGAGGCGCGGTCGGCCTCTTCATTGAATCATCCTGGAATCTGCACCATCTACGACTTGGGAGAGCACGACGGGCGTCCTTTTCTCGTCATGGAGGTTCTCGAAGGGCAGACTCTGCGGGAGAGGATTTCCGGGCGTCCGGTCAATACGGACGCGCTGCTTGATTACGGCGCTCAAATCGCGGACGCTCTGGATGCGGCGCATGCCCGGGGAATCGTGCACCGCGACATCAAGCCCGCGAACATTTTCCTCACCACGAGAGGCCAGGCGAAAATCCTCGATTTCGGCCTGGCGAAACAGACCGCGCGGCGAATCGCCGAGACCGTGGGAGTCTCGACGGCGGCGAATCCGACGACGGACAACCTTCTCCTCACGAGCCCCGGCTCGGCGCTGGGAACCGTGGCCTATATGTCGCCGGAGCAAGCGCGCGGGGAGGAATTGGATGCCCGCACGGACCTGTTCAGCCTCGGCGCCGTCCTGTACGAGATGGCGACGGGCCAGCCGGCGTTCACGGGCGGGACGTCCGCGATCATTTTCGATTCGATTTTAAATCGCACTCCTCCCTCTCCGCTTTCCCTGAATCCGAACCTTCCTCCGAAGCTCGAAGAAATTATCGGCAAGGCCCTCGAAAAAGACCGGGATTTGCGGTACCAGACTTCCGCCGAGGTGAGAGCCGATCTGAAGCGTCTGAGGAGAGATTCGGATTCGTCGCGCGTAAATTCGGGATCGGCGACCGCGTGGACCCGGACCTCCGAAAAAACCCCGGGAGCGGGAAGCGGGGCGGAACAAAAAGCCTCTACCGCCGTGGAGACCGCGACGGCAAGCAGCGTGGCCTCCGGCGGCCGGCTGTGGAAATGGATCAGTGTCGCGGCGATCCTTTGCGCTCTGACGGCTGCGGGCGCGTTCCTTTACCACGAAAAATACGGGCACCACGAAGAGACATCCTTCGCGCAGATGACGATTACCCCCGTGACTTCGTCGGGAGAGGTCCACACCGCGACGATTTCGCAGGACGGAAAGTGGCTCGCCTACGTTTCCGATGAAAACGGAGAACACGGCATCTTCGTGCGGCAGCTTGCCACTGGAAGCGTGGCTCAGGTCGTGCCCGGTTCCGAGGGAGAAGTGATGGGTCTCACGTTTTCTCCCGACGGGAACTATATCTACTACACGAAAAACTCGGAAGGCACGGGGCTGAGCACGCTGTTTCAAATTCCTTCGCTTGGCGGCACACCCCGTCAGCTGATCGTGGACATAGACAGCCCCGTGACTTTTTCTCCCGACGGTAAGCAGATTGCGTTTATCCGGGATTCCACCGTGGCCAAGACGTCAAAGCTCCTGATCGCCAACTCGGACGGGTCGGGAGAGAAATCGGTTGTCACGGCGGAATTTCCATTGATGTTTTCGACGGCGGGCCCGGCTTGGTCGCCGGATGGAAAATCGATAGCCGTGGCGAAAGCGACCAGCGGCGATTTGATGACCTTTCAGATCGAAACCGTTTCCGTAGCCGGGGGCGCCGAAACACGCGTCGGATCGCGCACCTGGACGAATCCGCGCCAATTAGCGTGGCTCCCGGACGGTTCGGGGATTATTTTCCCCGCGACCGAAGACAAGATGTCGTTCAACGCTCAGATTTGGGATTTGAACTATCCCGACGGAAGCGCGCGCCGGATCACGAATGATTTGAACTACTACACGGGTGCGACCATCACGGGAGACGGTTCCACGCTCGCCACCGTGCAACTGACTTTTGCCGGCAGCCTGTGGCAGACGCAGTTCGAGAGCACCGCTTCGCTGAGTCCTCCGAAACAGATTACTTCGGGGATCCAGCGCGCGGACGGATTGGTGGGAGTGACGTGGCCGGCGCAAGACCTGATCTTGTACGCCTACTACACGTCGGGATCGGTAAATCTGGCGGCGGCGAACCCGGACGGGAGCAACCTGCGCGACATCAGCATGCGCCGGGGCATGCCGCTCTTCCCCTCGGCATGCGGCGACGGCAAACATATCGTGCTGACATTGAACCAGCTCGACCATGGAATGTCCGTGTGGCGCGCCAACCTGGACGGCAGCGATTTGAAACAGCTTACGAACGGGCCTCTGGACGTGTGGCCGAATTGCTCGGCGGATGGAAAGTTCGTGGTGTACGACACGGCACTGGGCGCTAATCCGGTCTTGATGAAGGTGGGAATTGACGGCGGCGCCCCGGTTCAACTGAGCCGCGACATGATGCAATTTCCGGTGATCTCTCCGGACGGCAGCGAGATCCTGGCGTCGTATCAAGCCGATCCGGCCCAGCCCGCAAAACTTGCGATCCTGGGCGTCAACGGCGGGGAAATTCGGACGTTGATCGACGTCCCGCCGCAAATGACGCTGGGTGGCGACGGTGGAACCACGCTGGCATGGGCCAAGGATGGGAAGACGATTTTCTACGTCGTCAACCAGGAAGGCGCTTCGACGCTGTGGGCGCAGGGCCTGCCGGCGACGGGCGCAGCCCTGCCCAAGGCGCGGCAAGTGATGAGTTTCGGCCACGGAGTGGTTTGGGCGTATGCGATATCGCCGGACGGGCGGCAAATCGTCTATTCGCTCGGAAGTCCAGTGACCGACGCCGTGCTGATTTCGCATTTCCACTAGGCTGGAGGAGGCCGGCCGGAGAGCCGGAGTTAGCCCGCCGCGGCCGCCTTCGCCATTTCCGAGTGAGCCACGCAGAATTCGACGAGCCGCGATTCCACCCAGAAACGCCCTTCCCGGTTTTTCCCGTTCTCGATTCCCTGCCGCGCGACGAATCCGCAGTGGCCTCCGTGGCGGGGAGAGACAAACGTGATATTCGGATTTTCGCGGAACGCGGCGAAATCGAACGACTCGATGGGAACGAAGGGATCGTCCTGCGCGGTGAGGACGAGCGCCGGCCGCGCGATGGAGGCGACAACGTTCTTGGCGCTCGACTGCGCGTAGTAATCGGCGGCGTCGCGAAATCCGCAAAATTTCGCGGTGATCACGTCGTCGAATTCGCGCACGCTGCGGACCGATGCCAGCGGCCGAATCTCCGCGGCGGGATAGCGGTCTGAAAAGAGGCCGGCTTTGTAGCGCATGCGCCGCCGGAGGTTGCGGACGAAATGCCACTGATAGATGAAATTTTCGGGCCTGGAGAGGGCGTCGGCGCAGGCGGCCAGATCGAGCGAAGGCGCCACGGCAACCACCGCGCGAAGTTCGGCGGGCGCTCCGGCGCCCCATTCGCCGGCCATTTTGAGCACCAGATTCCCGCCCATGGAAAATCCCGCGGCGAATATTTCCGGCAGGGCGTCGCGGACAATCAGCTCGGAGATCACCGTGCGTATGTCCACGCTCAACCCGGAATGGTAGAGCGTGGGCGTCAGCCGCTCCGTCCCGCCGCAGTTGCGCTGGTTGAGCCGCAAAACGTTGAACCCCGCGAGCCAGGCTTTCTCGGCCGAGCCGAGCATATAGCCCGATTCGCTCGAACCCTCGAGACCGTGCAATAGAACCAGAGTGGAATGAGACGATGGATCGGGCTGCCAGTGGCAATCGGCGCGGACTTGCGTGCCCGGCTCCGTGGTAAACAGCCGCGGCCGGGAGGCGGGCAGGCTCGGATATGACCTGCGCCAGAAAACAGCGGCGAGAGTCATGGCGTGGGGATTTTTCAGGAGGAACGGCGGATCGAACTCTTTCACCATGAACCATGGTAAGGATTGAGGCGAAATGGCGCAAGGAGCTTCGGGCGGGCGCCGGGCGCGGCCGCTTGATTTCGCCGCGTGGCGCGCATAAAATAAACTTTTACGTCATGAAAAAACTTTTGAACATGGGATCCTGACCTCCGCCCAGCGATGTTTGCTGGGCTTTGGCGTATTCAGGGGCATTTTTGACCGACAGGAGAGATGGATGATTGACGGAATTCCCCAGGGATTGACGTTTGACGACGTGCTGCTGCTGCCGGGAAAATCCTCGGTGCTGCCCGCGCAGGCGGACACGCGAACCTGCCTGACCCGCCGGATCGCCATCAACATTCCCATCGTGGCGGCGGCGATGGATACGGTGACGGATTCGCGGCTGGCCGTGGCGCTCGCGCGGCAGGGCGGAATCGGCTTCATTCACCGCAATATGTCCATCGAGCGGCAAGCCGAGGAAGTGGACAAGGTGAAACGGTCGGAAAGCGGGATGATCGTAGACCCGGTGACGATCGCGCCCGAAATGTCCGTCCGCCAGGCGCTCGAAATCATGACCAAATACAAAGTTTCCGGCCTTCCCGTCACGCGCGGCCCGAAGCTTGTGGGAATTCTGACGAATCGCGACCTGCGATTCGAGCGCAATCTCGACCAGCCCGTCAGCAACGTGATGACCAAGGAGAACCTGGTCACCGTCCCCGTGGGAACCACGCTGGAAGACGCTGAAAAAATCCTCCAAAAGCACCGCATCGAAAAACTGCTGGTCGTTGACAAGGATTACGGGCTGAAAGGCCTCATCACTGTCAAGGACATCCAGAAAAAAATGGAATTTCCGCTGGCGACGAAAGACGACCACGGCCGGCTGCGCGTCGGCGCGGCGATCGGAGCCACGGGAGACTACCTCGAGCGCGCGCAGGAATTGGCGCGGGAGAAGGCCGACGTCCTGGCGATCGACACGGCGCACGGCCACACGTCGCGCGTGATGGAGGCGATCCGCGACGTGAAGCGGAAGCTGCCGGACGTGCAACTCGTGGCCGGAAATGTCGCCACGGCGGAAGGCACGCGCGATTTGATCGCGCTGGGTGTGGACGGGCTCAAGGTGGGAATCGGGCCGGGATCGATTTGCACGACGCGCATCGTCACCGGAATCGGCGTGCCGCAAATCACCGCGATTTTGGAGTGCGCGGGAGCGGCGAAGGGCTCGGGAGTGCCGGTGATCGCGGATGGCGGGATCAAATTTTCCGGCGACATCACCAAAGCGATCGCCGCCGGAGCGGCGTCTGTGATGATCGGCGGATTATTTGCAGGAACGGAGGAATCGCCCGGCGAGACGATTCTCTACCAGGGAAGAACTTTCAAATCCTACCGCGGCATGGGCTCACTCGGCGCGATGGAGGCTGGATCGGCGGACCGCTACGCGCAGGAGGGCTCCGAGCGCGGCAAGACGGTGCCAGAAGGCATCGAAGGCCAGGTGCCGTATAAAGGGCCGCTCGCGGCGCTGGTGGATCAGCTTGTCGGCGGGCTCCGAAGCGGGATGGGATACACCGGCTCGATGAATCTCACCGAGCTTCAGGAAAAGAGCCAGTTCGTGCGCATCTCGCAAGCCGGGCTGAGAGAAAGCCACGTCCACGACGTGATTATCACGCGCGAAGCGCCGAATTACCGGCTGGAATAATGCCGCGAGATCCGAAAACAATCGCCGGATGCGGGCGTCCCCGGGGCGCGGGGGAAGCGCGGAAATGCCGTGGCTAAAACGGTGGGGGCCGGCGCTGGCCTGGGCCGTGGTCATTTCCGGCTTTTCCACCAGCCTGTTCACGGCGCAAAACACCGGCAGCGTCATCATCCCCGTCCTGCACTGGATTTTTCCGGGTTTCTCGCCCGGCACGCTCTCCGTCATTCATTTTGCAATCCGCAAATGCGCTCACTTCACGGAATATTTTATTCTCAGCTGGCTCATTTTGCGCGGCCTGCGCGGTGAAATGAAAGTGACGAAAGTTCACTGGGCGCTCTTGACGATTTTTCTCGTGTTTGGATACGCGGCGCTGGACGAGTTTCATCAATCGTTCGTCCCCGGCCGGACCGCGGCGTTTCGCGACGTGCTGCTCGACACGTCCGGAGGAATCACGGCTCAGGTGGTCGCGGCATTGCTGATGTTGCTGGCGGGCGCCCGCGAGCGTCGCAAGGAGCGGGAAGCCGGCGAATTCGTGCATCGGGATTCCCGCTGAAATTCTGACTTTCCATCAAGGAGCGTGCCATGTCCCGGCAAACCATTCGAACGGCCCTGGCGTGCGCGGTGATGCTGCTCGCGGCAACCGCCGCCCGCGCCGCGGGTCCGGTTCACTACGATCTGAAATTCGAGCGCCCCTCGACTCACCTGCTCGATGTGACCATACAGGACGACTCGCTCGCCGGCCCGGCCGTGGACTTCGCGATTCCGGATTGGGCCCCGGGCTCGTATTACCTCGAGAACTATTCCGCCAACGTGCAGCGGTTTCGCGCGCGAACGCCGGACGGCAAGGAGCTCGCCTGGAAGAAAACGGACAGCCAGACCTGGCGCATCGATCTGGCGGGAGCGAAATCGGTGGTGGTGGAGTATCAGATCTACGCCAACACCCTGCAGAACAACATCGCGCAGTACAACGAACTCCACGCTTTCATCGGCGGCCCTTCAGTCTGGATGTACCAGGTGGACGGAAAAGACCGGCCGGTGACCCTTTCGATTTCCGTTCCGCAAGGATGGCGCGTGGCCACGGGCATGGAGCACACTTCGGCCGCCACTTTCGACGCGGCGAACTACGACACGTTTGCCGATTGCCCGCTCGAGATTTCCGATTTCCAGGAAAAGGATTTCGAAGTCCTGGGCACGAAATACCACGTGATCGTCCACGACGTCATGGGGCAGAAGGATTTCACGCAATTCACCAACGATTTGCAGAAAATCGTGGCGACGATCGTCCCTCTGTTCCAGACGGTTGCGGGAAAAGAAAATCAGGCCGCCCCCTTTCCGGAGTATTACTTTCTGTTTCACATTTGGCCCAAGGCGGGCGGGGGCCTCGAGCATCTGGATTCGACGCAGATTGATTTCCGGACGGATTGGGACAGCCAGGACCCGGCCGGCGGCTTTGCAAACCAGTACGATTTGAAGCTGTTCGTCGCGGCGCACGAATTTTTTCACGCCTGGAACGTGAAGCGGCTGCGCCCGCGTCCTCTGGGCCCGTTCGACTACACCCGAATGGTCCACACACCGTCGCTCTGGATCTCCGAGGGTTTGACGAGCTATTACGGAGAACTCGCGGTTGTGCGGGCCGGGCTGATCACGCCGCAGCAATACCTGGACACGATTGGAAAGCTGATCACCAAATTCGAACAGGAACCCGGGCGGACCGAGCGCAGCATCGAGGACACGAGCTGGGACACGTGGTACAACGGCACGGTCAAACAGGACAACAACCTCCAGAACACCGATTACTCCTATTACGACGGCGGGCAGATCATGGGCCACGTCCTCGACTTCGCCATCCGCCAGGCCACCAACAATCAGAAGACTCTCGACGACTGGATGCGCCTTCTCTATTTGCGGTACGCGCTTCCCAACCCCGGATTCGAGCCCGAGGATCCCGTCCGCGCCGCCAACGAGGTCGCCGGAAAGGACGTCAGCGATCTCTTCCGGAAATACATCAGCGGAAAAGATCCGATTCCCTACGCCGAGTATTTCGCATACGCGGGGATTTCCGTCGAGAAGAAGCTCGATCCCGCAAAACCCTGGATTGGAGCGGCCACCGACAAGGGCGACGATGGCAAGGCCGTGGTCAAGAACGTGATTCCGGGGAGCCCCGCGGAAGCGGCCGATCTCGAAAAAAACGACGTGATTCTCGCCGTGGATGGGCGGACGGCGGATTCCGACGAAGCCGCGCGCATCCTCTCCGCGCATAAGCCGGGCGACACCATCACTTTTCTCGTCGAGCGTCTTGGCCGCGTGCAGGAGATTTCCATGAAGGCTATTTCCAGCCCTTACTACACCTACACCCTGAAGCCGATGGACAAGATGACGCCGTCGCAAAAGGCGATTTACGATTCTTGGATTGCAAAGATGTAGAGGCGGACGGTTAAAGAGCAAACGGCAACGCGGGATTGCCCGCTGGGCAAACGGCTATATACTTCCTGCGGTACGCGATATCCACCTACAACATTCTTCGAATGTGGAGCGATCCACGAGGACGAGGGTGGTGAAGGCAACCCCCACCTCAAGAGTGAGCGTCGAGGAGCGCGAAGGGGAACGCAAGAAGCAAGGACTGCCGCCGCGCGTCGGCATCCTCCCTCACTCCGCCGTCGCCGCCGAAGAAGAGCGTTGGGAGGCGGAGCAGGAACGAAAGAAGCGACGTGCCAAGAAGCGCCCGAACGCCAAGCGCCGCGCAGGAGGACGCTCATGACACGCATCACCCCCGAGGAACGCGGAGAGATTGAGAGGCGCAGCAAGCAGCGGGAGGAACGGCTGCGCAGGAAGTATCCCGAGGTCCACGGCAAGGTTGTGGACTTCATCACCCACACCATCGATGACGGAACGCTGTACTTCACCGTCCGCTTCGAGGACAAGACGAGCTTCTCTCTCCGCTACGCCTGCGACATGTTCGCCGTTGGAGCTGACCTCAGCGATTGGCAGAGTGGAGACTTCCACATCCTTCGCGAGTACATGAAGCCGATTCCGAGATGACCCGATGGACGGCTGTTTTTTATTAGCTGCGGGGTTTTCCTGCCAGCCGCTCGGCAGCCTTCTGGAGCTTAGCCGCGTCCGCGCGGTCAATGATGGCCTGCATCCCTTCCTCGGTCAGCTTCTCGCCCTGGGCCAGCTTGTAAAACGCATTGAGCAGGATCGTACGCAGCGCCAGGACTTCCGCCAGCACGATTTCCTCGGTGCGCCTTCCGTCCGCTTCGCGCAGCAACACCTCGCGCACCCATTCGCCGAGAGTGCGGCCTCAGGCCAGGGCTTCCAGCCGCGCGTATTCTTCTTCACTCACCTTCGTGCCGACGGATTTTCTGCGGAAAACTGACTTCACCATGCGAACCTCCCTGCTCCAGGATCGAACCGCGCAGCGTAGCAGGAAGCTTTCAAAATCAACAAGTTCGCATGTAGGAACTTCCGGCGCTCCCGAGCGCCCGAAAGCGCGCATCCCGCGTGTTTTGTTTGGTTACCCTGCGGGAACCGCAGGTTGCTGTGCAGCACCCATTCTGGGGTGATCTGATGAAAGCGCTGCTAGCGCTTCGTGGTCGCGATACGTTGTTGTCGCGCCACAGGAGGTGCAAGAATGCAGCAGTTCATCGGATGCGACGCACACAAGAGGTTTTCGGTATTTGTGGCTGTGGATGAGCGGGGGCGGGCCACCAAGCCAGTTCGGGTTGAACACAGTCAGCGACACTTTGCTGATTTCCTAAAACAGCTTCCAGCTCAAAGCGAAATCGCCGTCGAATCGACGGGTCATTGGTATTGGCTCGTGGACGAGATGGAACGCGCCGGCCATCATGTTCATCTTGCGAACCCGATGGAAGCCAAAAAACGCATGGGCAGGACGCACAAGACCGACGCGCTCGATGCCAAGGGCCTAGCGATCCTTCTGCGGAACGGAACCCTGCCGGAATCTTGGATTCCACCAGGCCCTTTGCGAGACCGGCGAGAACTGCTCCGCACGCGCATGGCTCTACGTGATTTGCGCTCCAGCCTCAAGCGCCGCATTCACGCCGCCGTGGATCGCTATGGCCTACATACGGATTCCATCGCCGATCTTTTCGGAAACAAGGGGCATGAGTATCTGGCCTCCCGTTTGGCTGAGTTTCCGCCGGAAACGGCGCGCATGGTGCAAATCCAGCTCGATGCTCTGGATGAGCTGGCTCTTCACCTCGAAGCCATCGAGCGGCGAATCCATGTGGAAATCACGCCCGGTCCCGAGGTCCAGCTTTTGAGGAGCGTGCCCGGCGTAGGCGAGATTCTCGCTCCCGTCATCTGGCTGGAGATTGGCGATGTGCTGCGCTTCCCGCGCGCAGAAAATCTAGCCAGTTACGCCGGGCTCGTGCCGCGAGTATTTTCCAGCGGTGGCCACACCCGTCTGGGCGGCCTCTCGCGTTTCGTCAACCAATATTTGAAATGGGCTTTCGTCGAGGCCGCGAACTGCGCCGTGCGACTCAAGTCCCATCGCCATTCCCACATCGGCTCTCTCTATCAGAGGCTGTTGGCAAGGCGCGGGCATGGGCGCGCCATCGTGGCCGTCGCCCGGCATCTTGCCGAAGCCAGCTATTGGATTCTCCGCAAGCGGGAGCCCTACCGGCCGCCGCGCCGCAAAACAGATTTCGTCCAGGAGCG
>Ga0335072_10000980_pt1 | contig 49153 bp, 34 predicted proteins | sample Lox_Sample_21_FD_206725 | JGI IMG/M metagenome (GOLD analysis project Ga0335072, IMG submission 206725) | Soil microbial communities from Loxahatchee National Wildlife Refuge, Florida, United States - Lox_Sample_2.1 | ecosystem: Environmental > Terrestrial > Soil > Wetlands | place: USA...
AGACGGATCGGTTCAGTCTGGCAATCGACGCGATTGACCGAATCCCGATGCTTCAGCGCGTCGGCGCGTATGCCAAAGAAGAATTCCGCAACAACCAGATCGCATGCCGCCTGCATGCTTACGAGCACGGAGTCGATAGTCCAGAGATCGCCGGTTGGAAGTGGCCTTACGAGAAGAAGTGAAGTCACGGCCTGGAAGCACTCTGGGATCAATCGAGTCTGCATTGGGATGCATTGTGCAGGTAGCTGAACAGTCCGATTCATCCACAGGACGGCCTCGATTCCGGCGGAGACAACGATGAGCGGCGCCGCGCATTTAGAGCGGGAAACCATGCCCAGTGCATCAGAAAGCAATGGAAAGTATCCCCTTCCGGTCGTAACAGCCGGCCGAAGTTATCCGATAGGGGCCACACTGGTGAATGGCGGAGCCAACTTTTCAGTGTTCTCCCGGAGTGCGGCCTCGATCGACCTGCTGCTTTTCGATCGGGTGGAAGACGCGCGTCCTTCCCGCGTTATCCCCATGGACCCGTCAGCAAACCGCACTTATCACTATTGGCACGTATGCGTTCCCGGTCTGCAAGCAGGTCAGATCTACGCATTCCGTGCGTTCGGGCCATTTGAGCCAGATCGGGGCCTCAGGTTCGATCCCTCCAAGTTACTACTCGATCCCTATGGCCGGGCGATCGCTGTGCCGACAAACTACAGCCGCGAGGCCGCCCGAATTAAAGGCGACAACGCCGCGACCGCGATGAAAAGCGTAATTGCAGATCCTCACGCATATAACTGGGAAGGAGATGTCCCACTCCATCGGCCGTGGGCGCGCACTATTATTTATGAGATGCATGTGCGTGGCTTTACCGTCCATCCCAGTTCCGGCGTATCAAAGTCAAAGTGCGGCACATACGCCGGTCTGGTCGAGAAGATCCCGTACCTTCAGCAACTGGGCATTACCGCGGTTGAGTTACTTCCCGTATTCCAGTTCGATCCTCAGGATGCGCCCCCGGGACGAGTGAATTACTGGGGTTACTCGCCAGTTTCGTTCTTTGCACCGCACCAGGCATACTGTTCGCGTCAGGATCCTTTGGCCGCGGTTGATGAGTTTCGAGACATGGTGAAGGCGCTTCACCGGGCTGGCATCGAAGTCATTCTTGATGTTGTATTCAATCACACCGCGGAAGGCGCGCACGACGGACCGACACAGTGTTTCCGCGGCCTGGATAATCCCACGTACTACCTCCTGTCCGAAGACCGTTCACGCTATGCAAACTTTACGGGCACAGGAAACACGCTTAATGCGAACCATCCCGTGACCAGACGCATGATTGTGGACAGTCTTCGTTACTGGGTAACCGAAATGCACGTGGATGGCTTCCGATTCGATCTTGCATCCATCCTTGCGCGCGACTCGTCCGGCGCCGTCTTGTCGAATCCTCCGGTTCTCTGGGACATCGAGTCCGACCCGGCGCTGGCCGGCACCAAGATGATTGCGGAGGCCTGGGATGCAGCAGGACTCTATCAGGTCGGCAGCTTCGTCGGGGATAGCTGGAAGGAATGGAACGATCGGTTTCGCGATGACACCCGCGACTTCTTCCGCGGCTCGCATGATTCTGTGCGGTGCATGGCCGACCGTCTACTTGGCAGCCCAAGCATCTACGGCAGGAGGGGGCGCGAAGCCGAGGAAAGCATCAATTTCGTAGCGTGCCACGATGGCTTCACGCTGAACGACGTGGTCTCGTACAATTCCAAGCACAACGAAGAGAATGGCGAGGACAACCGCGACGGCCACGAGGATAACCGGAGTTGGAACTGCGGCTTCGAAGGCCAGACGGACGATCTTGAAATAGAGAAACTGCGGAATCGGCAAGTAAAGAATCTTTTCACGGCTACCATGCTTTCCGTGGGTGTGCCAATGTTTGGAATGGGCGATGAGGTCCGGCGTACTCAGCGGGGCAACAACAATGCCTATTGCCAAGACAATAGCACGAGTTGGTTTGACTGGACGCTGGTGTCTAAGCACGCCGACGTTCTCAGGTTCGTGAAGTTACTCATCGAGCGACGCGTAATGCGAGACGTGGAACACGAGCGCCGCCGCGTGAGCCTGAGCCAGGTCCTCCGCGAGTCGCAATATGCTTGGCACGGAGTAAAACTCAATGAGCCTAACTGGGCCTCTTTCTCGCACAGTTTTGCAATCAGCGGAGAATTAAAAAACGAAGCGTTGTTTGCGCACATCATTTTCAACGCGTATTGGGAAACCTTGGACTTCGAGCTCCCAGTATTGAGGAACGGTTCGCGGAGTTGGTCGCGGTGGATCGATACCGCACTAGATCCGCCGCATGAGATTTGCGAATGGAATCGGGAAGAACAAGTTCCGGAATCGCCGTATCGCGTTGGCGCGCGATCGGTGGTGGTGCTGATCGCGGGTGAGGGCGTGAATGGGCATGTGGCGCGTTGCCGAGATAGCGCGGCGCTTTGCGATCCTCTCTGAAAAAGACTTCAGGCTACTTCTTCATTTCGTCCAAGGTCGCATGTATTTCCATTTTCCACTCATGCACAGGCTGAAGTCAAAATTCCGAGAGGGATCGCGAGAATCGTTTTGACACTCCCTCATCTCAGGATTGGCTGGTCAATGAGGAGGTGCCACATAAGCCATCGATTTCACTCCGTTGAGTTTCAAGCGTAGATTGGACAGGGGATTGTCTGTTGAATCCAGGCCTCGGATGAGATTCCGCGTTTAGACATAATCATATGGGTTAATGCCAAGTCTCTTCATGCGCGAGATCAGAGTTGTCCGGATGATGCCCATACGCACTGCGGCGCCGTCAGCGCCGGCAACGCGTCCCTTGCACTCCGTCAATGCACGAACGATCTCGTCATACTGCTTTTTCACCCGCTCGCCCTTCCCGCTGATGCCCTTTAACGAAGCGATAGTCTCCTTAACGATCCGCGCAACGTCATCTTCTGTATTTGGAGCGGAGGCCTGCGACGCTTCGTCCTTCTTAAGTTTACGAAGCTCGGCGAGCGGAGCTTCGAGCGATCTGCCGCGAGTCAAAATTACAGCACGCTCGATAAAGTTTTCGAGTTCGCGGATATTGCCGGGCCAGTCCCAAGCGGTGAGCCCTTTCATCGTGACTGCCGGAATTGCATCGATGCGTTTCTGCATTTGCTTGGCTAACTTCCGTACGAAATAGCGGACGAGTAGCGGAATATCCTCTTTGCGGTCTCGGAGGGGTGGTATGCGGATAGGAAACACGTTCAAGCGGTAATAGAGATCATTTCGGAACTCGCGATCAGCAACCATCTTTTCGAGATCGCGGTTGGTGGCCGCCACAACCCGCAGGTTCACTTTACGAGTATGCGTGCTTCCCAGTCGCTCGAACTCGCGCTCCTGCAGGGCGCGCAGCAGCTTTGGTTGAATTTCGGTTGGGATATCGCCCACTTCATCCAGAAACAGCGTGCCTTCATCGGCGAGTTCCATACGCCCGACCTTCTGACTGATCGCGCCCGTGAACGCTCCCTTCTCATGCCCGAAAAGTTCGCTCTCGAGAAGCCCGGTCGGGATGGCGGCGCAGTTCAATTTCACAAACGTGTGATCTTTGCGCCGGCTGCGCTCGTGAATGGCGCGGGCGATCAGTTCCTTTCCCGTCCCGGTTTCGCCGAGCAGGAGAACCGTAGAATCGCTCGGGGCGACAGTTTCGGCCAGTTGCAGAACGCGTCTCAGCGCCGGACTGCTCCCGACGATCCGTTCGAAGCCCATCTCGCTGTGGATATCCTCTTCAAAGCATAGCTTCTCCTCCGCAAGCGGGTGCCTCTTTTCAGAAATCTGCTCGCAGGCGATGGCTTTATCGATTGCGAAGGCGATCTGACCTGCAACCTGGCTGAGGAATTCAATCTCGTTGGCATCGTACGGACGTTCTGCAGTTGGCCTGACCGCCAGCAGTTCGAGTGCGCGACCGAGGTTCGCGAGGGGAACATCGCAGACAGTCTTCGATTCTTCGTCAAGCAGGACAGCTGAACCGCTGTGAGCAACGAGCGCAGCTTGTTCAAGCGCTCTTGGCAATGCGGATCTATTGCCAATGAGGTCTTCGAGGGAGCGATCTGATCTGGTCTTGGATCCTTGATATTGCCGCCGACTTTCGAACTCGCTCACCGTCGGGAAGCGTGTTCCCGTGAGCCTTCCGAGGTCTGTGAAAGCAACAGTCGCGCCCATAGTCCCCTCCTTGCCTGTTGTTCAAGTGGTCTTGACTTGATCGTGGGTCTGGTGCCCGTTGGCTGTGACAAGCAGATTGTCCAACAAAGTTATCTTCAGTGGGAGAACATCCGCTCTAGTTCGGGAACGGCGTCTGCTGCTTCAATCGACTCTAGTGCGCCGCCCAAATCAATGATGCGGACGAACGGGGTGACATCATCAATGAAGAATTCCAGTTCCAGTTTCAGGCTGAGTACGGAACGTAACTGGTCTTCGAGAGCTTCGACGGGTAGGTTACTACCATTGATGCTGGCGCTATCAATGATTGTCTGCACTCTCTGAGCAGCATCCTCCAGCATGGGCACGTGTTCACGGATGCCCTCGTATTTGTCAAACGAGAGCTCTCCGGTTGCCTTCAGCTCGAACATCGCGTCATTGACGTCAATCTTGGCGATCTGCAACAAATTACCAATTCGTTCAATAGGGTTCATGGTCTTGCTCTCCTTCCAACTGTGCTCAGCTTCCGATGAGCACAAGTACGCCCCTTCGCCGGAAGGCGTGGCTCGTGACCATCCTGTTAATCAGGTGGATCGTACTGGAGCTATACAGCTTTGGAATGGCGCGGGCGATCGGTTCTTCTCTTCTTCCGTCCTTACCAGGCAGCAACATGGTGGCATCTTCGAACTCGCTTATTTTGGTAAAGCGCATTCCTGTTAGCTTTCCCATGTCTGCGAAGGCAACGTTCGCTGCCATAGACCGCTCCAATCGGGCGCTTCTGGATCCGAACTCCAGCATGATTGCTCTTTTATGCGGCCGGGGACTTGTCGAAAGCGCGTCCGGTCCAGGACATGAATGGAATGGTACGGGAAATCGCGATATGTGACTCACGATCGAGCCTGTCTGCCTTGTGAGAAGACTCAGCGCGCGCAACATTGGCAGCCAGGACCTTCCGGAAAACCTCCCTGATCTCTTCCGGCGTCTTAGGTTCAGAATGGTATCCCATAGGGATTCTCCTTTCTCCGTGCAACCGTCTTTGCGTAAGCTTGGCTTTGCGGACCCCTGTCTGTGATGAGAAGATTGTCTTGCGAACCGCATTTGGGGACAGCCCCATGAAGGGACAAATCGCAGACTCTTCAGAGGGCTAAATAACAGCCTCTTCTGAGCGCAAAAATTTGGCGATTGGAGGGGGATCTCAGAATAATATAGAGCTACTTTTGCGCGGAGAGGGTTCTATGCGCCTCCACCCAAAGAGGCGAACATCGATTGACCATAGACCTGGTCCTAGCAATGCGAGAGCGCCGGCCATGGTGGCCAGCAAGAGGCCGACCCACCCGTCTCCGGCTATATTCATCATCTGCCAGGTTTCGAGCAAAGCAACCAACGCCCCCGCGATGGGCGTCCACAGCCCGAAAATCAGAAGAAGTCCGCAACCGGCAAGTAATGCGGAGACTACCATCGTATGGATCGGAGGGTCGCTCCACGCCGCGGAGCTCGCGCGTACCACCAGCGCAGCACCGGCAACCAGGCGTATAAGAAGCAATCCGATGCCAGGCCAGCCGCCAGCGAATGTGGAGTATAAGCGTCGCAAGACGTACCTTTCCTTACTCCATTAGTTTCCAACTCTCCAAAGGCGGAGCATAAGCCCCAAAAGAGGCGATATCGCCACTCTTTCGGGGTTCCGTTTGTGCTTGCGACAGATGCGTTCGGAAACCTACAGCTCGATGATCCCTCTCTTCAGGCCAATGATGGCGGCGTGGGTTCGGTCATTGGCGCCCAATTTGGAAAGAATGCATTTAACGCGACTCTTGACAGTTTCCTCCGTGACGGAGAGCTCGTCGGCAATTTGCTTGTTTGCATTTCCCGCCGCGATCAGCCGCAACACACTGATCTCTGCCGGCGTCAATGAGTCATCCGTCGCATGCGCGGCGATTTCGTAGCTGACTTCCGGGGAAAGGGCCTTCTTGCCGGCATTTACCGCTCGGATTGTTTCCAGCAATTCCTTATGTAACGCATTCTTGAGCAGATACGCCTGAGCACCAGCCTTGAGCGCCCGGAGAATCTGCACGTCTCCGGCGTAGGTTGTCAGCACGATTATCTTTGCGCCCGGATATTCATTTCGAATCGCAATGAGCGCGTCGAGGCCATTCATTCCCGGCATCTGCAAGTCCATCAACGTTACGTCCGGATGGTGCATCCGGAATTGCTGAATCGCCTCGCGACCGTCGGACGCTTCGCCCACCAGGACCATATCCGGCTGTATTCGAACCAGGCCGGCGATCCCCTGGCGCACCAGCGGATGGTCATCGACCGCGAGAATTTGAATTGGCGAAGTTTCGGCACTCATGGACGATCTCCTATTTTAGCCTTCGCTTTTCCGGCAAACGCTCTTGACAACAAGGAACCCCTTCGAGGGTCCGTGAAGGCGGACCCGGCAGAAATGCGCAACTCCACTTCGGTTCCCGCATCGACTTCGCTCCAGACCGCCAGCTTGCCCCCGATCAGTGTGGCTCGTTCCCGCATTCCACGCAGCCCAAAGTGTCCCTCACTGCTAGGGTGCGAGAGGACAGACGCATCGATACCCTTTCCATCGTCGCGCACGCGCAATCGAAATTGCTCATCGTCATAGCGGATTTCAACCTCAACCTTGCGTGCGTGGGCGTGCCGAAACGCGTTCCGCAGGGCCTCGGCGGCAATCCTGTAAATTTCGTCGCGAAGGATGGGATGGAGATGTTGCGCCTCGCCCTCAACGGCCACACGGAATACGGGCCGGTCGCCGTTCGAGCCGGTGGCGAGTTCTTCTCCGAGAGTGCTGATGGCCAGTGCGAGATCGTTCTTTTGAACTGTGGACTCGCGTAATCCCTGCACCACATCCCGGCCCTCGGTGATCGCCTTGGCAACCTCCTCGATCGTGCTGTCCAGCTGGTCTTGCGCTTCAACCGGATGCTGTCGCAGCAACTGGGAAACAGTTTCGAGCCGCAGCAGCACGCCATGGAAACTTTGCAGCAGAGTGTCGTGCAGATCGCGTGCAATTCGTGTGCGCTCGCCAACACGCGCCTCCAGCGTCATCTCAAACTGACGGTGCAATCTCCGCAGGCGCCACTGATAAGCCGCCCACAGCAGTGTCGTGAGGAAGAGGATGCACAGCGCACGGAACCATGACGTGTTCCACCATGGTGGCGTGACGATGACGGTGACCGACACCCCTTCCCGATTCCAGACGCCATCGCTGTTCGATCCCTGCACGCGAAAGATATATTTCCCGGGTTTGAGATTGGTGTAGGTGGCCAGGCGCTGCTTGCTGCCCACCTCGTTCCAGTCAGGATCAAAGTTCTCAAGCTTGTATCGATATTGGTTCTTCTGAGGATTTGAGTAGCTCAGTGCTGCGAACTCAAACGAGAAAACATTGTCCCGGTAGGGAAGAGTCAGGGAATCGACATATGGGATGGCTTTCTTGAGCACCGATCCGGCTCCGATGGGCACTCGTTTGTTGAAGACTCTGAAGCTGGTGATGACGACCGGCGGCACGTAAGGATTGTCGCGGACATTTTCAGGAAAAAATGCATTCAACCCGTCGCTGCCGCCAAAGAGCATCTCTCCGTTTGAAGCCTCGTAACAACCGGTGCTGAACTCGTTGCTCTGCAGGCCGTCGGAGACGTCGTAGTTTCGAAAGGTCTCCCTGGCAGGATCGAACCGCGATAGGCCCTTCTGCGTGCTCAGCCAGAGGCTGCCATCTCGATCTCCCAGTATGCACCGAATTGTGCTGCTCGGCAGGCCCTGGTTTTCTGTGTAGCGGGCGAGCGCTCCGCTTTGCCGGTTAAGCCGGTATAGTCCGTCCATCGCCCCCACCCACAGCGTCCCACTCTCGTCTTCGTAGATGGTATTGATGCCGCCGCCGTGTAGTTTATGCGGGTCGCGCGGATCGGGCCAATAGTTCACAAAGCTTTTTGCCTTTTCGTCAAAACGGCTCAGCACGCCGCCCCATGTTCCCAACCACAGCTTACCGGAACGGTCCTGGTAAATAACCCAGACGGTATTGGTCAGGATGGAAGGAGAATTGGCAATCGGGCGGTAGTTAGTAAACTCGCGCGTCGCTGGATTGAAACGGCTTATACCCCCATCCTGACCCACCCACAGGTCGCCGTTCCGGTCTTCATAGATCGTGTAAACGTTGTTGGAAATCAAGCTGTGAGGATCATCAGGATTGTGCCGGAAGTGCTCGAAACGCCCGGTGCGTTCGTCAAAGCGAACCAGACCGCTACCCCCGCCCCCGACCCAGAGATAGCCCGACGCATCTCTATAGATCGCGTCAACGTTCGTACCTTCACCGAGGGTATTCAGGCCGCTGGGGCTGGGAAGATAATGAGTGATTCTTCCTGTCGCCCGATCCAACTTGTCCAGGGCGCGAGGAAAGAAGCCTACCCACAGAACACCATCGCGATCCTCATAGACCGCCTTGACCCGGCCGGGTGAGAGGCTGTCGGGATGGCCGGGGCGATGCCTGTAGAGAGTGAACTGTTCCTGACGGAAATTGAGAATGTTAAGCCCGGCATGCTCAGTTCCCACCCAAAGTACGCCAGCCCTGTCCCGGTAGACCGACATAATTGCGTTGCTGTCGAGGCTATCCGGATCGGCCTCGTCGTGCTGAAATCCGAACTTGAAATGTTCTGTTCGTCTGTCGAAATAGTAGAGACCTTGGCTGGACGGCACCCATAAGCCATTCTCCCCGTCCGCCACAAGAGTACCATTCGCCGATCCGCCGTTTTCCGAAGATGCTATTACGCCAACAGCGCCGGGTCTGAACGGGTATGTAGTAAGGCGTCCAGTCCTTCGATCGAACTTCACGAGCCCAATCATCGGAGAATCGGCCAGCATCCATAAATCGCCGGTCTGGTCTTCATACAAACTTTGCGCACTGAAGACATTTCCGGTTGCAGAAAGGCGAGTGATCTGTCCCGTCTGTCGATTGAGATGGAAAAGACCGCGCTCGCCGACAAACCAGATATCCTGATGGACATCCGCTATAACCTGACTGATCCTCCCCACAAACCGGCCATCGTTGTCATTTCGATAATGGGTAAAAGTTCCGGTGCCGGGATCAAACCTGTCAAGGCCGTTGCCTTCGGTGCCAAACCAGAGAGAGCCGCGATTGTCTTGTGCAATGCTCTTGACCGAATCACCGCCGAGACTATTGGGGTTCTTGGGATCGTGAAGATACCGGATACAGCGCTCCGTTTCAGGATCAAATTTGTTCACCCCGGTGTTAGTGGCGATCCACAGATAGCCGTGATCATCTTGCATCAGGTCCTGCAAAAAGTTGGAGCTTAAACTGCCCGGATCGTTGGGGTTGCTTTTATACACGACGAAGGCGTTGCCATCGTAGCGGTTGAGGCCGTCCCGGGTAGCAAACCACATGAATCCCCGGCGGTCCTGCAAGATGGCAACGACATAGCCCTGTGAGAGGCCATCGTTGGTGGTGAGATGTGTGAATTTCAGGTTCTTCACGAGCACCGGAATGTTCTGTGGATGGACGTCCCGTGATCGGCCAGTACTCGCATCAACTCCAGGTTTGGCGTCCGGCCCGAAATCGGCTTTCGCACCCGTCTGGGCAATGGATGGGTCACGGCCATGGGAAATAGCAAGTTTTTGGAGATTAGGCTTAGCAGACGCGGCAAAGGCGCAATACGTCATGCACAGAGGCAGGATCAGGTTTACTGGACGCAAAGCCCGCACCGATTTTCGTCGGGTTGCGATCATGCTCTCCTCAGAAGCCTCCCCCAAGAGCCAGAAACCAGTGCGAGCTGCCGCGTGCGCAGAGGAAGCAGTACTAACGAATTCCACATCGGTGACTGAGCGCTCGATGCCGAGTTATAGTAGTCGATCACGAGCTGGAGTACCGCATTCTGATGGGCTCTTCTGTTCACCATTTATCCTCATCCTGGCGCGGAGTACATTTCCCAACAAGGGCTTTCTCTACAAGCTCTCGGCGGAGGTCGGCATTCCGCCGACATACACCCGTGCGAGTTCACAATCGCAGAGCCGCTACCCTTCCGAGCATTTCAGTAAGGGCACTCTCGAATTCTCAGCAAACGTCGTAGCCCGTCTTCGCATGGGCGACCTCATGCAGGAGTGTGCCCGCGAAGTCCGGCAACGACCCAAGCTGTTTCCGGAGAATAATGATGCTTCTGGATGCCTCATCCCAGAGTCCTTGCGTGGTGCTTCCGGTGAAAAAGTCGGGGCGCATCGTTTCGGAGACTTTGATGTATTGTACTTCTTTCGGAATGTCCCCGACGAGCGCCGCGATCTTGTTGCGCAAGTCGAAGTCCTTCCGCTCGGCTTTGGTCACCCTGTCGGAGCTTACAAACTTGAATGCAAAGCTCACCTCGCATAGCACAAGTCGATGTCTGCCGGCAGATTGAACTGTAAGCAGCATATCGGCTTCAACATTTCCGCAACGCCCGCCTCCCGCGAAATCGCCCGCAAACGGAAAGGCATTGACGCCGTCGATCAAGGTTCCTCCTAAACGACTACCGGCTTCCAGCCGGTAGTCGTTTAGCCCCTGAGAGAAGCGTCTTCCTCTATACCATCAGGAGAAATGCTTTGAAGATTCAAAGTGACCTCGAACCGGGGCCGGCTGCCGGAACTTGCCCCAGGCGCATCGGAAACAGGTGGCAAGTTTAAAACAGGCAGGACTCTCGGAAGCGGCATTTTCATGTATGGATATGCATTTTGCTGGGGAGCGTGTGATCCTGGTAGATTCGGGGCGGCGTCTGCCGAGATTTGTGCGACGGAGTGTTGGCCGCACGGCTTTGCGGTTATCCTCTCGCCAGGTTATGGGGCCATGGGCAAAAGGCCTTTGTCTACCAGAACGGGCGGCTTGCGGTAATGGGTTGCCTGTTCATAGGCGTATACCCATCCCAGCAGGTCGCCGTCCTTCCATTGCCGGGCAGAAAACTCCACTCCAAAGGGCAATCCATCGTCGTAAAAGCCGCCCGGCACCACGATAGCCGGCACGCCGATAACATTCACCCATCCCGTGTTGCTGTGCGGGCCGCCGCTGATGCGTCCGTCCTGCGGCATGGTTTCATCCGGCGGCGGCATTTGGGTTGCTGGATAGACAAGGCCGTCCAGATGAAACTGGTCCAGCGCATCGTTGTATGCGCGCAAGGCCTGCTCCTGGGGATCGAAAAAGCTGGCCTTTGCGTTTGGATCCGTTTCGAGCGTCACTTGAGCCACTGCCTGCCGGAACGATCCCCCGCCTGGCCGCGCACCTTCACCGCCGGGGCGGTTCGGCGACACGCCGCCTATGATTGTCCCGGGCAGCGGCGAGCCGACTGCTTTCTCATACTCTTCGGCGGAGTGATAGTCGGCCGGCCCGAACTCCCGCAGAAATTCGTCGGTGCCTTCACGCTTGTACTGCTGCGTGCTCACCGCGCGCACAAGCTTGAGAAAGCTGCCCGGCAGCAAGTCGTCGTCAATGACAACTGTCGCGCCTGCGGCGCGGAGCGCGGCGATCGCCTTCATGAACATGGCGCGCGTCTCCGGCTGAAGACTGCGGCTGCCGAAACCGCCGCCTCCCGGCGTTGTTCCGGATTCCGGCTGCTCCAGGATGAATGCAGGCACGCCGAAGCGTTTGCCTTTGAGCGATGCCTTCTCCAAAAACGGTTTGTAAGGGCCAAGTTGAGCTTTTGCCGCGGAGTCCTTGGTGCGGAAGTCCAGCGGATCCTCGCCTTCCATGACTCCCAGCGCAATCGCCGCATCCGTCACGTCGCGTGCAATGGGACCTGTATTGTCGCGCAGCCAGTCGAGCGGCGCGATACCGGCAATACTCACCAGGCCCCGCGTTGGCAGCACACCCACCAGGGAACTGGTTGCGGCAGGCATGCGAATGGAATTACCGGTGTCCGTGCCCGTTCCCAGCAGCGCCATGTTCGCCGTGACCGCCGTAACCGTTCCGCCAGACGAGCCGCCGGGGCTGAAACGGACGTCATACGCATTTCCGGTTCTCCCGAACGCCGTGCTTCGCGTTGTGTCGCTGGCGGCAAAATCCGGCATGTTAGTTTGTCCCAGAATGACGGCCCCGGCTGCACGCAGCTTGGCAACGACGGTCGCATCCCTGGGAGCGATCAACTCGTGGCCTGGAATGAGATACCCCTTCCATCCGTCCGTCGTCACCAGGCCCTTGACGCTGGTGTTGGCCTTCACCACAATGGGTACGCCCCACATCGGGCCGCGGTGGAAGTGCGAGCCCCCTTTTTTCGCAGCCGCATCTTCTTCGGCGGCCGTTGCGAGCGCGCCCTTCGAATCCACAGTCTGCACTGCTTTGTATATGCCGTTGTACTTTGCTATACGCGCCAGATACCACTGCACCACTTCCGTCACGGTGTACTTATGGGCCGAATACATTCTTTCCAGCCTTGGAATCGTCACCTCGAGCAGGTCGCGGTTCATCGCGGCCTGGCGCGCGCGGCTCGGCGCGGGCAATGGGGCTGTGTGAGCTGCACAAGTCGCCCACGAAGTTAACAAGAGCAGCACAAGGCTCCGCCGGAGGCTGAGCTTTACGATTCTCTTCATAATTTTCTCCTCCGAACTTCCCTGGCGGGCGTCAGTCCAGCGCCTCACACCATGGTCGCGCAATCATTTCGCTTGATGGATCGATCTTATTCGAGTCGCCTGGCCGTGAGATCAAGTAGCTGTGCCAATATACAGTCTTGACGATTGATAGAACACGCGGAGTTTGTAGCCGGCGCCGCCTGCTCGCCCTGTTCCGCACATGCGGCTGCTTAAGTTCCAGCCGCCCGCAGTCATTCTCATTTCATCGCAGCCAGAACGCTCTTGGGCACCTTGGCCGCCACGTTGTACCGCGAATCGACTAACTCAGTGATGTCATACTTCAGCGTGGAAGCGAACAGGATCGCAACCTCGCTGTCGCTCAGCTTGTAGTCTTTCTTAATCCACTTGGCAAGCTCCGATGTAGCCACCTGGATCGACTCCGGTACGGAGCCAGTGACGCCGAAGGCGATGAGATAGTCTGCGGTCTCCGCGCGCACCTGCGCTGTCGCATCGCCCGGGATCACGTCCACGGAAAAGACGACATCCATCGAGGTTTCCAGGCCGCTGCCCACCACTTCACCATCGCCCATCGCCGCGTGGCCGTCTCCCATGCCCAGCAGTGCGCCGGGGTGGAAGACCGGGAAATAGAGTGTGGCGCCTTCAGCGTTGCCGTTGTAGTCCATGTTGCCGCCGTACGGACCGAGATCGCCGCCGCGGTACTGCTGGTCGCCCGGCGGCGCGACAGAGATGCAGCCGAGCATGGGCTTGAGCGGGACACTGTAATGCTTCATGTGCTCGCTCGGATGCGTGGGAACGGCGATCCCCTTATCGGGCAGGATCGTCCACTCGCCATCCACCGAGTTATCGTACTTGGCGTTCACCAGATAGGCCGCGGTTACTGTATGTGCGTTCAAATGGCTTCCCTGGTACGCCGTGGCCCGATTGGTGCGCACCCTGAGTAAGTGCACCACGAGCGTATCGCCCGGCAGAGCGCCCTCCACATAGAAGGGACCTACATTCGAGTCGCCGCCGTGGTGCCGGACGCCTTTGGAGTCCACTCCGCCCGCATCCGCCGTTGAAGTATGCACCACGTCGCCGGGGAAGATGTGCAGCACCGGCTTGTTCGCTGCCGAGTAATAGTTGAAGAAGTCTACCGGCTCAAAATGAATGTCGCGCGGCTTGGCCGGGGGTACTGGCGCGCGGGCGAGCGTGAACTCGATCTGCCCGCCTCCGCTTCGGCCTCCGAATCCGCCACCCATGCCCATGCCGCGACCACCGCCCATACCAAATCGCATTATGATGGTCCCCGAGCCGCTGATGGTCTCTCCCGAAAGCGTGCCCGTGAGCGAGCCCGCCGGCTTGCCGGAGTCGTCACTCAGCGCCAGATCCAACTTGTCGTCTGTAATCGTGCCGGCGATCTTCAACTCGTCCCATGTGCCGGTGATCTTGCCGCCATCGTCCGTGAACGAGACGTGGGCGTACTGGGGCCCACGCTGCGCAGGTATGGTGGCAATCCAGTTGCCGGAAACATCGGCCGCCGCCGCAAGCCTCACTCCGGCGACGATGCCGGCCAGCAGCGCAATCCTGATCCCGAGCCTTATCATTGTCCTGCTCCTCTGGTTCAATCTCGAATTCATCGTCTCAATCCTCACTGATTGAGCGTGGCAAGCGCGCTCTTCGGCACCTTGGCGACGACATTAAAGTGGGGGTCGACGAGTTCTGTGATGTCGTACTGCATCACGTCGCCCAGGAAGAGCGCGACCTCACTGTCGGTAAGGTGATAGTCATGCTTGATCCATTCGGCAAGCTGCGTCGTAGCGAGCTGAATGGAGTCGGGCACCGAGCCGGAGACTCCGAACGAGATGAGGTAGTCCCTGGTCTCGGCTCGCACCTGCGGCGTCGAGTAGCCGCGGATCACGTCGACCGAAAAGGTGACATCGGCCGACGTTTCGAGACCGGTGCCGACCACCTCGCCATCTCCCATGGCGCCGTGCGCATCGCCCATTCCGAGCAGGGCTCCCGGGTGAAACACAGGGAAGTAGAGCGTGGCGCCCGCGACGTTGTCGTTGTAGTCCATGTTCCCGCCGTAGGGCCCCAGATCGGTGCCCGTGTCCTGCTCCTCGCCCGGTGGCGCCACGGAGATGCAGCCGAGCATGGGCTTGAGAGGAATGGTAAGGTGCGGCAGACCCGGCGACGGCGGCAGGGTGGCGATCATCTTCGCGGGATCCTGCTGCCACATGCCGTTGAAGCTGGGATCGTACGTTGTGGCGAGTGCATAGGCCTGCGTTACGACGTGCTGGTTGAAGCGGCTGCCCTGACGGCCCACCGGCTTGTTCACCTGCACCTTCAGCAGGTGCACCACCAGCGTGTCTCCGGGCAATGCGCCTTCCACATAGAACGGTCCTGTATTTGCGTCGCCGCCGGTTCCGTGCCGCGTTGCGTGCGCGTCGCGGCCCTGCGCATCCATGGTTCTTGTGTTCACCGTGTCCCCAGGGAAGATATGCAGGACGGGAGGCTCGGCGGCCGAGTAGGTGCCATAAAACACCTTGGGATCGTAGTTATAGGTGTGCGGCGTAGCCGGCGGTTTTGCCGCTCGTGTCAGCTTCCAGGTAACGTCGTTCGGCTCCGGCGGGCGTCCTCCCATGCCACCCATCCGGCGCGGCGGCAGCGCGCTTCCTTTGCCGGAAAGCACGTCGCCTGACAGGGTCCCGTGCAGGCTTCCCGCGGTCCCGCCGGACGCTTCCTTCAAAGTAATTTGCACCTGGTCGCCGGCAATTGAACCGGATAACTCGTAACTTCCCCAGCTTCCGCTCAACTTATCGCCGACTTCGTCCAGAGTTACATGGTTATACTGAGCGGTGTACTCCGAATCAAAGGGGCCGGTAATCTGGCCCACCCAATCGCCCGAGAGGCTAGCGGCTCCGCAGTAGCGGCTCATCGTCATCGCTGCTATTAGCGCCAACACCTTGAAGTGCCGGTTGACCGACCGGTTGTTGATCATTAACGCTGCTCCATCGTCGAGTTGTCGTGAGACCTTTGGGTAGGACCGCCGCGAGTGCGCGACGGCCCCTTCGGGTTAGAAGCACTTGTAGTTAGAAAATAATCTTCAAGGCGAGCTGGACGTTGAACGGTTCACCTTCGGTAATACCGGGGTCGCTGGTGCCGCCGATGGTAGTGGTGATCTGCCCAGTGCTTGACAGGTTGACCTGGTTTATCCCGTTATACCGAGGGTCGGCCGCGGTGTTACCTGCGGCCAACGACGGCTTTCCGTAGTTGACCCGGTTGAACAGGTTGTACATCTCTCCCCGGAACTGCGCCTTAACCCTCTCGGTGATCGGAAAGTTCTTGAAGACCGACATATCGACGGTTCCAAATCCAGGCGCCCCATGAATCTGACCCGGCTTGGTTGTGCCGTAATAGGTCGAGAGCGGCTGCGAACAGTCGGGGTGGTACTTAGCGGCTCCAGTGGAACATCCGGGAGGCGAGATCACCGCGAGCGGGTTAAACCACTGGACGTAGCCATTTGTGATGCGGGTTCTGGACGTGCCCGCGACCCCGGTAGCCAGGGAGCCGCCGCAGTTCCCACTCGCGCAAAAGAGTGACTTACCCGTGAGGCTGGCGAGGGTGGTGCCTTCGCCAACGCCCAGACCAGAGCAGGTGAGGTCGAAGTCGCCATCTTTCGTGTCGCACTTGGCCGTAGCGGTTGCGGTAATAGCCTGTGCGCCGTGGAAATAGATGGTGCCGGAGTCCTGCCATCCGCCGGTTACCCACTTCTGTGACCACGCCGGACCTACCTTGAGATCGGGAACGGTGTAAGTCCAGTAACCCTTGACCTGGTTGGTAATGACTGCAAGGGAGCCATAGTCCAGGGCAGGATTGTTATAGTCCTCGATTGAGCCTGCGGCCGGCGTGCCTTTACTGGTCGAAACTGCATAGGAGACTTCGGAGATCAGTCCATGCCAGTTTCTTGTTCTGATATACGCCTGAAGGGCGTTGGAGTACGACGAACCAAAGCTCGCTGTCTCAGTAATCTTGCCAAAGTTGGGATACTGCCCGATGTATGGCCGCTGAATCTGCTGGTAAGTAAAACCATTGGTGATGGCCGGATTGGTGGTGGCTCCATAGGTGGTCTGATTGAGGTCGAGGGAGTTTGCCAGGTGACGTCCCACCGCGCCCACGTAGCTGACCTCCATCATCGCCGAGCTGCCCAGGGCCTTCTGGACGCTGGCCGAAAGATTGGTGGTATCGCCCGTGGAGAAGTCAGGATCCACGCCCGCGATATTAAGACTCGGGCAGGTTGCGACCGTGACGCCTGTGCAAGGGCCTCCAGCGCCGTTGTTGGGGATGCTTGCCGCCGCATTGGCGGGAAAGATTGAAACATTGGGCTGAATGTCCGGATTCGTCAACTGCTCGTTATAGAGGGGTCTGGTGCCGGCGGGATTGCCCGCCAGGCTGGTGGCGTACAGCCAGGTACCGGGGCCGGGGCGATCGAAGTACAGACCTGCGGCGGCGCGAATCACCATTCCCTTGGTGACGGCCGGCAGGAAGTGTGGCGGCTCCCAGGAGAGGCCGAGGCGCGGCGCGAACTGAAGGGCGGATGGATTATATGCCTTGGAAATGTCCTGGCCGACGACCGCCAGACCGCCGGTCAGATCGAGCGAGTTGGCTGGCGTGCCTGCGCGGAAAGTCGTCAGGTCCTTCCTGCTGTCGAAGATGGGTCCCAGATAGTCCCAGCGCAGACCGTAGTCAATGCTCAAGCTGTGCGTGACCTGGAAGCTGTCCTCGACATATACGTTGAAGTCGTTCTCGAAGGCGTCGCGGTCGAGATCGCCGTTGTAGAGCGTGGCGGAACTGGCCTCCCCCTGCAGATAGTCGGCAAGGGCTGCAGTTTGCGAGTCGAGCGCTGCGCCTTCAAAGACGGTTGGATAGGAGGCGCCAACGCCGCCGCTCGGGGCGTTGTATCCACGGCTGCCGCTGTAGTTGAAGGTGCCGCGCGTGTAGATGCTGCTGCTCCCTCTGCCGGTCGCGATTTCGAAAATTGCCATGCGCCGGTATTCGCTGCCCGCCCGGATCTGGTGTTTGCCCAGCAGAATCGAGTAGGTATCGGTGATGTGTCCGCTGTAGTCGTTGCGAAGCTGGATCGAAGTGCCGCCGGTGCCGTCAAAGCCGGAGATCTGGATTCCAGGCTGGCCATACGTGTTACCGGGCCCCACGCCAACGATGAACCCCACTCCCGCCGCGCCATTATTGGGCTTCGCGTCGCTGAAGGGCTGGTTGAAGTAGTCCACGCCCAGCAGGAGCTGGTTCGAAGACCTCGAGGTGAGCTGGGAGTTCAGTATGACCGCCATATTGTCGACGCGCTCGCCCGCCACCTGGTAGTACCAGGGATTCTGGCTCGTGCTCAGCGGCGCCGTCTGGCTGCCCTCGCCCCAGTACCAGCGCTCCGACAAGGTGTTTCTCGCGCCAAGATTCTGGTCGAACTTCATCATGACGTTGTTGCTGTAGCCGGTCTGCGCCGCGCTCTTTGGTGGCGACCAGTTGCCCGGCGCCGCGTCTCCTGTCAACATGCCGGGCTGCCACAGAGTCGTAATCAGGTTTTCATCCATCGTGACGGAGGGATTGGTGGCGGGCGTCACGCCTCCCAATGCCAGTAGGTCGAGCGCTCTGTTTACATACGCGGTTGACGGCTCTGTCTGCTGGGAAGAGTTTTGGCCCAGAACGTACTGCTGGCGCTCGTAATTGAGGAAGTAGAAAATCCTGTCTTTCACGATTGGGCCCCCAATAGAACCGCCATACTCCTGAAAGCGGATTTCGGGCTTCCCTTGAGGCGGCTTGCCGGAGGCGATCAACTGATCGTTGTGGTACTTGGCAAATGGACCTATGAGCGAGAAAAACTCATTGCGGTTGAAGTAGTAAAGCGTGCCGTGAATCGTGTTCGTACCTGACTTGATGCTCAGGTTAACCGTGGTTCCGGAGAATCCGCCAGTCTCAGCGCCGCTTTGCGTTACGGCGGAGTACTCTTCGACGGAATCGAGCGGGAGAAGGGTTCCTGGAATGCTGTCGACGCCGCCCTGATTGGAGCCCACGCTGTTGCTGTACACGTCGTTATTGTCGACGCCATCGATCTGGTACTGGGTGGTGCCGGTGGTGTTGCCAGGCAGGAAGGTGGTCATTGCCGTGAAACTGCGGCCGTTGATCGGGATATCCGAGACCTCTTCCTTCGGCAGGGTGAAGGTGCGCACCTGCGACGTCGTGTCCAGACTCAGCGAGGCTGCATCCACTTCGACAACCTGGGTCGTTGAAGCGACCGCCAGTTTGACCGGAAGGCTGTAGATAGCTCCGGCAGAGATGCGGACAAGTTTGACCTCCTTCGTCTCGAATCCGGGAAACGCGACGGTGACGTTGTAGTCGCCAAGGGGAAGATCGGAGATCGAATAATCGCCGGCGCTGGACGAGACCGCTCTATAGACAATGCCCGTTGCCACTTCGGTGGCCTCGACTTTTGCCCCCGGCACCGCTGCTCCCTGGGGATCGGTAATGATGCCGGCCATACCGCCGCGGAAGGTGCTCTGGGCCGGACTGAACGCGGTAGAAAGAAAACATAACAGGAATCCTATAGCGAAACGACGCATGGAAAGACCTCTCAGAAAGGAATTGTGAGCGTGCTCGGCCGACAGCTTGTATAACCCCCTTTTTCCAGAGAGGGAGGGGGCGCTGCGCTCCGTATGGGAACCGGATGAACGTCTTGCGAATCCTCGTTCCAGCCTGTGGCCGGAATTCGCGACTTGTCTATTCGGAGAAACTTCGTGGGTTACAACTCTAGGTTTAGGCGATGAGCCCAAAATTACAAGGATAGATTTGTAAAAAAATGTAAAAGCGGCCTCTGCAGAGGGGCGAGTTAGGCACGAAGCTCATGAAAACACAAAGTTCTCGGCGGGCTGCGCGGCCATCGCCACCCTGCGTTACGATGGCAGGCTGAAGATGCGGTTGGAATTCGTCATGGGCGCGGAGGGCAGACAGATGTCCACAATTAAGCCCCCGCCGGGTTTGTTGCAGATACCGATCATGCCCTTATGAAGCCGCGCCGCGCGGTCCGCAATCGCCAGCCCGATTCCGAAGCCATCCTTCTGCCAATGCCTGGATTTATCGGCACGATAGAAAGGTTCGAGTACCGACTTCAATTCCTCTTCCGGAATGCCCGGCCCATTGTCGCTAATGCGTACCATGGAGAAAGTCGCTCCCGAACGCTCTTCGGTGGATGTGCCTACGTGAATGAGACCTTCGGGAGGAGCATATTTAATGGCGTTCCGAAGCACATTCTCAATAGCGGAACGCAAGAGTTCCGCATCTCCCAGCACATAACAACTCTCGCTGAGAACTGTTTCAATGGCGCAGTTGCTTTGCGCCGCCTCGTACTTGAGATCGGGCAACAGATCGGCGACAAGCTCGCTGAGCGAAAGAGTGGCTGGCGTATCGATTTTATAGATCATATCCAGTCGCGAGAGCGAAAGAATCTGTCCAATTAAGTTGTTAAGCCGTCCCGCTTCGGCTTCAATGCGATCTAGATGCAGTTGGACATTGTTCCGAGACTCTGACCGCGCCAGCCCCAGACAGACGCCAATGCGAGTTAGAGGAGAGCGGAGTTCGTGGGAGATCTCGCGCAGCAGCAGCCGTTGCGCCTGAGCGAGCGACTCCAGCCTCTCTGCCATGTAGTTAAAATCGCGGACAAGCTGGTCGATATCGTCTCCTCCTGTGTGCCCAGTGCCTCTCAGTGCGAACGATCTCCAGCGGACACGCGCGTCGAGTTGCCCCATCGCAATCTGTCCCGCCGCCTGGCGGAGGCGCCGGATAGGCAAGGCGATCAGGATCGCCAGGAAGAGCGTAACCACCAGGGAGATGTAGATTGTGGTGTAGCCAGGGAGAAATCCATAGACGTGCAGGGCGCTGCTGTAACTGTTCTTGAAAAGCAACACGTAGTTCTGTCCTTCCCGCGACACCACGGGAAACGCAATGAGCTGAAAGAGAGCGAAGTTAGCCGTGGTGCGTTTCCGATTCTTTACGCAGGCCGCAATCAGCCCCGACACGTCTGAGATTTCGGGAGTGCCGCACACCAGATGGCCATCGGGTGTGGCAAGATACATGGCGTTCCGCGCAGTGGTCAGCAGTCTTTGGGCCGCCCGGCAGTGGCCCGTTCTATAAGCGTCGATGAGAACCCATCCGTTCATCAAAAGGGAGCTGTCGAGCGCATCGGTGAGTTCGGGGTTATGAATCTGGCGATGTGGCTCGAAGTCCGAGATGATGATCACAACCCCAGCAGCAATCCAGTAAGCGATAAATGCTTTGAGCAGAAGCCGGATCATAGAGGGGCCTGCTGATTGGAAGTTCTTTCAAGCGGATAAGGCAAATAAGTTATTGACGTCGGCGGCTGAAAAGAAATAGCCGCAACTGCGAACCGTCTTAATGTGGTTTACCAGTGGCGTGGAATCGTGTAGTTTCCGCCGAAGACGGCTGACATACACGTCCAAACTGCGATCGAGGGGATGGAAGGGCCGTTGGAACACACGCAGCACGAGTTCTTCGCGCGTGAGAACCACGCCTGGATTTTCCAGAAAGATCTCCAGCAGCGCAATCTCTATGTCTGTCAGGTCCAGAATTGATCCTCGATAAGAAACTGTGCGAGAAGCGAAGTCGAGAGCGAGACCGGCTCGCTCCAGCCGCGGTCGAATGGGAGGGCTGCCCGTGGCGGCAGAGCGCAGTTTGCTGCGGCGGAGGATGGCGTGAATTCTGGCAGCGAGTTCTTCGGCGTCAAATGGCTTGGGCAGATAGTCGTCGGCCCCGAGCCGTAATCCACGGACACGATCTGCCCCTTCGCCACGGGCCGTCAGCAGCAGTACGCAAAGATCGGAAAAAGTGCGCAACCGGCGAAGCACTTCGAAACCGTCGATTCCCGGCATCATCACGTCAAGGAGCATCAGGTCGTATTGGCTGGCCTTTGCCGCATTTAGGCCCTGCTCGCCGTCATTTCGCAAGGTCAGCGCAATGTCGTGACGTGCAAGATAATCTCGCAGCATCTCGCAGAGTCTAAGGTCATCGTCGACGAGCAATACGGATCTCATGGTTTCTCTCGCTTAAAGTAACCAGAATCAACGCTCGGAGTCGCAGCACGAAATAGGGCCACTCCATCTCGAAGCGATGCCGCACGAGCAGGGGGCGAACGGCTGCGCTCAGACAACAACGTGAGGTCGCGCGTTGCCGCATCCAAGTCAAACGGACTTACACGCTCAAAGGATCTTCGACAGGGAAGGATTCCGCGGGAGATATGCCCTCAGACGGGGAGAGGCACTTCAAGAGGACGCCACACGCCCTCTCGGCTCATCGCTGATCAGAGGTGTTTTAACGTTATTTACACTGAAAGAAAAAGTCAAGACCTATTAGTTGGGCCGAACTTGCGCGTGTGAGCGGTCCTCGTTTGCGAAGGTCGGAGAGGTTCGCAGTAGCGCGATTCTAGGGCCTGTTCGCACTACCGGGGCGGCGGCGTTGCGAGCGCAAATCGGGCCAGACGAGGCGGAGGACGACGGCTGTGGCGGGTCCACCGCCTAGGACGACAACGAAGTATGGCCCGATTTGCGCCGCAACCCTCCGGGCTGGGACCAATTTTCCTTCCGCCACCGGGTCTAAGCCCTCCGCCTTGAGGCGGACAGCTTCCAGCATCCGTTCTTTTTTCGCGAGGCTGGATTTACCAAGAACCGAGGATTCGCCGTGCAAACGAAGCCGACACCGATCGCAGCAGCAAGATGCCAAACGCGAAGCGTTTCGGTCGGCTTCAGCCGCATGGTGACTTTCAGTCGCAACCGAACCTTCCGGCTTTCAGCCGGTAGTCGTTTAGCTGATTTCTAAGATTTTACTTGACAAGCTGGCGGAGAGACAGGGATTCGAACCCTGGATAGAGTTTCCCCTATACACGCTTTCCAAGCGTGCGCCTTCAACCACTCGGCCATCTCTCCTGCGGGCGGTTTCGACTTCTTGAATTTAACATACTCTCCGCTTCCGGCCCGGTGCGGGCACCGGATCACGGCTCCGCGCTTAAGCTCTCCATGAAACCGTTTACTTGGCCACGCCGCGTCGTGTATAGTTCACCGTTGCGCCTGCCTCCAAGCACACCGTAAGCGGTCCAAGCCTTCAACCGAAAGGAGCCTTTATGTTCCTCATCTCCCGCCGCGATCTCCTCTGCTCCGGCCTTGCGCTCTCCGCCTCGTCCATCCTCCCGCGCACCGCGTGGGCCTCCGTTCCAGAAGCCGCGGCGGGCCAGGCTGGTCCGGTCTCCGCCGAGCCCTTGCCCGCGGTCGCGCCCCGTGAGCAGTTTCTCTTCGACTTCGGCTGGAAGTTCACCTTCGGCAACGGCGACGACCCCACCAAAGACCTCAACTTCGGCTACGGCCAGGGCGATTTCGCCAAGACCGGCGACTTCAAGTTTGCGAAGGCGGGCTTCGACGACTCCAAGTGGCGCGACCTTAACCTGCCGCACGACTGGGTCGTCGAGCTGCCCTTCGTCTGGGACGAGGAGCAGAAATCCCACGGCTACAAGCCCCTCGGCCGCCGCTATCCCGAGACCAGCGTCGGCTGGTATCGCCGCGAGTTCGACATTCCCGCCTCGGACCAGGGCCGCCGCATCTGGATCGAGTTCGACGGCGCCTTCCGCGACCTCCTCGTGTTTGTCAACGGCTGCTTCATCGGCCGCAACGACAACGGCTACGCGCCCTTCCGCTTCGACCTCTCCGACTTCCTCGCCTACGGCGCCAAGAACTACATCACCATTCGCGTTGACGCGGCCTTCGGCGATGGATGGTTCTATGAGGGCGCAGGCATCTACCGCCACGTCTGGCTCACCAAGATCGATCCCCTCCACCTGGGCAAGTGGGACAGCACCGTTCGCTCCGAGCTCTCCCCGGGCGCAGCCACTCTGAACCTCGCCGCCGTCGTCGAAAACCAGGGCAAGCAGCCTGAAAATGCCGTGGTGAGCTGGAAGATCTTGAACGCCGCCGGCCAAGCCGTCGCCACTGGGGATTCCGCCGCGCAGCAGGTTGAGGCCGACGGCAAAGTCCATTTCAAGACGACTGCGCGCCTTGCCGACCCCGCGCTCTGGTCACCCGACTCACCCAATCTCTACACTGCCATCGTCACCGTCAGCGCCAACGGCGCCGCCCGCGATGCCGAGAGCTTCAACTTTGGCGTCCGCACCGCCCACTTTGACGCGCAGAAGGGCTTCTTCCTCAACGGCAAATCACTCAAGATTCAGGGCACCTGCAACCACCAGGACCACGCCGGCGTGGGCGCGGCCGTGCCCGACCGCCTGCAGTACTTCCGCGGCGGCGTCCTCAAGCAGATGGGCTGCAACGCCGTACGCACCTCGCACAACATGCCCACTCCCGAGTGGGTCGAGGCCTGCGACCGCCTGGGCCTGATGATGATGTGCGAAACCCGCCAGATGAGCTCCAACCCCAGCGGCCTCGCCCAGCTTGAGCTCATGGTCAAGCGCTATCGCAACTCGCCCTCCATCATTATCTGGTCCGTGGGCAACGAAGAGTGGCTGCTCCAGGGTCCCATGGCCGAGCAGGGCGCCAAAATCGGCGCCACCATGGTCGGCCTCTGCCACCGGCTCGACCCCACCCGCGTCGTCTCCGCCGCCGTCAACGGCGACAACAAGCAAGGCCTGTCGGACGCCCTCGACATCATCGGCTTCAACTACAACCTCAAACTCCCCGACGCCTTCCACGCCGCCAATCCCACCCGCGCCCTCTACGGATCCGAGACCTCGAGCGCCATCTCCACCCGCGGCGAGTACACCACCGATCCGCTGCGCAACACCGTCAATGCGTATAACGGGGTCGTCCCCTGGGGCGAGACCGCTGAAGAGTGGTGGACCTTCTACGGCACCCGTCCATGGGAGGCCGGCGGTTTTGCCTGGACCGGCTTCGACTACCGCGGCGAGCCCACCCCGTACGGCTGGCCCTCCATCAACTCCCAGTTCGGCATCGTCGACACTTGCGGATTCCCCAAAGACACCTTCTACTACTACAAGTCCTGGTGGGGCGCCGAGCCGGTCCTTCACCTCTTCCCCCACTGGAACTTCGAGGGCCAGGAGGGCGACGAGATTCCCGTCTGGGTCTACTCCAACGTCGATGAAGTCGAGCTGCTTGTGAATGGCAAGAGCCAGGGCCGCCAGAAGGTCCCGAAGCTCGGCCACATCGAGTGGAAGGTCCGCTACGAGCCCGGCACGATCGAAGCCCGCGGCTACAGGAACGGAGCCGTCGCTCTAACTGAGAAGCGCGAGACCACCGGCCCCGCCGCCTCCATTCGCCTCACCGCCGACCGCACTGAGATCGATGCAGACGGTGAAGACCTCGCCATCCTCAAAGTCGAAGCCCTCGACAACCAAGGCCGCCCCGTCCCCGTCGCGCAGAATATGATCGTGTTCAAAATCTCTGGCGAAGGCACACTCATTGGCGTTGGCAACGGCAATCCCAACTGCCAGGAGAGCGACAAGGAGCCCAGGCGCTCGCTCTTCAACGGCCTCGCTCAGGCAATTCTCCAGTCCAGCAAAACTGCCGGCGCCATTCAGATCGAAGCCACAAGCCGCGGCCTCACCCCTGCTAACCTGACGATCACCACAAAGCAGGTCGAACTGCGTCCGTCAATCTAGGCAGGGTCTTCCACTCGTGCCGGTCTTTGCCTGTTCGCAGTTGTGCCAGACTGGGTGGCCCATCCTTTCACCGGAAAAGTTAGGAACGGGTCAAATGTAACTTAGGATTAAGGATGAAATGTTTTGCCTTGTTCCATCATGGCAAGAATCATTTTCATCCGTTTTTCTCTCGTTTCCGGTTTCTTTGCTGTTTCAAGGCGATAAACGATCGAATAAACATTCGCTTTGTTTAGCGTCTTGAAGAATGCCTCTGCTTTTTTATTTTTGCTCAACTCCTTCAGAAAATCTTCCGGCGGGGTGGCATCCCTGGATGAAGAATAGGCGGTTTCCCATCGGCCATCGGCTTTTGCTGCTTTAACCGCCTCCATCCCCGCGGGGGTCATCTCCCCTGCTTTTATAAGGCGTTCTACATGCTGCGTGTTTACTTTCGACCACCCGCTTTTGGGACGTCTCGGTGTAAATTTCTGAAGCCAGGATAATTGGTCGAAGGTTTTCTTCTGGCCATCGATCCAGCCATAGCAAAGTGCCTGATCAAGCGCTTCAGCATAGGTCACCGATTTTTCATGCGAATCTTTATTGAAAATGCGCAGCCATATACCCTCTGAATCCATATGGTTGTTCTTCAGCCAATCTCGGAAATCTACGGCTGTTTTGAAATGCAAGGTTTGCATGAACTGTGCCCCTTTACTGCATCATAGCCAGAAGAGTTTCTGTAGTCGCACCTCACGTTCTTTGCGAAAGCGTGGGCCTGGCTCAAAGAGATTGTCGAATAGCCGGGGGCGCGGCGTTTTGTATGAGGCTGTGACTTCAGTCATGCCGAAATCGCCACGAAAACATGAGCCGGCTTCAGCCCCTGCTGAAAGCCCCCAGGCCATATTTGCTGCTCATTCCCCGGTTTTCCGCAGCGTACAAAACATGACTCACGCCCCGCGGCGTATAACCCAGGAATGGGCTCCCAGTCGGCCACGGAGATGGACGCATGGCTGCGTGGCGGCGGTTTTGTGGTCACGGCCAGCGAGCGCGCCGCGCGCGCCCTCGTGTCGGCCTTCCACCGCGCCCGCCGCGCCGACGGTCTTGGCGCCTGGCCGGCCCCGGATATTCAACCTTGGAGCACCTTCATTCGCGAAGCCTGGCAGCGCCACTCGCCGGACGCCCGTCTCATCCTCAATCCCGCGCAGGAGCAATCTCTCTGGGCCGAGATCATCGCCGCCCATCCCAGCTCCAACACGCTTCTCGACGGCCCGCGTCAGCGCATGGCAGCACTGGCCATGGAAGCCCACGGCCTCGTCTGCGCTTACGCCCCGCGCCTGCTGAACCCGCGCGCCCGCACCGGCTGGCAGCAAGATCCCGCAGCCTTCAGCGAGTGGCTCGCCGCCTTCGACGAAGCCTGCCGCGCGCAAAACCTGCTCAGCTCCGCGCGTCTCCCGCTTGAACTCCCCGCTCTGCTTAAAGACCCCTCCGGTAGGGATGAGGCCACCAGTCCTCCGTTGCTGCTCGCCGGCTTCGACCGCCTTCAGCCCGTCCAGCGCGAACTTTTCGACGCCTGGGGCGATTGGCAAGAGTTGCCGCTTGACGAACCTGCCGCGATTGCTCGTTTTTGCGAGACCCCCGATCCCCAATCCGAGCTGACCGCCTGCGCCCTCTGGAGCCACCGGCAACTCGGCGCTACACCCCACGCCCGCATCCTCGTCATTAGCCAGGACGCCACCCTCCGCCGCGGCGAGATCGAGCGCGCCTTCCTGCGCCACGCCAATGCGCCTTTCGAGTTCTCCCTCGGCGTCCCCCTTACCCAGATCCCTCTCATCCATGCCGCGCAGCTTCTTCTCCGCTGGCTCACCGTCGAGCTCGCTGAGCATGAGCTCGACTGGCTCTTCGCCTCCAGTTACATCGCCAGCCCGCCAGAATCGGCCTCCCTTCAGGCCGCAATGCGCGCCCTTCGCCGCCGCGGCAACGAACAGCCCACCTGGTCTCTCGATGACTTTTTCGCGCAGTCCCGCACTTCCGACTCGCTCGCATCATGGACCACCCGCATCGTGCAAACGCAGCGGCAACTCGGCGCCCGCCGTCCGCAATCCCCACTCGAATGGGCCGAGCTGGTCCCGCAGCTCCTCGAAACCGCCGGCTGGCCCGGCCCGCGTCCGCTCACGAGCGGCGAGTTTCAGGCCGCCCGCCGCCTTCAACAGTCGCTCGAAGCCGCCGCATCCCTCGGCTTCGATGGCCGCCGCCTCCTTTGGCCCGAGTTTCTCGCCGCCCTCGATCGCATCCTCGCCGAAACCCTCTTCGCCCCCGAGTCCGAGGACGCGCCCATCCAGATCGCCGGCCCCGCCGAATCCGCCGGCCTCACTGCCGACGCCATCTGGTTCCTCGGCGCCAGTGAAGACGCCTGGCCTGCCGCCGCTCCACCTCACCCGCTGCTCCCGCTCGAAGTCCAGCGCCAGTTCGCCATGCCCCATGCTACCTCTCAGCTCGACTGGGACCTGGCCCGGGCCATCACCCTGCGCCTGCTCGCCTCCGCGCCGGAAGTCCACTTCAGCTACGCCCGCCAGACCGAAGCCGTCGAAGCGCGCTCCTCGCGCCTCATTGCCCAGTTCGCCGGCCTGCCGCAGCCGCTCCCATCCAATCTCGCCGCCCCGTCCATCCCCGCGCCGCTCACCGTCCCATTCGACGACGCAAGCCTCATCCCGTTCCCGCCCGGAAAAGTCGAAGGCGGCGCAGCCGTCCTCACCGCGCAGTCACAGTGCCCATTCAAAGCCTTCGCCACCGCGCGCCTCGCCGCCCACTCCTGGGAGCCGGCCCAGCCCGGGCTCACCCCCGCGCAGCGCGGCCAGCTCCTCCACGCCGCGCTCCACATCATCTGGGGCGGTCCCAGCAAAGGCGGAATCCGCACCCTGGCAGACCTCCAATCCCTCCCCGACCGCCGGTCATTCGTAACCAGGCACGTCCGCCGCGCACTTCAGGACGAAATCCGCCCCAGCCTCCGGGCACGCCTGCCCCGCCGCTACATCGAACTTGAAGAACAGCGCCTCATTGGCCTCATCTCCGAGTGGCTCGACTACGAATCCGCCCGAGCCGCGTTTGAAGCCGTCGAAACTGAGGCCAAACATACAATCCCTCTCGCTGGCCTCGTCTTCGACCTCCGCCTCGACCGCATCGACCGTCTCAATGACGGCACGCTTCTCGTCATCGACTACAAATCCGGCGATGTCTCGCCCAAATCCTGGGACCTGCCCCGTCCCGACGACGTCCAGCTCCCTCTCTATGCCGGCTTCGCCCTCGGTCCCGGCGCCAAACTGGGCGGTCTCACCTTCGCCAGGCTCCGCCCCGGCGATCTCACCTTCGCCGGCCGCATTGGCGACGCCCGTTCCACCCTCCGCCCCAATCTCGCACCCACCTCTGACCTCGTCCGCAACCCCTTCACCGCCGAGCAGCTCATCGACTGGCGCAACCTGATCGAGGATCTGGCTCGCGCCTTCCTCGCCGGCCGCGCCGATGTCGATCCCCGCGACCCTCCCGCCACCTGCAAGGCCTGCGGCCTCCAAACCCTCTGCCGCATCCACGAGCACCAGCTCCAGATCGGCGACGAAGATACGGCCGAAGTCGGCGGAGGGGAGGGAAGCGATGAGTAGCCCCGCCACCGACCGCTTCAAAGCCCGCGCCAGCGCCCGTCCCTCGCCTCCCGATCAGTCCCAGCGCATCCGCGCCCTCGATCCGTCGCACTCCATCCTCGTCCAGGCCCCTGCCGGCTCCGGCAAAACCGATCTCCTTACCCGCCGCTTCCTCCGTCTCCTCGCCGAGGTCGACTCCCCCAGCCAGATCGTCGCCATCACCTTTACCCGCGCCGCCGCCGCCGAGATGCGCCACCGCATCCTCGCCGAGCTCGAAAAAGCCGCCGCGGAAAACGCCGACTCCTTGCCAGTCGCAGGGAGCCTTCCAGCTTCCGACCGCGAGCCCAGCGAAAGCTTGCGTCAGGGCACGACCTTAGTCGTGCCAAATACGGAGCAAAAAGGGGCCCGGGCTTTAGCCCCTGAGGAAAACGTCGGCGCGGTCCAAGCTGGCGGGGAGGGAAATTCGGACGAGTCCTCTCTCACCGCCCTCGCCGCCGCAGCCCTTGCCCGCTCCCGAGCCTTGGGCTGGAACCTCACCGATCTCCCCTCCCAGCTCCGCATCTCCACCATCGATGCCTTCTGCCGCGAGCTCGCCCTTCAGCAGCCCCTGGTCTCCGGCCTCGGCGGCAGCCTCGACCCCGAAGAGAATCCGGCCGACCTCTACCGCCGCGCTGCCCGCCGTACCCTGGAGCAAATTGACACCGCCGCGCCCCCGCTCCGCGATGCCCCCGAATCCCTCCTTCTCTGGCGTGACAACAACTGGAGCGAAGTCGAAAACCTCCTTGTCGAAATGCTCTCCACGCGTGACCGCTGGATGCACGATTTCCTCCTCGCGCACGATCCCGACTGGGACCAGCTCCGCGCCCGCCTCGAGCGACCCTTCGCCCATTCCGTCCACACCCACCTCGCAGCCCTCAGCCGGCTCCTTGACCAGCTCCCCCACGCCCGCCAGCAAGCTCTCGATCTTGCACGCTTCGCCTGCACCCAAACCGGCGGCGCCCTCCACCGGGACCTTGCCGAGCTCACCGAATTCCCCACCGTCCCCTTTACCACCCCCGAAGCCCTCGAAGAGGCCCGCCAAGCCTGCGAATGCCTCGCTGACCTGCTCCTCACCAAAGAGGGCGCACTGCGTAGCAAAGTAGATAAGCGCCACGGCTTTCCCGCCGACCGCAAGCCGGAAAAAGCCCGTCTCCTCCAGCTCATCGCCGATCTCGCTGCCATCCCTGCCTTCGAACCTACCCTCGCCGGCGTCCGCAACCTACCCCCCGCCCGCTACACCGACGAAGACTGGCAGATCGTCCGCGCCTGCTTCACCCTCCTCCGCCACGCCGCTGGTGAGCTCAAAGTCGTCTTCGCCGAATCCGGCTCTGTCGACTTCACTGAAGTCGCCCAGGTTGCCCTCAACGTCCTCCGTTCCGAAGACAATCTCCCCTCTGACGCCGCCATCGCCCTCGCCGACGGCATCCACCACCTCCTCGTCGACGAGTTCCAGGACACCAGCCGCCGCCAACACCGGCTCCTCGCCCACCTCATCGCCGCCTGGCCTGACCGCACCGATCGCACCGTCTTTGTCGTCGGCGACCCCATGCAGTCCATCTACTTCTTCCGCGATGCCGACGCCGAGCTCTTCGCACGCATCCGCGACTACGGCCTCGAACTTCCCACTGCCGAACCCCCGCTCCTCTTCGACCACGTCCCTCTCACCGCCAACTTCCGCACCACCCCCGCTCTCGTCACTCACCTCAACCGCGATTTCTTCCCCCCGATCTTCGCGGTAGACGACGGCAGCGGCATCGCCTTTGAGCCAGCCATCCCCGCCCGCGAAGCTGATTCTTACCTTGGCTCGACCTTCAATCTGCACCTCAACTTCATCTCGCAACCCATTCGAAATAAGCCAGATAAGAACGATGTACTCTGGGCGGCCCGCAAAGCCGCCCAGGACGTGCAACTTGACGAGATCGTCTCCCTCGTCCGCACGCACCTTAATTCCGTTGAACCCGCGCGCCTCTGCGGCGAGAAATACCGCATCGCCGTCCTCGCCCGCACCCGCGCCGCCCTCGCCCCCATCGCCCAGGCCCTCCGCGACGCCAAGATTCCCTTCCGCGCCGTCGATCTCGAAGACCTCCGCGACCGTCCCGAAGTCCGCGACGCGCTCTCCCTCGCCCGCGCCCTCCTCAACCCGCAAGACCGCGTTTCCTGGCTCGGCGTCCTCCGCGCCCCCTGGTGCGGCCTCTCGCTCGCCGACTCACACACCCTCACCAGTGCCGACGATCCCGCCCTCCTCGCCCGCCCCATTCCCGAGCTTCTCGCCGAGCGCGTCCATCTCCTCAGCCCCGAGGGCCGCGCCGCCGTTACCCGCGTCCGGACCGCCACCGCGGCCGCGCCAGCGCTGCGCGCCGCCCAGCCCACAGCCTCTCTCGGCACCTGGCTCGAGCAGGTCTGGCTCCGCCTCGGCGGCGAAGACTGCGTAGACGCCGCCGCCCGCGCCAACCTCACCCTCCTCTGGAGCCGCCTCGACCGCCTCCCCAACGGCGAGCAGGACCTGCTCGGACCCGCGCTCGAAGCCGCCCTCGCCGATCTCAAAGCTGAGCCCGACCCCGCCGCCTCCACGGAACACGGCGTTCAGCTCATGACCATCCACAAGTCCAAAGGCCTTGAGTTCGAGGTCGTCATCGTCCCCGGGCTCCAGGCCCCCGCCGGCCGTCCCGGCTTCAAGATGCTCTCCTGGCTTGAGCGCGGCCTTGCCGAGACCGGCGACGACCCCGGCGAAATCACCGAATTCCTCATCGCCCCGTTCCAGCCCAAAGGCGCCGAGCGCGGCAGCGCCAAGGTCTTCGTCGATCGCTCCATCCGCGACCGTGAGCTGCAGGAAGCCCGCCGCATCCTCTATGTCGCCGCCACCCGCGCCCGCGAGGAGCTTCACTTCTTCGCTCTTCCCAGCTACAAAACCGAAGCGCACGGCTCAGTCACCCTCGCCGAGCCGCGCAAGGGCAGCCTCCTCGCCACCGCCTGGCCCGCGCTTGAGGCAGAAGTTCGCGCCGGCTTCGCAGAGTGGAAGAGCAGGGCAGGGAACTCGCTGATGCTGACCGAACCGAGCGCCGCCGAGCCGGCCGTTCTCGAGTCCCTCGCCGCCTCCGCTGCCGACAACCTCCTCACTATGCCCCCGCCAGCCGAGCCAGCCACGTCTGCGCCGCCAACCCCGCTCCGCCGCCTCCCCGCCGGCTACCACCCGGCGCCCACCACCATGCTCACGCCCGCAGCGCCGCCCATCGCCGGCCTCGGTGCAACTCCCTTCTACAGCCGTCACGAAGGCGGCCTTCACTCCCGCGCCCTCGGCTCGGCCGTCCACGCGCTCCTTGAAGAGCTGGCCCGTCTCCGCATCGATCGCGACTGGCCCTCCACCTTCGCCGCCCTCGCCCAGCACCAGTCGCGCATCACCGCACAAATTCGCTCCGCCGGCCTCGCCCCGGCCCATGCCGCATCCATCGCCGCCGAAGCCCTCCGGCTCGCGCTCGCCGCCGCCGAAGATCCCGCCGGCGCCTGGATCCTTTCCCCTCACGCCGAGGCCGCCAGCGAAGTCCGCTGGACCGGCCTCATCGCCGGCGCCCTGCACTCGATTCGAGTTGACCGCGTCTTCCAGGCCGGCCCCGCCCCCGGCACCGAAGGCAATCAATACTGGTGGCTCATCGACTACAAAACCGCCCACGCCGACGTTGCCAATTCCGCTGCGGCCCTCCCGGAGCTCCGCCGCCTCTTCGCGCCCCAGCTTGAAGCCTACGCGGCACTGCTCCGCAACCTCCACCATCCCGGCTCCCCCATTCGCGCCGGCCTCTACTACCCGCGCATGGCCCAGTTCGACTGGTGGGAGCTCGAATAATCCCGTCCGCCGCAACGCCCACGCGCACCTCCCGCCCGGTTCCACCGATTTTTTTCTGAATCCCACTTGCCTTCCAGACGATCTTAGATATATCTTGAGATGTATCGAGATAGAAACGGAGAAAAATCATGTTTGACTTTCACAACCTTCATCACGGACACTGCGGCTCCTCGGGCCGCGACGAAAAATCCTTCCGCGGACGCCATGGTGGCTTCGCCGAGTTTGCGGGCCGCTTTGAGCGCGGCTTCGGCGGGCGCGACCGCCTCTTCGACAACGGCGAGCTCCGGCTCGTCATCCTTCACTTCATCGCCCAGAAGCCCAGTTACGGCTACGAGCTGATCAAGGACATCGAGGAACGGCTCTCCGGCGCCTACGCGCCCAGCCCCGGCGTCGTCTACCCCACCCTTACCCTGCTTGAAGAGGAAGGCTACGCCACCGTCACCTCGGCCGAGGGCGGCAAAAAGCTCTATGCCGCCAGCGAGCGCGGCCTCGAGTACCTCAAGGCCAACCAGGTCCAGGTCAAGAGCATCCTGGCCCGCATCGAGCAGGCCGGCCACGCCTTCGGCCGCGGCCGTTCGCCCCAGATCATGCGCGCGCTCATGAACCTCAAGTTCGCGGTCAGGATGCGCGCCGCACAAGGCAATCTCACCGCCGAGCAGATCGCCAAGATCGCTGCGGCCATTGACGGCGCCGCCCGCGCCATCGACGAGGTGTAATGGAGCCCATCGCCACGCCCAACATCCGCGCGCCGGAGCCCGCCGCCGCAGCCTTCGCGGCCGCCCCTCCGGCCCCCGCGCAGTCAGCCGAACCCGAACTGCTCGCACTGCGCGCTGAGAACGAGCGGCTCCAGGCCCTCGTCACCGACCTGCTGCTCAAGAACCAGGCGCTGCGCTTCGCCCTCGAGCAGGCGCAGCTCCAATCCGCCGCCACCGTAGCCTTCTTCTAGCCATCCACTGTCAGAGCCGCGAACGCCCCGCGCCCAAAGCCCTGAATGATCCACAGCGAAGCTTCTTTGAAAGGGCACGACTCTACTCGTTTCTTTATGGGCCTTTTGCCCACCCCAGTGGATAGAACCGCCCGGCATCCCGGAGTAGCCGCTGGCGGAGAGTCCCGTCTTCGCCGCCCCGAAATAGAGAAGGCGTCCCGCCTTCCCGCACGCGAATGCGGAAGATCGGAACGCCTTCTCGAATCAACCAAGCCGCACGCAGCCCGGTAACGCCGTCGCCCTACTGCAAGTTCGCCATCAGCCCATCCAGCGCCGACTTCGGCGGCCGCGTCAGGCTCTCCGGCAGCGTCCCCAGCGGCTCGTCCACAAGGTTCAGCAGGTCGGTGAACGTCGGCTTCTGCGTGTCGATGTAGAACACGCCCGTCAGCACCTCGTCGTTGGCGTGCGCTTCCATCAGCGTCCGCACCGCGTTCGCCTTGTTGGTCGGGTCGTAGTCCTCCTGCAGCTTGCGCAGCCGCAGGCTCGACCCGTCGTGCATCTCCACCTCGTACACCTGCCCCGAGTCGTAGTCCACGTCGATATCTTCGAAGCTCGGGATGAATCCCACCTCGTTGATCGGCTCGTCATTCTCCTGCATGAACTTGTAGCTCTTGGTCGATCCCTCGTGGTCGTTGAAGGTCACGCAGGGGCTGATCACGTCCAGCATTACCGTCCCGTTGTGCGCGATCGCCGCCTTCAGCATCGCCAGTAGCTGCTTCTTGTCGCCGGAGAACGACCGCCCTACAAACGTCGCGCCCAGCTGGATCGCCATGGCGCAGGTATCGATGGCCGGCAGGTCGTTGATCACACCGGTCTTGAGCTTCGACCCAATGTCCGCCGTCGCCGAGAACTGGCCCTTGGTCAGCCCGTACACGCCGTTGTCCTCGATGATGTAGATCATCGGCAGGTTGCGCCGCATCAGGTGCACAAACTGACCCATCCCGATCGAAGCCGTGTCGCCGTCGCCCGAGACGCCCAGCGCCCGCATGGTGTGGTTCGCGAGCACCGCGCCGGTCGTTACTGACGGCATGCGCCCGTGCACGCTGTTGAACGAGTGCGACCGGCTCATAAAATACGCCGGGCTCTTCGAGGAGCAGCCGATGCCGCTCATCTTCATCACCCGCTCCGGCTGCACGCCCATCTCGTACATCGCGTCGATAATGCGCTCGGAGATCGCGTTATGCCCACACCCGGGGCAGAGCGTCGTCTTGCCGCCGCGGTACTCCACCACTGGAAGGCCGATCCGGTTTACCTTGGGCCCCCCCGCACTTCCTGCTGCCCCGTTTCCTACTGTTGCAGTCGCCATATTAGAGGCCCTCCCTGGTCGCAAACTCGCTGGTAATCGTGCGCGCGTCAACCGGCAGCCCGTTGTAGTGCAGAATGCTGCGCAGCTTGACAGTTTCCTCGGCCGGCAGGTCCAGCTTCAGCAGGCTCGCCAGTTGCGCGTCCCGGTCCTGTTCCACCACGTACACGCGCTCGTGGCTGGCCACAAAGTCGTGAATCTCATGCGCGAAGGGATACGCCCGAATGCGCATGTAGTCGAGTGTCAGCCCGTACTCGTCCTTGATCTGGTCCAGGCTCTCCCGCAGCGCAAAGTCCGTCGTCCCGTACGCCAGGAATCCGATCTTCGACGCCCCGTTCGTCACCGTCACCGGCGCCGGCACCATTCTCCGCGCCGTCTCGAACTTCCGCGAGAGCCGGTCCATCACTTCCTGGTACTCGTCCGGTTTCTCGGTGTACCCAGCCGCATCGTTGTGGCCCGAGCCGCGCGTAAAGTAAGCCGCCTTGGGATGGTTGGTTCCCGGCAGCGTCCTCCAGCCGATCGCGTCCCCGTCCACGTCGCGGTAGCGCGCAAAGCTGCCCAGCCGGTCCAGATCGTCGGCCGTCAGCACCTTGCCGCGGTCCAGCGGCTTCTCGGGATACGCAAACTGCTCCGACATCCAGTTGTTCATGCCCAGGTCCAGGTCGGTCAGCACGAAGACCGGCGTCTGCAGCCGCTCGGAAAGATCGAAGGCCGCATACCCGAACTCGAAGCACTCCCTCACCGAGCCCGGCAACAGCACCACGTGCTTCGTATCGCCGTGCGAGAGGAACGCCGTCGAGAGCAGGTCCGCCTGCGAGGTCCGGGTCGGCATGCCCGTCGACGGCCCCGACCGCTGCACGTCGAAGATCACGCCCGGAATCTCGGCAAAGTACCCCAGGCCGGCAAACTCCGCCATCAGCGAGATCCCCGGTCCCGAGGTCGAGGTCATCGACCGCGCTCCGGCCCAGCCCGCGCCCAGCACCATCCCGATCGCCGCCAGCTCATCCTCGGCCTGCACCACGGCAAAGGTCGCTTTGCCCTCCGGCGTGACGCGGAATTTTTTCAGCAGATCGGTGGTCGCCTCGATCAGCGAGGTCGAAGGCGTAATCGGGTACCACGCCACCACCGTCACGCCCGCGAACACCGCGCCCATCCCGCAGGCCGCGTTCCCGTCGATGATGATCTTGCCCGCCGTCTGGTTCATCGGCTCGATAAAGTAGGGGTCCTGCTTGGTGAACTTCTCGGCCGCATAGTCGAACCCGGCCCTCACCGCGCCAAAGTTGAGGTCGAAGACCTTCTGCTTCTTGGCGAACTGCTTCTTCACGCCCTTCTCGACCACGGCCAGGTCGATGTGCAAGAGCTGCGCCACGGCCCCCACGTAGACCATGTTCTTCACCAGCTTGCGCAGCTTGGCCTCCGGGCAGACGGCCGCCGTAATCTTGTCGAACGGCACCGGGTAGCAGACCACGTCGTCGCGGTACTGCTTCAGGTTCAGGTTCTCCTCGTAGATCGCCACGCCGCCCGCCGGCAGCGCTAGCATGTCGCTCTTCGCCGTCTCCGGGTTGATGGCCACCAGGATGTCGGTCTCGCGCTTCCGCGCCACGTACCCGTCTTTGCTCGCGCGGATCGTGTACCACGTCGGCAGCCCGGCAATATTCGACGGGAACAGGTTCTTGCCGCTCACCGGCACACCCATCCCGAAGATGCTCTTCAAGAGCACGCTATTGGCCGACTGCGAGCCCGAACCGTTGACGGTTGCAACAATAATGCTGAAGTCGTTGACAACGCGCTGGCGCGCGTTCGTTTGGCCCTGTTCTTGACCCAGGGCCAGGTCTCCAGTCGCCATGTGGCGGGATTCCCTTCAGATAGATTGGCGGCGTCGCGAAGGCGCGCCCACATGTGATTATAGTCACCTTTACGATCCGGTGTCCCATTTGGCGGCAGCGGGGCAGGTCAATCGCATGAACGGGATTTGCTGGCGAGGATGCCGCCATTCGCGCAGGGACATTTTTGTTGGCACAGGTGGCTCCTTGAGCGCGCGCCTCGAAACTCAGCGCCCAATGCCGCCGGCTTTCCGGCCAAACCGGGTGTTCTTCCGCCCGCGCCGTCGCCGAAACGCAAAGGCACTCATCGGATCGTCGGGAACGGCAGGCCGGGCGATGGCTCGTTTTGGCCGAGCGCATCGATCCATGCGCGGACGCTTTGCCGAAGCGCCTCGACGGCCACGCCGCCGTACGCAGCCGGAAACGCCTCCAGCCGCCGCAGCGCCGCCCCCAGCAGCGATGCCGCGCCCACAGAATTTTGCCGGTGCAGATGATGAAACGCCGCCGCAATCTGGATCAGAGCCTGAAGAAAGGTCTTCTCCGGCACTTCGCTAACCCGCCAGACGTCCTCCCAGTGCTCGTGTGCGAGAAAGAACTGCTGGCTGCGATAGCACTGCAGACCCTCGGCAAGCGGCCCGTGCTCCCAATCAAGCGCCATTCCCGGCCCCTTTTACCAGATAACCGGAACCAGGCCCGATTTCCTGATCGCCCTGTCGTGGGTCACCAGTTCGACTCCCTCCACCAGCGCCGTCGCCCCTATCAGCCTGTCCTGCGGGTCCTTCGGATACGTCTCCGGAAACCCAGCCGCGCGCGCGGCAATCTCCGCCGTAATCGGGAGCACCGTCATCCTGGAAGCGCACGCGCGGACGAAAGACTCTACGCTGAGAGTGGTTTCTACCCGCCCTTTTTCGGTAAGCCAGGCAAGTTCCAAAAGGGTAATTCCTGCAATCGCAAGCCCGCCCTCCAAACGAGCGGCGCGGACGGCCTCCTTGGCGCGTTTCGACAGCTTGTCCGGCTCAAAAGCCAGCCAGACGACGACATGCGTGTCGAGAAGGATCACTCGGGCAGGTTCCAATCCGAGACGGGAATCGTGTTCTCGATGTCTCCAACAATGCGGCCCTTTCCCGCCAGAAAGCCGAAGATATCGTCTTCGTTGGACTCAACCCGGACGATTTGAACAACCGGTTTCCCGTGCTTTGTGACCACCACGGGCCGGCCGCTTTGGGCAACCTCGTCCATCACCGCCAGGCACTGCGATTTGAACTGCGCCGCCGCCATCTTCCGCATAAAATCCCCTCCGCCAATATGACCACAATAATATGACCACTATGGAAATGCAAGCTGCGAGACATGGATTCATCCCGCGTGGCCCGCCTGCAGTGGAGCTCGGATGGCAACAACGCATAATTTCCGTGCACGAAATCCGACTTGGTGGACTTAGGAATATTCCGTCTGTCCCCAGGTTCACAGGTTCAGGTTTTCGGGAGCGGGGGCCGCCCGTCTGCCGGCCGGCGATAAAGCCACCTAATAACGGCTCCTAAGTCGGCCCTCATCCGATATGGCAATGATATAAATGCCTCCAAGGGATACTCCGGAGACCACGATGACGCTCCCCGTTCCAAGATATTACGAGGTCCTCCGAGTGTTTATGGCGTGCCCAGGGGACCTGTCAGCCGAAAGATCGCGATTTCCGAGAATCCTTGACACCGTAAACACGCTTCGAGCACACGCAACGGGATTCCACCTAGAGGCGGTCGGCTGGGAGCGAGTAGTTCCATCGACGGGGCGCCCTCAAGACCTCATCAACAAGGAATTGAGTTCGGCCGACCTCGTGCTAGTGCTGTTCTGGAACCATGCGGGCTCTCCTTCCGGAAAAGGCGACTTAACAGGAACCGTTGAAGAACTTGAAATCGCAAAGAAGATGTGCGGCTTCGGGGAAGAAAGAGACGCGTTCTACGATGTCCAGCGCCCGTCGCTTTTTGTCTACTTTCGTGCCCAGACTGAGCCGGACACACCATCGGCGCAAAGGGTGAACGAAGTCCGGAAGTCACTAGAGAACAGCAAACAGCTGCTATACCGGCAATACTCTGACGAAAACGAGTGGGAGATATTGCTTCGAGAGCATCTTGTAGCGTTTCTTAATGGCAGGCGAAGGAAGGATATCGAAAGCGCCATCCTGACTTTGCCGCCAGAGAAGCAAATTATGATCGGCCGCTTTATCTGGCAGTCCTCTCGCGAAGAGGACTTCTTCAAAATCGAATACGATTTCGACGGGGATGACAGGGATGAAACCGTGAGATTCTGGTTCCAACAGTTCTCGTATCAGGCGACTTTCGTAAAGGACGGAAAGGGCTACGGAGTTCGATTTCAAAAGGAATTCCTAGAAACTCTGAATGAGGCCAAAGCAGTCCATGTGGCCGTCAAAGATGTGACGAACGACGGAATACCTGAACTGCTTATTGCGGCCGACAAGGGTGCCGCACGCGTTCAATTGTCGATTCTGGGGATGTATGAGGGAAAGTTCTCAGAGATCGCGCTACTGGACGGACAATTCAAGATTCATGTTCATGAGAACGGACATCTTGTCATGCCCTATGGATCAGTAGGCCTGTTCCTCGATTATCGCTGGAACCCGGCACGCGGTGCCTTCGACACGAGGGGCTGAACTTGGGAACTTGGGGACAGACGGGATGTTCCCCACTGCCTAAGCAGGCTGCAGAAAAATTCGAAAGGGTTGGCGCTTTGTAAAAGGGCGCGGCTTCAGCCTGGCCGCAAATGCCAGAAAATAAAGGACTGGCTTTGGCGCCTGCGGGAAATTCTTCCCTGAAATAGCTTCCCGTTCTCCGTCTTTCCGCAGTCTGTTTAGCTCCTGAGTAATGCCTTTTAACGCTTCGCCTGCGGCTTGCCTCGTCCGCAACCTGTCAGGCGTTGCCCCTTACCACGCCACCCGTTCCGGCAAAAACTCCGCGAACAGCTCGTCGTAGTACGGCTTCAGCGCCTTCACGTCCGGCTTGGTGTGCCCCTTCGAGTAGAGGTCGTACTGGTTGAACTTCAAGACCCACTCGAGCATCGCCCGGTCCTGCGCGTTGGTCAGGTGCTCGTACGCACCGTGCCGGTGCCACGGGTAGAACGAGTGGAATCGCAGCATGTACAGCGCCTCGGTGCGGAGGTACGGCTTCATCACCTCGGCGATGTAGCCATCGTGCCCGAACGACATGTGCACGTTCTCCAGGCCGCAGTTCGGCTCGTAGATCCCGTATTTCGTCTGGTACTCGGGCACATTCCGGTCCGGGTTCCTGGCGAAGTACTCGTGAAACACGATGTCCGTGGACCACGCGCAGCCCACGGGGAAGGTGTCGCCCACCACGCCCCACTGCGGCTCGCCGTAAAGGCACAGGCACTTGCCCAGGTCGTGGAGAAAGCCCACCAGCACCATCCAGCGCGGATGCCCGTCCCGCCGGATCGCCTCCGAGGTCTGCAGCAGGTGCTCGATCTGCGTCAGGTCCGTGTCGGGGTCGCTGTCGTCCACCAGCGTGTTCAGGAACTCCGCCGCCTCCCAGATCGTCTTCATGCCCTTCTTGAGGCTGAAGTACTGTTTCTCCTTTTCGAGCACGTACGCGACCGTCTGGTTCTCGTGGTTCAGCCGGTAGAACTCGGCCACCCCCGGCTGCGCCTGCGCGTCGTACACGCGGAACTCTTCCTTGGACTTGCCTTCCTTATAGCGGCCCTCGAGGAAATCGTCCCACTGGTCGAGAGCGGCAAGGGGTTGTGCATTGGGGTCGGAAGTGGTCGGGTGCAGGACTGTGCTCATGGAAGAACCTCCTCGGGCCGGGCGCTTTCAACTGCGGGGGGAAGCCGCCGCCCGAATCATGGTAACGATTCTCCCAGATTCCCGCGGGCCATGCAAAGCGATTTCACCGTGAACTTGACGCGCCATGATCCGCTGCGCAACCTCCCGCAGCCCAAAACCTCGTCACCGCCCCGCCGGCCCTTGTGGCGAACCCCCACCGCCCGGCCCCAATCCTCCGCGAAACGTCGACCTCCCAAATGCCGGCGCCCCGTTACAAAATGAAGAACGTTTTGCGCCCCGTTCGTCTCCCGTTCACAGCGCATTCACAAATTCCGGCGCATAATACTCCCGTGATTCCGCAACCAAGGGACAAAATCGCTGCTGCCGCTCTCGCGACCAGCCCCGTGGCGGAAGCGCGCCTCCCCATCGCCCTTCCGGCTCCAGCCGCCCCGCGCATCCACGCGGAAGTCGGCCCGTACCGCGTCCGCCTCGCCGTCACCTCCGAAGACCGCACCGCCGCCTGCCGCCTGCGTTTCCGCGTCTTCAATATCGAGCTGGGCGAGGGCCTCGAGAGCTCCTACCAGACCGGCCTCGACACCGACCGCTTCGATCCCGTCTGCGACCACCTCCTCGTCGAAGACAAGCTCTCCCGGCGCATCGTCGGCACCTACCGCATGCAGTCCGGCCTGACCGCGGCGGGCAACCTGGGCTATTACTCGGAGCAGGAGTTCAGCTTCGCTCCCTACGAGCCCCTCCGCGCCGGCATCCTCGAGCTGGGCCGCGCCTCGATCGACCGCGAGCACCGCACCCCCGAGGTCCTCACCCTCCTCTGGCGCGGCATCGCGCAGTATGCTAACGACATGGGGCTGCGTTACCTCATCGGGTGCTCTTCGCTCAACTCCACCGATCCGGCCGAGGGCTGGCAGATGTACCGCCAGCTCGAGCACTTCCGCGTGCCTCCGGAGTTCGAGACCCTGCCCACCCCCGCCTACGCCTGCCCTGCCGAGCATGGGAGCAATGCCGCACAGCCGGCGCTCTCCCAACCCGATCGATCGCCCGAATCCTCCGTCAAGGTCCCCAAGCTCCTCAAGACCTACCTCGCCATCGGCGCGCGCATCGCCGCCCCGCCGGCCTGGGACCGCGAGTTCGGCACCATCGACTTCCTCACCCTGCTCGATCTCCATCTGCTCTCCTCGGCGGCCCGCAACCGCTTTCTCGCCCCGCTCAGCCAGTGAGTTTCCGTGCTCTCCGGCGCGCTGTGGCGCTGGCCTTTGCCCTTGCCGGCTGCGTTCTCGACTACTGGCGGTTCCGTTTCTCCGGGGCCATGACCCTCGACCGCCGCGCCCTCTGGCTGCAGCGTGCTTCGCGCCGCGTCCTCACCAGCTTCGGCATCCGCCCGTCTGTCACCGGCGACATCCCCACCCGCGGCCTCATCGTCTCCAATCACCTCAGCCATCTCGACATCCTCATCCTCTCTTCCATCACCCCCTGCTTCTTCGTCTCCAAGATCGAAGTCGGCGCCTGGCCCTACTTCGGCGAGGCCGCCCGCAACGGCGGCACCATCTTTCTCAACCGCGGCAACCGCGCCAGCGCCGACGCCGCCTCCGCCGAGCTCGCGCGCCGGCTCACCCTGCCCATCCCCATCGTCCTCTTCCCCGAGGGCACTACCTCCGACGGCGCCCAGGTCCTGCGCTTCCGCTCCCGGCTCATCGAGCCCGCCATCGCCGCCGCGGCTCCCGTCACCCCCGCCGCCATCCGCTACGTTGCTCCCGTCCCCGAGCGCGAGCTCTGCTGGTACGGCGACGAGCCCCTCCTTCCCCATCTCTGGCGCGTCCTCCGCGTCTCCAGCTTTCGCGCCGAGGTCCGCTTCGGCCCTCCGCAAATCTATCCCGACCGCCGTGCGGCTGCCGCCTACACCCACGACGCCGTCTCCGCCATGCGGGATGCCGCGCAGCTTCCGGGCTGCTGACGCCCTGGAATTTCACCCCGTTGCCGCTGTCTCGACGTACGAATTAGGACAATCCTCCGATGCCCACCCCGCTTTCATGCGCCAACGTGGGATGATGGAGAAACCAGGGAAGACCCACCCTGGAGCCCCTATCTCCACCTCAACGCGGCGGCCTTGGCCCGTCCTCAACTGAACGCCCCAACCCTGATTTCGCCCTGATTCGCAGGAGCCTTCATGTCCGTTGACATCACCCGGCAGGATCCCCGCTACCTGGCTTTACGAAAAGGAAACAACCTTCGCTTTCCCTCGACCGACGCCGACGCGGCCTCGCGCATCCTCATCTGCCAGAGCGTGGAGGACCTCGCCGACTCCCTGCAGCGCGTGGTGCGCGCCGGCATGAGGCCCACCGTGCGCAGCGGCGGCCACTGCTATGAGGATTTCGTCGCCAACAATCCCAACGGCGCCATCCTCGACGTCGGCTTTCTCAACCAGGTGGGCCGCAACGCCAGCGGAACCTACTTCATCGGTCCCGGCGCGCGCCTCGGCAACGTCTACATCGATCTCTACAAGCTCTACAACGCAACCATCCCCGGCGGCACCTGCTTCACGGTCGGCGCCGGCGGCCACATCAGCGGCGGGGGCTACGGCATGTTGTCCCGCCTCCACGGCCTCACCTCCGACTGGGTCACCGCCGTCGACATCCTCACCGTCAACGCGCAGGGCCAGGTAGAGCAGCGCACCCTCGACCGCACCCACGACCCCGACCTGTTTCGCGCCTGTCGCGGCGCCGGCGGCGGCAACTTCGGCGTCGTCACCGAGTTCCGCTTCGACAAGCTGCCCACTCCGCCCGAAGAGGTCATCGAAGCCTACATGCACTTTCCCTGGGCGGACATGACCGAAGACCGCTTCGTCTCCATCCTCACCACCCTCGGCCACTACTTCGAAACCCGGGGCCAGGATCCCGACACCTTTGGTCTCTTCGTGGTCGGCTTCATCGGCCATCGCGCCCCCAACTCCGCCCTGAGCATCTCCGCCCGCTACTGCAATCTTGACGGCACCTGCTGCAGCACCTCCGTCCTCGACGAGTTCCTGTCCCGCTTCGAGCCCTTCAATGCCTCGCCGGTTCCCCCCGTGCCCACGGCGCTCACCCAGGGCATGCCGCATCATCCCAATGCGGCCGCTGCCCGCTCCACCACAGAGATGCGCCGGCTTCTCTGGCTCGACGCCACCCTCGACGACAGCGGCGGCGACGGCGGAGGCACCCGCGCCAAGTACAAATCCACTTATATGAAGAAGGGCTTCTCGGTCGCCGAAGCCAAGTGTTTCTACAAGCACCTCACCCGCGAGATTCCCGGCGCCAACCTCCGCTCGTCGGTGGTCGAGTTCACCTCCTACGGCGGGGCCATCAACCAGAAGCGCCTGGTTGCCGAAACCGCCTCCGCCCAGCGCACCTCGGCCATGAAGCTCCAGTTCCAGACCTACTGGGCCAACCCCGCTGAAGACGCCTTCCATCTGCAGTGGATTCGCGACTTCTACACCGAGCTCTACTCCGGCCCCGACGCCGACCCCCACCACCTCGGCACGCCCTATCCCAACGACCACTACGACGGCTGCTACATCAACTACGCCGACAGCGATATGCTCGCCTACGACTACTGGCCGCAGCTATACTACTGCAACCGCGGCCTCTACCCATTCCTCCAGGAGGTGAAGCGCCGGTATGATCCCAACAACATCTTCCATCATGCCCTCTCCATTCGCCTCTGACCGTATGCTGCAAAGAGAGGGAGGCCGCCCATGAATCCCCGCCAGCTCTGGTCCCGCCGCACCCTCCTGCGCCGCGTCTCCATGGGCGCAGCCGGCGCCGCCCTCGCCGGTCCCGCCTCATCGCTGCTCGACCGCTGGTCGCAGCCTGCGCGCCCGCGCTATGTCTACATCGGCGCTGCCCAATCGATCTACGTCTTCGACGCTCGCGGCTCACGCTGGAGGGTCGTCCAGCAGATCCCCTCGGCATCGCCCGCCGCCCTCGCACTCCATCCCGCCGGCCGCTTCCTCTACGTCGCCCATGCCGTCGATAGCTTCGAGGGCCTTCCCCGCGGCGCTGTCTCCGCGTACTCCATCGATCCTGCGAGCGGAGGTCTCACGCATCTCAATCGGCAGCCCCTGTCGCTCTCCGCAACCCGCCCCCGCGCCCTCGCCGTCTCGCCCGCCGGCGATGCTCTCGCCGTCGCCGCTTATGGAGGCGGTGCCTATAATCTGCTGCCCATCGCCCCCGATGGCTCGCTCGGAAGGCCCTCCGCAATCCTCAAGCTGACCGGCGCCGGCCCCGATCCCCTCCGCCAGCGCAGCTCGCACCCGCATTCGGTCATATATGATCCCGCCGGCCGTTTTCTCGTCGGCTCCGACCTTGGCGCCGACCGCCTGCATCTCATCGCGCCCCGCAATGGCCGGCTATCTTTCGCAGCTCAGCGGGGAAACCAGGTTCCGAATGGTCGCGATTCAAGTCGTGCTGCAGACCTGACAAAGCTTCAGGAGCACGAAGGCGTATCAGGGCACGACTTCAGTCGCGCCGATGCCGCTCTCAAAAAAGTTGAACAGGAGGCTTTAGCCCCTGGGGGATGGTCTTCAGAAGACTCGGACCTTCACCTGGCGAGCCACAGCGCCGCAATACCCCCCGGCAGCGGCCCCGCCAGCCTCGCCCTGCATCCCAACGGCCAATGGCTCTACGCCATGAACGAGCTGGGCGGCTCCGTCGCGCTCCACGCCTATCATGCCAGCCGCGCCGGCCTGAGTACTTCTCTGCAATCGGTCGCGATCGAACCCGCCACCGGCCATCGTTCCCAAGTCCTGCAGATGCACCCGGCCGGCCACACCCTCTACGCCGCAGCCGCGGAGCAGGGAATCGCCGCCTTCCGCATCGATCCCGCCAGCGGCCGGCTTTCCCCGGCTCAACGGCTTCGCAGCGTCGCCCGCGCCGTCGTCTCCATGGGCATCCTCTCCGCCGACGCTCTCCTCATCGCCGATTGCGCGGGGAACCGGATTGTGCGTCTCGATCTCGACCCGCAAACCGGGGCCATGCGCAGCGCCGCAACCGTCGCCCAACTGCCCGCGCCGCTCTCCATCGCACCGGGCGCACCGGGCCCCGTGCCAACTACGCGGTTTTGCCTGGCGCCCCCGTCGAGCCCCGCACCACAAGGCTCGTAGACACGAGAAACTCGCGCTGGATCTTCGGATTCGCGGCGTCCTCAGCCTGCTGGCGCAGGGCCTCGAAGGCCGCCTTGGCCAGGTCCGTCCGCGACAGCCGGATGGTCGTCAGCGGCGGCAGCGTAAACTCGGCAAAGTCGATGTCGTCCAGCCCGATCACCGACAAATCCTCGGGCACGCGCAGCCCCTCCATATAGGCCGCCCGCAACACCCCGATCGCCGTCATGTCATTGGAGCAGACGACTGCCGTGGGCCGCGCCGCCAGCGCCTGCAACTGCCCGTAGCCCGCCACGCCGCCCTTCAGCGTGTGGTCGCACTCTACCACCCACTTCTTCTGGACAGGCAGCTCCATCGCCTGCATCGCCGTGCGGTAGTCGTTCTCGCGCGTGATCGCCGAGTGCAGGCTGTGCGGCCCCGCCAGGAACGCGATGCGCTTGTGCCCGAGTTGCGCCAGATGCTTCACCGCCGCGTGGATCCCCGTCTTGTAGTCCAGCAGGATCGTGCTCCCCTTCGGATCGTCCAGCCGGAACTCCGCCAGCACGATCGGCACGTTGCGGTGCATCAACTGGTCCAGCACCGTCTCTTCTTCGCCGAAGGTCATCACCGCCACGCCGTCCACCTTGCGCTCCAGCATTCGCCGCACGCAGGTGGTCAGCACCGTCGGGTCGCTGTTCGAAGAGCTCACCAGGATCTCGTAGCCGTGCGCGACCGCGACCTCCTCGAAGCTCTGGATCAGCTCCGGAAAGAACGGGTTGGTGATGTTCTCCACGATGATGCCGAAGAGCCGGCTCCGCCCCGAAACCAGCGTCCGCGCGTGGGTATTGGGAAAGTACCCGAGCTGGTGGATCGCCTGCCATACCCGCTTTGACAGCCGCTCGCTTACCACCGGCGAGCCGTTGATGGTGCGCGACACGGTCGCGATCGAGACCTTAGCCAGCGCGGCGACGGTGCGAATATCCGGGCTCTTGGCTGCAGGCTTGCGGGATCCTTTTCGGGGCACGGAGCTATCCTAATTCACGCGGGATTCACGTGAAAGCCATGTTACCGCACCCGTTGTGGGAAAGTACGAACTTCGCCGGAAATCTCCAATGCGCCCGGTGGATATAGATGGAGCCGGGGGCGCCCACTCACGCCGCGTTCGTGTCCAGGAAAGCGCAGTCTCGGGGGCGCGGGTCGTACGACCGCGGCACGGTTCCGTGAAAGCGCACGACTTCCGTCGTGCCGTAACGTCCATCCAATCGAGGGCGGACGTCAGCTCCTGCGGGTCGCTTGGAGGCAATCTCCGGTTAGTCGGTTGACCGGGCGGGACGCTGAATTCTGTCGCAATTCTCCGCTTGCAGGAGCCTGACCAGGCCACTCGAGTCCATGGGAGGCGAACCCGCGAGGTCCTGACCATCAGTGACGGCATCGGCCAGGCCTTCGCGCTCGGCCGCTCGCCGCCACCCTCCATGCCGATCGGATCTGCAAACGGCGCCGGTGGTTGGCTCGAAGCCCATCGAAGACATTCCCTCAAAACTCCTGACAGGGCAACGGCCATTGAGAGCACTGGCTGTATACTTGAGCCGTTCCAGGCCATCGAGGAGCTTCAGGGCGCGGAAGCGCGCGATCGATGGGGCGACGATTTGCAGCCGGTTGGCGGCGCCTGGGACGAGCGAATCTCGACGAGGTATGCGGTTGCCCCAACCCGTCTCCCAGCCGGAATCCGCCGCAACCGCGTTGCCGCCGCTCTGCGTGGACCTGGATGGCACGCTGGTGAAGTCCGACACGCTCATCGACTCGCTGCTGGTGCTGGTGCGGACGCGGCCGTTGCGGGCCCTGGCTTTGCCTCTCAGGGTCTTCGAGGGCAGGGCCGCGTTCAAAGCCCGCGTGACCAGCGCCGTTTCACTCGATGTGGAGCATCTGCCGTACAACCGCAGAGTTCTCCAGTTCCTCGAGGAGGAACACGGCCGGGGCAGGACGATCTTGCTTGCGACGGGGGCGGATGAACGGCTTGCGCGCCGCATCGCGGACCACCTCGGTCTCTTCAGCGGCGTGCTGGGCAGCGACGGGACAACGAACCTGACCGGAAGCAGGAAGCTCGACGGCCTGCGCGCCGAACTGAACTCAAGCCCGTTCGATTACATCGGCAACGGCCGCGCCGACCTGCCGCTGCTTGAGTCCGCAGCCGGGTGCATGGTGGCGAATCCCAGCCGCGGCCTGCGCGCGGGTCTGCGCGCGCGCGGCCTTCAGCCGGCAAGAGAGTTCGAGGAGCGGGCTCATCTCCTCGAGTCGATAGTGCGGGCGGCGCGGCCGCGCCGGTGGGCGAAGAACCTGCTTCTCTTTCTGCCAATGCTGCTTGCGCACATGCTCGCGGCCGGACGCATAGCGGCGGCCCTGCTGGCCTTCGGCGCTTTCAGTATGGCGGCTTCGGCCGCGTACATCGTCAACGATCTTCTTGATCTCGAGGCCGACCGGCGCGACCGGCGCAAGCGCCAGCGTCCGTTTGCCGCAGGCGATCTCTCCCCGGCCGCGGGTTTGGCGATGGCTGCTTTGTTTCTGCTGCTCTCGTTGCTGGGCGCGCGTCTGCTTCCACCGGAGTTTCTTGCCTGGCTGGGCTTCTACCTGGTGTTGACGCTGGCATACTCGGCCGCTCTGAAGCGTATCGGGGTCGTCGATGCGCTATCGGTCTCGGCCCTCTGCGTCCTGCGCCTGCCGGCCGGCGCCGCGGCCACGCAGATCCAGATCTCCCGCGGGATGGCCGGTTTCTCCGTGGTTCTGTTCTTCTCGCTTGCCATCGCTTTGCGATTCGCGAAGCTCCAGAGCCAGCGCGGAGCGGGCAGGGAGCCGGGCGACAGTCGGGGCTAGGGCCTGTTCACACTACCGGGGCGGCGGCGTTGCGAGCGAAAATCGGGCCAGACGAGGCGGAGGACGACGGCTGTGGCGGGTCCACCGCCTAGGACGACAACGAAGTATGGCCCGATTTGCGCCGCAACCCAGGGTTCCCGGCACGCGGTCTTTGCGTGCTGGGATGGAAGCCGAAGGGCCGGGGCCAATTTTCCCGATTTCGTCGTCCCTCGTCGCTAGCAGACACCCTGGAGTGACCCCCAAAAGTGAGACAGCCTAAAATGGGCCCGCGTTGCAGGGAATGGAGAACTGCATATGTCGAAGCAGGGGGTGGGTTGGCGTTCGGCGTCGTTTCGGGAG
>Ga0335072_10000981_pt1 | contig 49099 bp, 43 predicted proteins | sample Lox_Sample_21_FD_206725 | JGI IMG/M metagenome (GOLD analysis project Ga0335072, IMG submission 206725) | Soil microbial communities from Loxahatchee National Wildlife Refuge, Florida, United States - Lox_Sample_2.1 | ecosystem: Environmental > Terrestrial > Soil > Wetlands | place: USA...
GGAAAGAAAGCGCAGCTCTCAACGCGCACATCAACCTTTATGGCTTCTGGAATGACATCACTTTTCTCACCAAAAGCGGCGATGTTGGAATGGTGCTTCGCGTTACCGGCGTGGACTACGAAAGTCTTGACCGCTCGGAACAGGAATACGCAGTAAAGCGGCTGGAATCCGCGCTCAAAGCGTTTGGGCCGGGCTTTCATGTTTACCAGTACCTCTTCAAATCCAATCGGCCAGACATACCGTTTGCCACATATGACGACCCCGTTGTCCAAGCAGCCGTCGATCAACGCCGGAAGTTTTTCGAGGCGAAACGTGACCAGCTCTATCAGATCGAAATCTTTTATTGCGTCGTGCTCGAAGGGCCCCGTTCCAAGACCGGTGTCGGCGCGGCGCTCGCTCGCATGTTTCATGATCCAGTTGGAGGGATTGGCGAATTGAAAGCGCAGTTCACCAACGACAGCATCAAGACGTTGCTACGGGCGCAAATCGAGCGAAGTGTTCGGCATCTTGACCAGCAAGTACATGCTTTCTGTCGGCAGCTAGCAGACCTCATGGAAGTCGCAGTCCTGAATCAGCAGGGACAGTTCACGTTCTTCCGCCGCTTGTTGAACTACGACACCTGGCGCACTGCTGGCAAGCCGCAGTCAACACAGTTTCTTGACTACCAAGTCGTCAACTCGGATATCGAGGCAGAACGCGACCACCTGCGTATAGGCGACCAGATCGTCCGTGTCCTGACGATGAAAGAAGCCATTACAGAGACTCGGCCATTGGTGCTCGACGCGCTTCTCAAGATTCCCGGCAACTTCCACGTCGTCACAGAGTGGACGCCGATTCCCGCAGATAAGGCACGCAAAGAAGTGAACAAGCGGCGCCGGCACTTCAATGTGTCGAAGACGGGCTTCGTCTCCCAAATGGGCAATGACGTGACAAAGACGAACCCGCGCGACGTGCTGGTGGATGAATCGAAGCAAGCCGATATCGAGAATCTTGGCGATTGCTTGCGATGCTTGGGCGATGGCCAATCGCTCGGAGAATACTCGCTGACTATTGTTCTCTACGGTTCGTCACACGCGGACTTGCAGCAAGTCGTGGGCGAGTTCACCGGTGTCTTTACCAATGCGGACGGCAATCTGTTTGCAGAGACGTACAACCAACTGAACGCTTATTTCGCCACAGTACCGGGCAACTACGCTCTGAACCTTCGCAAGTTGTATCTGCTAAACACAAACTATGCGGACTTGTCTTTCCTGTTTACGATTCTGCCGGGCGAGAAGACGAACACGTTTCTTGGGACGGAATGTCTGGCAGTCGTCGAAACTGACAACAGCACGCCCTACTTTCTCAACCTGCACACCCGCGATGTTGCTCATACTTTGATTCTCGGGATGACCGGCAGTGGAAAGACCACAACACTCGAAGTCATCCGCAGTGCGGCTGAATCCAGGGGGTATGAGGTAGAGGGTTTCGCACCAACTTCCCGTGCCGCAAAACAACTGGAGCAGGCCGGTGTTCACGCCGGAACATTGCAGGGTTTTCTCGCCCGCACGCAAGACGCGGAAACCGAGCCAACGCAGAAACGGTTCTTTTTCATCGATGAATCGAGTCTAGCTAGTACGAATCAGATGCGGGAGTTTCTGGAACGAATGGGCTCCCGTGACCGGGTTCTGCTGATTGGCGACACTCGTCAACATCAGGGCGTGGAGGCTGGCCGTCCCTTCCAGCAATTGCAGGAAGCTGGTATGAACACCGCAAAGCTGGAAGAGATCGTTCGGCAGAAAGACCCAGCTTTAAAGGCTACAGTTGAAATGCTGGCGCACGGGCAAACGGCTGTCGCCATCGAGGCCTTACGAAAGCGCGGCAGAGTTAAGCAAATCGTTGATCCGCGAGAACGTATCCAGGCCATTGCGCGGAATTATGTTGCAAGCCCAGAGCGAACCTTAATCGTCTCCCCCGACAATGCCTCACGGCAACAGTTGAATCAGGCCGTACGGCAAGAATTGAAGGCAGGCGGCGCCCTGAAACCGGAGGACCACAGTTTTCGTGTGCTCATTCCGCGCCAGGACATGACTGGTGCCGAGCGTGCGTGGGCCAGTCGCTATCAGATCGAGGACGTGGTGCGGTATTCGAGAGGGAGCAAACTCGTTGGAATCGAGGCTGGAACCTACGGCACCGTAACCGGCGTCAACCCGACCGAGAATCTCTTGACTATTCAAAAGGCCAGCGGCGACCAAGTCTCGTATGACCCGAAAAGGCTCTCCGGCGTGAGCGTCTATCGTGAAATGGAGCGGGAGTTTTCTGTAGGCGACCGGATTCAGTTCACTGCCCCCGAGAAAAAACTTGGCGTCGCCAACCGGGAGCTAGGCACAATCGAGAAGATAGATCCCAACGGCAATATCTCGTTACGCCTGGAGGACTGCCGGAATGTCCAGTTTAATCCGACAGACCATCCCCATTTCGACCACGGATACGCGGTCACGAGCCATAGTTCCCAAGGTTTGACTGCGGATCGTGTGCTCATCAATGTCGATACGACCGTCAATCCTCAGCTGCTCAATTCACGCTTCGCCTACGTTGCAGTGTCGCGTGCAAGCCTCGATGCTGAAATCTACACAAACGGCGCGGCAGATTTAGGCCAACGGTTGAGTGGCGACGTCTCCAAGAGTTCTGCCGTTGAATTTTCACATTCCACGGGTACAGCCATAACGGATGTCAGCCTGGGGCAAGGTATTTGAGGTGGTGTCTATGGTGTGTTGCAAAACGTCATTAGATGTGATGAAGTAATGACGTATTGAGACACAATATGGCGACGCCTCTTCAGAAGATTATGCAGTATATCGGCCAACACGGGATCGTTAGACCCCGCGATATCGAGGCCATCGGCCTTCCGCGGGAGTACCTCGTTCGCCTCCACCGGCAGGGCAAGCTCAACCGGCCTGGACGGGGAATCTACACCCTGCCCGACGCCAACGTGACGGAGCGCCACTCTTACGCTGAAGTAGCCAAGCGTGTACCCGAAGCCGTTATTTGCCTACTCTCGGCTCTTGCCTTTCACGAGATCACCACTCAAAGTCCGGCTTCGATTTGGATCGCTCTCTGCAAAGGGGCAAGAACGCCTACCCTCGCTTCGCCTTCACTCAGGATCGTCCGCCTGTCCGGCCCGTCGCTGACTCAAGGAATTGAAAACCATCAAGTCGATGGCGTGTCCGTCCGCGTCTATTCAGCAGCAAAGACCGTGGCCGACTGCTTTAAGTTCAGGAACAAAATCGGACTCGATGTCGCGATCGAAGCCCTGAAGGACAGCCTTCGCCAAAAGAAGGCCACCGTCAACGAAATCCACCGCTACGCCAAAGTCTGCCGGGTAAGCAATGTCATTCGCCCCTACATGGAGGCTCTGTGACACGCGAGAAAGGCAAGAACACAGCAGCATCCGTCCGCGCCCGCCTCCTTGCACTCGCGCAGAGCAAAGGCGAGGACTACCAACGCGTGCTCGGCAGTTACGCTATTGAACGCTTCTTGTATCGCCTGGGGCGGTCGCCATACCGAGACAAATTTGCTCTCAAAGGAGCCACGCTCTTCACGCTTTGGACGGGCCACACTCATCGTCCCACAAAGGATCTCGACCTGCTTGGACGCGGATCATCCGCTATCGGCGAGGTGGAAGAAACAATCCGTGCGATCTGCGAAATTCAAGAACAAGACGGCATTGTCTTCGACAGCAAATCAGTCGAAGGCACAAAGATAAAGGAGGAAGACGAGTACGATGGGGTACGCATCAAGTTCCAGGCCGGATTGGCCGGAGCGCGCATTCCAATGCAGATCGACATCGGATTTGGCGATGCCGTTTATCCGGAGCCAGAACTCGCTTCGTTTCCCGTCCTCCTCCCTATGGCAGCACCCCTGATTCGTGCCTATCCCCGAGAAGCCAGCATCGCCGAGAAATTCCACGCAATGGTCGTGCTCGACATTCGCAATAGCCGGATGAAAGATTTTTACGATGTCTGGCTTATGGCAAACACCTGGACATTCGATATGGCGTCGTTGCGCACGGCGATCCTTACTTCATTTGAAAGACGCGGTTCGCCCATATCCGAAGGTATCCCCTTTGCGCTAACGGAAGCATTTCTGAATGATCCGCAAAAGAACCTCCAGTGGAACGCGTTCGTGAGCCGCCTGAATCCAGGAGACAAGGCCCCATCCCTTGAAGAAGTAGGCGCCCTTGTACGCAGTTTCCTTCTGCCGTGTATCTCCGGGAAATCTCCGACACAAGCAAAGACGCGTCTCTGGACTCCAAGGCTGAATTGGAGCAGAGAATCAGATGGCGCTGAAGACTGAATCCGAACGGACTTTCGAGCGATACCTAGACGCCCAGAATATTGGATGGGCTCGCCTTCCAACCTCGACCCAAAAGCAGCCAGATTACAGAGTTGACCACAACTCGGGAAAATGCCTATTTGAAGTGAAGGAGTTCGATGACCCTGCGATAGCGCCCTCTGGCGGATTCAGCCCTTGTCCACCAATTAAAGCGAAAATTCGAGCCGCCGCAAAGCAGTTCAAACTACATCGAAACGATTGCTGCACGTTGGTGCTCTGGAGCAGCAATTTTCACCGCAGCGTTCAGCCACAGGTCGTCCTTTCGGCAGCCTTCGGAGAGTACGTTCGTCAGACAACCAGTCCTCTCGGGGCCGAGCCGAGCAGCTATCACTACTCCGGACGCGCGGAGCTAAGACCTGACTGCAACACTACGTTCAGCGCAATTGCGATTTTGGTTCCCTACCAACTCGATCACCTATGGCTTGACGTTTGGAGAAGACTGGACGCCAGGAGGCAGCAAGGGAAGGAGATCGAGACATCCGACCAATTCGAACTCCTTCATCAGCTTTCGCCCGAGGGCAAGACGAGCTATTCGTATCAGGGCACGATCCGAACCGTAGTGCTTGAGAATCCCTACGCGAGAATTGCCTTCCCACCCGACTTGTTCTGTGGCCCGTTCGATCAACGGTGGCGTATGCAGTCCGGTTGGTTCAGATTGGCTTTCATTGGTTCTGAACTTGAGCGCCTCAAGAGTGATGGAGTGCCATTCATCTACTTGTGAACTCCTGCCAAGCTCCCTGCATAATGCCCGCCACTGGCTTTTGGAACCCTCGCAGCTTAGAATTCAGCGTTCCCCCAAACACTGTTTCATGCGAAGAGGTAACAAGTAGATGCCGCGAGGGAAGACGAGCGGTAAGAAGCCGCCGAAGCGCCCGATAGAGCGCTATGAGCACACTGACAAGAAACGAATCAACAACCCTCCGGTTGGCTTGGTAACACCGGAAACCGATCCGGTTGCGCCGACACACAAGACCTACGACTATGTTGCTTCAGTGCCTTCGGTGAAGCCCCGCCAGGAACTGGATTACGATCCGCATCTTGATCCGCAGTTGGTCTGGGCGGGCAAGAAAGAGCACACCTCCTTTGAAGTGCCAACTGTTTCCTTGCATGTGCATGAGCGGATCGATCCTCACACCATCATCGATGCTGTGCGCAAGCGGAACGGCACTCCTTTACCCGTTCAGGCATCACTTTTCGAGCGCCGCGAGGAGAACCCTCCCTTGGTAGAGGCCATCGACTTTTATCGCCATGCTCACGGTTGGTCTAACCGACTGATCGCCGGCGATTCTCTTCTGGTAATGAACTCCCTGCTCGAAAAGGAGGGCATGGGCGGCCAGGTCCAGATGGTCTATATAGATCCACCTTATGGCATCAAGTACGGCTCCAACTTCCAACCGTTTGTGAATAAGCGCGACGTGAAAGACGGCAAAGACGAAGACCTGACGCAAGAACCAGAGATGATCCGTGCCTTTCGCGATACGTGGGAGCTCGGCATCCACTCGTACCTAACTTATTTGCGGGACCGACTTCTGCTCGCGCGCGAATTGCTTCATGAATCCGGCTCCTGCTTCGTCCAAATCAGCGACGAAAATGTCCATCTGGTCAGAAGTCTGATGGACGAGGTTTTTGGACCGAAGAATTTTTGTGGGCTGATCAGCTTCAAAAAAACAACTGGGCTAACGAGTGAGCTGATCGCGGAAATATGCGATTACATTGTTTGGTACACACCAAGTATTGCAAAGACCAAATACCGCCGGCTATATATTGACAAAGACCTGCGCGAAGAAATTCGCGGTGAGTTCAGATTCCTCGACTCAGAAAATGGAAGCTTCCGAAGGCTGACCAAGGAGGAGGTCGAAAACCCTGGAGGGATAGATACCACCAAGCTCTTTCGGACCAATTCCGCAGTATCACCTGGCGTTCGTGCCAATACTACTGGCTCTTTTGAATACAACGGGATGAAATTCGATTCTGGACCGAACCGAAATTGGAAGACGGTCATTCCAGGAATGCTAAGGCTCGCGGAACTCAATAGGCTAACCTTTTCACACGACCCCACGCGTCTCTACAAACAATACTGGGGAGACTTTCCGTATATTCCCCTAACTAATGCCTGGCTGGACGTCAGGTCTGAACAGGACAAAACTTACGTTGTCCAAACAGTTGATCGGGTAATCGCGCGTTGTGTGCTCATGACCACGGATCCAGGCGACCTCGTCCTCGATCCGACCTGCGGCTCTGGAACAACCGCCTATGTTGCCGAGCAGTGGGGCCGCCGTTGGGTTACGTGCGACACTTCGCGAGTATCAGTGACGCTCGCCAAACAGCGCCTTATGGCCGCGGACTTCGACTACTACGAACTGGCCCATCCCGAAGAAGGCATAAGCAGCGGATTTCGCTACAAGACTGTGCCGCATGTCACGTTGAAATCAATTGCCAACAATCCCGAAATTCGAGAGGGAATGACACGAGAGCAGATAGATGCGGCAATCGCCCGCTACGCCGATCAAGAAGCACTTTGCGATCAACCGTACGTCGATAAAAGCCGAGTACGGGTAACGGGGCCGTTCACAGTTGAAGCTGTTCCGGCTCCCACTGTCAGTTCGCTGGAAGACATTGAAGTAGGAGGCATCGAACCTCAATCGGTATCAGCCAAAGCCCAGCAATCGCTGGCCGATTTTCGCCATGCGGCGACGCCCCTGCTGGACGCCTCCGTCACACGATCCGGAGCCACGCTGCGACATACGGAATGGCGCGACGAGCTAGTGAAAACGGGCCTACGCGGCAAAAGTGGCAACCATATCGACTTTTCCCGCGTTGAGCCGCTCGCTGGTACTCGCTGGCTCCATGCCGATGCAGAGACGAAGGGCGTAAAGCCCGAGCGCGTTGTGATCTCCTTTGGGCCGGAGCACAGCCTGCTTGATCCCAGACAAGTTGAAAGTGCATGGCAGGAAGCGAGAACGTTAATTCCGAGGCCCGCAATGATTGTCTTCGCCGCTTTTGAATTTGATCCTCAAGCGGCCAAAGAAATTGATGAGCTGACCAAAGAAAAAACGGGTATGACGTTCTTGAGCGCGCAAATGAATGCCGACTTGCTCACAACGGACCTAAAAAAGAAGCGAGCGTCAAACCAAGGCTTTTGGCTTGTTGGACGTCCCGATGTCGATCTGCGACAGCTGGCGAAAGGCGACCATAAGGGTAAGTGGGAAATCGAGGTCAAAGGCTTCGACTACTACAACACCCGAACCGGGACCATTGATTCAGGCGACACATCGAAAATCGCCATGTGGCTGCTGGATACCGATTACGACGGCCGCAGCCTGTATCCGCGTCAAGTCTTCTTCCCCTTGGCCGATGCTGACGGCGGATGGGCACGGCTAGCCAAGAATCTGAAGGCTGAGATAGATCCCGATTTGATTGAAGCCTATCGCGGTACTGTCTCTCTGCCCTTTGAGCCGGGTAACTATGTGGCGGTTAAAGTGATCGACGACAGAGGAATTGAAAGCCTCAAAGTTGTCGAGGTGAAGTAATGGCGACGCACGCGCCTTCTGCAAGCATCGATCAGCTCATCATCAGCTCGCCCTACGACCCACCTGCCGAACATTGGAAGTACGATCGCGAAACGCGCAAATTTACCCGTGAGCCGGGTCGCCGCCCTGCAGGGTATGTGCGCGCTTCCGACGCTTCCAAGTCCTTTGACGATCCAGGCGAGTTCGTTGAACTACCGTTAGTGAATAAAATTCGCCCGCGCGTGGATGCGTGGCGAGCCGCTGACTATCCCGGCGCCAGCGGTATCACGAGGCGTCTGATAAAGCATTGGAGAGACACCGAGCAACGGGAGAGCAGGCGTTTCTTTTTCTGCCAGCTTGAGGCGATTGAGACGCTGATGTGGCTCGCGGAGGCACCCGACTCTGACCGTGTAGGTATCAAAGTCCCTGGAGACGGCGGCGAGTTTCCCCGCCTCTGCTCGAAAATGGCCACCGGCTCGGGTAAAACGATCTTGATGTCCATGCTTATCGCATGGCAGGTGCTCAACAAAGTCACCTACCCGCAAGACAAACGCTTTGCCAAAAACATTCTGGTCATCGCACCTGGCCTCACCGTCAGGAACCGCCTGGAAGTGCTGGTTCCGGGCAGCGCCGGAAACTATTACCAGGAGTTCCAGATCGTTCCGCCGGGCCTCGAAGACAAGCTGCGCCAAGGGCAGACTTGCCGAGTGCAAGTGCGGAACTGGCACAAGCTGGACTGGGAGAGCGAAGAGCAGCTCAGCAGGCGGCGCAGCGTGGACAAACGCGGACCACTGAGCGATGAAGCCTACGTACGCGAGATCTTGGGCGAAATGCAATCGGCGGAAAACATACTGGTCATCAACGACGAGGCCCACCATGCTTGGCGGGTTCCGCCTAAGGTAAAAATCGCCGGAATCTCAAAAGACGAATTGAAGGAAGCCACCAAGTGGGTTGGCGGGCTGGACCGCATTCATCGCGCACGCAAGATTCTGATGTGCTACGACCTGACTGCGACGCCGTTCGCTCCCACGGGACGCAAGAGCGGCGAAGAGACGCTGTTTGGATGGATTGTCAGTGACTTCGGCCTGAACGATGCCATTGAATCAGGCCTGGTGAAAACGCCCCGCGTTGTAGTGCGCGACGACGGCGAACAGACCAGCAAATACAAGTCGAAGTTCTACCATATCTATACTGACCCAGAAGTGAAGCCCGATCTCAACCGAAAAGTGCAGCCGCACATTCCTCTTCCCGATCTCGTCGGCATGGGCTATTACTTTCTCGGAAAAGACTGGCTGGAAACCGCAAAGAAGTGGAGAGAAGAAGGCAACGCTAAGACGCCGCCCGTAATGATTACTGTCGCCAACCTAGTGAACACAGCTGCGCGCGTGCAGTACGCATTCGAACACAAACGGATACGCATTGAGGAACTTTGCGATCCCGACAAGATTCTGCACATTGATTCCAAGGTGCTGGACGAAGCCGAAGCGCAGGAAGAGCCCGCGGAGCTCTTCGTCGAAGCGGAAGCTGAAGCTGTACAGGAAAAAGATGACGAGGCCGGCGAGGAAACCGTTGAAGAAAACGGCGACGCGCCGAAAAAGAAGCTCACCAAGAAAGAGCGCGCGGAACGCCTACGCAAGACCGTAGACACGATTGGGCGCGAAGGACAGCCGGGTGAACAAATTCAGAACGTGATCTCCGTGGGAATGCTCTCCGAAGGCTGGGATGCCAAAACGGTAACGCACATCATGGGACTGCGCGCGTTCACGTCGCAGCTTTTGTGCGAACAGGTAGTGGGTCGCGGTTTGCGTAGAACCTCATATGACGTGAACCAGAAGACCGGTCTATTCGAACCTGAATACGTCAACATCTTTGGCGTACCCTTCACGTTCCTTCCTCACGAGGGTAGTGCCGACGCTCCGCCACCACCTCCCGCGACCGGCAAGACTCGAATCGAGCCTCTGCCCGAGAGACGCGCGCAGTACGAGATGACGTGGCCCAATGTGATTCGGATCGATCATGAATATCGACCACAGCTCACGCTGACGCCTGAAAAGGTGAACCGTCTAGTTCTAGACGCCTACAAAACCCCCAATATCGCCGAACTTGCGCCGATGATCGATGGGAAGCCAGATTTCACGAAACTCAAGGAGATAGACCTTGCCGGCCTCGCGCAGCGCTTCCGAATGCAACGGATTGTTTTTGAGACCGCTAGTGAGGTTTACGACCAGATGGCGCCTAAGTGGAAAGGCAGCCGCGAATATCTACTCGCCCAACTGGTCCGTTTGGTAGAGAAGTACATTGATAGTGGCAGAGTGATTGTCGATCCACCGCTCTTTAACGAAGATGACAGACGGCGGAGGATTGTCATCACGTTGAATATGACTAAAGTCGTTCAGCATTTGTGGGAAGCGATTCGCTTTGAAAACGCCCTCACGTTAGAACCGGTCTTCGACACCGAGAGACCCATCCGCGGCACGGGCGACATGCTGCCCTGGTACAGCGGCAAGGCTTGCGAGCATACCAAACGCTCACACATCAATATGTGTGTGTATGACAGCCGTTGGGAAGCGAATGAATCTCTTGAGCTTGACCGCAATCAGAACGTGGACGCTTGGGTCAAGAACGACCACATCGGCTTTGAGATTACCTACTCATTCAAGGGGATCATTCACAAATTTCGGCCGGATTATCTTGTTCGGCTCACCAACGGGAGAAATCTCATCTTGGAGGTGAAGGGGCAGGATGACCAGCAGAATCAGACCAAACGTGAGTTCTTGTCCGAATGGGTCAGAGCGGTCAATGGGCATGGCGGGTTCGGTGAGTGGACGGCAGATGTCTCACGCCACCCGAAGGACGTGCTGGAGATCCTGGACACGCACAACAAGAAGGTGTAGACCCTCCGTAGCCAACACTGCGGTGATTGGGTTGCGCTGGAACGCTCGTTGTCAAAATCAAGAGGAAATTGCTGCCGTCAATATTGAAAGTGCATATGACTGACCATGAGTGTGAAACTGCCTTCGAACAACTGGAAGGCGCCATGACCAACGCCGGACTTTTGTGGGTCACGAGCGAAGTGAACGAAGAGATCAGGTTCGGAAGAACAGTCACGAAGAGAGTCTCGTCCCGTCCCGATACTCCCGAGGATGTCGCAAATGAAGGGCTGACCGACAAAAGACGGCAGTCAAAGGTGACCGTTGCTGCCACTCGCCCATATACCGCCAAAGAGAAGTTGAGGATGCTGCTGGACAGTCTGGAGCAGGTGATCGTTGAAACCCAAGAGATGCAAAACGCCGTGAAAACATATTTCACGTCTCATGCGAAGAACTGGAGGGAGTTGCGGCTGGTTCGTACTGATGCTGCCGGACGTGAACCCGTTATCATCTCTCCGACCACCGACGAGGAACGGGTGCGGGGAGTAGCGCACCTTCGAGGACTGATAGTCGCACTGAAAGGCATCGCATCCGATGGGAACCCAGCCTAATCTCCCGGACCTCCTCCAAGCCATCCAAGCGGCACTTGGCCCTGCGATCTTGCCGAGCCTCACTACCGCATCCGCTGGATGGGACATCTTCGAGGCATATGTCCTGAGTATCATCTTGGAAGCTGCGGAAACTGAGGGGGCGGCAATTGCGTTCCGGAATGTTGATGGTTCGATACCGACTGTATTCACCTTCAGGACGAGTCCGGGGCATATTTGGTGGGATAGCCAGCCCTACACGCATGCAGAGATTCAGTTTCCGAATCTTCCCCTACTAGAAGCCCACACCGGAGTGTATGTCTCAGGCAAATCCGGTCTGATTCACGAAGCTGATGTGCTTGTTCTCTTGTCCGAGGAAGCCCAACTATCGAGACAAAATCAGGTTCCTCCTCGTTCCAAGAGGAGCATTATCGCCGCCGAGTGCAAATTCTACTCGTCAGGCTTGCGGATTGGACTCGCACGGGCTTTTGTCGGCCTCTGCTCCGATCTTTCGAGCAGGGAGTGTTTCTTCATCACAAACATTACAGGAGTGTCAGTCGAGAAGCTTCTTACTCATCAGAGGAAGAAATGGCAAAGTCCGGTTCAACCCAGCCAGGCAGTCGCTGTTGATCGCCTCAGAAATGCTGTCCAAGATGTTTTTAAGGACTTCCGGGCGAAATATCGGCTGTGAATGAAACAACCGCTCTCATTTCGTCTCGTACGTCTAGACTGGTTTCGTTGCCCCGCATAAACCCGATGAGCCAATAGTTAACTCAGTGGTTCACCGCTGCATCGGCTGCGATTGCGCCCCCACACCTCTAGCCGTATCATTAATGATTCCACCAACACTCATGCATGATCCCGACATCCGGAATGCCTTAAGAGCCGACTTGCACCGCAGGTACGGTGCTGATCCGGACACTGCTGTCATTGACGAATTGAGTATCCGGCGTGGAGGAACAAGGATTGATCTCGCACTCGTTAATGGTGTCCTGCATGGCTTCGAACTCAAAAGCGATTACGACAGCTTGTGCCGCCTCGCTGAACAAGTGCAAGCATATAGTAGTGTTTGCAATCGCGTGACCCTTGTTGTTGGAGAACGACATGTTAAGAACGCAGCGGATGTTGTACCTGACTGGTGGGGGATTCGAATTGTGCGTTCCTGCTCCGGGCGACCAATATTTCGTGATCTTAAGTTGCCGCAAACAAATCCGTCGTTAAATCCGATTGCCATCGCTCAACTCCTACGCCGATCTGAAGCAAAAGCCTTCATCGCGGATCTGGGCTGGGGCGAACTAATTAGCACCGCATCGAGGAAACAGCTTTGCGACCTTCTCGCAACCAGAACAGAATTCCCCCTTCTTTGTCACCGCGTCCGTTGCTGCATCAGAGCGCGCCAATCTGACGCGACACGACGCTCATGTGGTGATTAAGCCCAGCACGTATCCAAGTCATCGGTGATCCGTGATCCTTTTGCTTGCGGCTCATCTCGGCAATATAGGTGTCGCCATCGCTGAATGCCTCTCCGTAGAATTCGTCTCGCTCCATGAGCAGGATGGCATTGGCGTTCCACTGCGCCCTTCCGGGACCGTCCTCGTTAAAAATGCCTTCGCCTCTCATAATCAGCCATTCTTCGTCCAGTGTGTATCTGATACTCGCACTGGGATTCGCATTATCGACCGGCTCGACGTACCGACCATACTGAATGGTGTAATCAGAGAATGACGGCCAACGTAGTCGGCCACCCTGGCGGAATTCGCTCTTCCAACTTGTCCAATCGGATCGCACAATCCGGTGGGCGCCCGGGTCAAAGTCTTGAAGATCCTTGGGAAATGCTCCCCGCGCGAAGATTAAAGACCGCAACTTTCGGACTTGTGGCACTCTTGGAAGTAGTTCTCTTATCCGCGGTGCGTCCGGGTCGAACACTCCGTAATCGACTAACAAATCCAATTCTGTAGCGCTCATGCTCAGGCCGGCTAGAAATTGTTCGAGGCGACGAAGGAGGTTTTCTTCGAGCAGTTCCGAAGGGCTGACACGCAAGCAGAGTCCATTACGATCCGTTCTCACCGCGGTTGCTATAGCGGTTTGGTATCGCACTGGCCGATCCAACCCAGTTACAGGCACTACCTTCAGCCGATAATCTCGGCCCAGATCAGAAAAGTACGTCAGCGGGTGAACGCTCCCATTGACGGCAGGTACGGTACCCTCTAGGTAAGCCATCTCTAGAAAAAACGGTGAATTACCCCAACATCGCAGGAGTTCCTTGGCGTGGCGCCGCAGAACGGAACCGGGATCCGGTGCAAGCTCATTCACAAGCAAAGATTCAGTTGCTGACTTAGGCTCCGTCGCTTCAACACGCTTCTTCGGGAAGAAGGATTTTGGAGTGATCTCGATGACCGGAGTCATCCTCGCCTTGTCGTCGCTACGAAGCCGATGCAAGGCAAGCCTCTCTGCCTGCTTCCAGCGCAAGATCGGGACGTAATGGTTTGTGCCAAACATCGTCAACGGCGGGCGTCTTCGAAATTCGGAAAAAGACGTCGCACTTCTCCTTGTCCTACTAGACGATTAAGTACTCTATAAGACTTGTAGTGGTGTCTTATCTTTCCTGCGACGATGGCCGGGTGAATCCGAAGCCGACGTGCAAGATGTTCAACTGCATCCGAAGTCCTTAGGTTCCTCGCTGGGCTCTTTCGCCACTCATCATCAGGAATCAATGCTTCCCCTGCCAAACTATCGGCCTCTCGCTCTTGAGGATTAGAGGTGTCGTCAATGTCCAGATCATCGTAAAACCCGACCCATTCAGAATTTAGATGTCGAGCGACGTGAATCAATTCGTGCATCAAAACAAACCAGAAATTGTCCAGCCTGTCATGTCTTATCGTCAGACCAATTGCGGGGTGATTTTCGTTAACTAGCAGCGCAGCACCATCAAGAAATGTTTCTGGCAAGTGAGGCTCGACTATTACAGAAATGCCAACACTCCCTAGATATTCGCACGCCTGTCTTGGGCCATCGCTGAGAGTACTTAGATGAGCCAGCTCATGCATGAAACTTAACGTCAAAACCGCTCGATTAAACTCTGACCGTGGAGGCGATTCTAAGGAGCGAATACACACGCGGGCATTCCAAGCGGCTAATGCATAGGGGTCCATCTGCCGCGCGGACCTCACGTAGCGCCCATGCTTGTATAGAACAGTTGGCGCCCAGTCCCGCCCCAGCGGCGCAAGAAACTGCTTCATTAATTCATGCGCATTGTGCGATAGATCGGTAACTCGCGATTTCAACCAACCTCTACGGATCATTTCACGCAGCGGGAACCTATCCCACTGGATGTCAGCTTCTTCTGACTCAAACAACGTCTGCTCTCGGAGTAGAGACTTTGCAGGAATTCCTAACCCTTTGTGCAGAGCGCGAACCATCGACAGGGTTAGAGGGCGCTTTCGCGAGAGCACCTCAGATACCTTGCTACGGCTCCCGATCAACGGCACTAAGTCTCGCGGTGTAAGCCCCATTTGCTCCATCCGAAATCGGAGAGCATCAATCGGGTCTGGAGTCTGCGATTCGATTCGCTTCTGCTCATAGTCCTGCGCTAGCAGAGTGAGGATGTTCAGGCGGTCTCCCTCCGGCGTTCCGGCCTTTACATTTCGGTCAATCAGATCCTCGATCTGATGGAGCGCAGCCTTGTAATCGTTCTCCGAATTTATCGCAGTGATCATCGAAGGCCTCACTTCCACTTCGAATACTCAGCGTGGGTACCCATCCGCAGGGCTAAAACCACAGTCACTTCGTAATTCACTTTCGTCTCAATCCTGAATTTGTTGCCCTTGATGTTGAACACAATCCGGTTGTCGGCTAGAAAACTCGCGCTCGGGAACCGGGCTCTTACGTCCGCTGGTCCCTCCCATTCCGCCTCCTCCACCTCTGCGACCCACGCATTCAGCGGCCCGCGTATTTCCGCGTGCTGCGCGGCAAAGTCGTCCAGGAGTTGTCGGCCAACCAACCGCATCGAGAATCACCAGCCGCGTGAATACAATGTTCCCAACATGTATATGATATTACTGTTCCCTGCCAGGGAACGATAATTCCGAAACATTGCTTTGTCAAGCCCATTCTAGGAGGGGTGCCCCATCTTTCGAGCCCTCCACTCCGCCTCTTCCGGGTGGACGCCGCTTGGCCGCGGCTCGAACGGGCGTTTCGGACTGCGCCGGTTTCGCGCCAAACTAACCCCAACCGCGTTTGGCACTCACCGCGCTTTCACTCACGCCCTGCCACCCTCCTTCGGTCTCCGTTCTGTCCCTTTCACGTTCCGTCTTGTTTCTTCCCGCTGCCGCTCAAGTGAAGGAAGAAACAAGCCGGAAACGGCGGAAAGGGAAAAAACATGAAATTAGAAGAAGTCAACAAACGAACCAAAGAGGCCGTAGATTTCCTCGTCGCGGCATTGGAGTCCGGTCACAGTGAAGTCCTCACCGCATACCTCGGAGCAATGGCGAAATTTCACACCTACAGCTTCGGCAACATCATGCTCATCGCACGCCAGAAGCCCGATGCTACCAACGTCGCCGGACTTCGGACATGGAACTCGCTTGGCCGCTTCGTTAAACGGGGAGAAAAAGGCATTTTCATTCTCGCCCCGATGGTCGGAAAACGAAGCACGAAGGATGTAGCGACCGACGAGCCGAGTGAAGACGCAGCAACAGAGGGTCAGCGGACGCTGTACGGATTCCGGGCCGTTTACATTTTCGATATCAGCCAGACCGAAGGCAAAGAACTCCCAACGCTGACCGAAGTCAATGGCGATGTGAGCGGATACCGCGAACGGCTGTTCAAGTTCGTGGAATCGCAAAGCGTCGAGCTTAGCTTCTCCGAGAGAATCGCTCCCGCAAAGGGTCTCTCCTATGGCGGTAAAATCACGCTCCTATCCGGGATGCAGCCAGCCGAGGAGTTTTCCACGCTCGTGCATGAGATCGCCCACGAAATTTTGCATCGTGGCAATCGCCGCACCCTGACCACCAAACAAGTCCGCGAGACCGAGGCCGAAGCCGTGGCCTTTGTGGTCTGCCAATCGGTCGGGCTTCAGAACGGAACTTCGTCCCAGGACTACATCCAGCTTTGGCACGGAGACGCCAATCTCCTACGCGAGAGCTTGGAAGCCGTTCAACAAACCGCTGCCGTGATCCTCGGGGGCATTGCCCCCGAGCCAGCGGCACTCGCCACAGCCGCATAGCACGCCAACACCTGCACCGTCTGGTTTTCAAGCCCGACGTGTGCGCCGAGTCCATCAGCACATGACCAATCACACATGAGAGGAGAAAAGATCATGCCGAGTACGCAAAATGCAGTCAACAACCACGAGTACCGCAGCGTTCCCATCACCGCGCTTGCAGAGTCAGCCACCAATCCCCGGAAGCGATTCGATGAAAAGAGCCTTGAAGAACTGGCAGCCAGCTTCAAGACGCAAGGGATTCTGGCCCCCCTTTTGGTACGCGAACTGGAAGAAAGCAAGTACGAGGTCGTAGCCGGGGCACGTCGCCTCAGAGCGGCGAAACTGGCGGAACTCGAAAAACTTCCCGTCCGCGTAGTCAAGCTGACGGATGCGGAGGCAATCGAAGCCCAGTGCGTCGAGAACCTGCAACGCGAGGACATCCACCCGCTTGAGGAAGCTCTGGGTTTTAAGTCGCTTTTGGAACTCGGAGAGCCTGTCTACACCATCGCCACCATTGCCTCACGCTCTGGCAAGAGCGAGGCATACGTCTACGGTCGCGTTCGGCTAGCTGACCTGATACCGCCCGTGGCGGAAGCGTTCCTGAAAGACCAAATCACCATCGGCCACGCTTTGCTGATCGCCAAGCTCCCGGCTTCGCAACAGCAGGAAGCATTCTCGGCTGCTTTTCGGGGCTTGTGGACAAGCGAGGGCAACAGCCAAGTCTTGATTCCAGTGCGGGAATTGGCCGCGTGGATTGAATCGAACATCCTGCTACAACTGGCGTCTGCGCCGTTTGATAAGCAGGATGAAACGCTCGTTCCCGAAGCAGGTTCATGCGTAAACTGCCCGAAGCGAACGGGATTCAACAAACTACTCTTCCCAGACGTGCGTAAGGATTCCTGTACTTCGCCCGACTGTCTTCGGGCCAAGATCGACGCTTCCGTGAAAAAGACTCTGGAAACCAAGCCGCAACTCATCCAGATTTCGGCGGCGTGGAATTCCCGCGAGGGCGCTCCCTTGGGACGGAATCACTATGTGGAGTTGGAGATCAAGAAAGCCAAGCCGAACGGCGCAAGCAGCAAGCTCTCACCCGTTCAGAAACCCTGTGACAAGATGACGGAGGCGATTGTCATGGACGGCGGCAAGCGCGGACAGGTCGTCAAGGTTTGTGCCGATCCGACGTGCCGCACCCACCACCCCAACACGCCTTCTCCGCAGCAAGTCGAGCGGGAGCGGGCCGAGGAACGCAAGCGCATCGAAAAGGAAAAACTGGCCATCACGACTCGCCATCGTGTCTTGGCTACGGTCCTCCAACGAGTATCGGCTCCGTTGAAGAAGGCCGACTTGCTGGCAGTTGCCCATTACCTGATCGGCCATCTCTCCTACAGCCAAGTCCCGGCTCTGGCGAAGCGGCACAAGATAGAGACAAAGAAGGACTCTGCGTCCGCGCATGAGCTTCTGGCCAAGCAAGTGGGCACCTACGACGAGGCCGAACTCTGCAAGCTGCTTCTCGAAATCAGCCTGCTGGATTCGGCGTATCAACGTTCCGCCACCAGCCGCGACGACGTTCTCATGGACGCCGCCAAACGCTACCGAGTGGACGCTGAAAAACTCCAGAAAGCCGTGGCCAAAGAATTCGTCGCCAAACGAGACAAGAAAACGGTCAAGCCGAAGACTCGCACGACAGCGGTATGAGCCTAACCGTTGGTGATCTGTGGCGGAGTGCTGGATCGCACTCCGCCCTTTTTGCTAAATGGGAGTCCCGCCCCAGAATGACAGATTTGCATTCAAGTGAGCGGTTATCATTAATAGCATCCATCGCGCAATTACAACACCGGCTTGCCTTATCGCGTGGCTGTTGTGCGCGGTATTGGTGTGCCTGGTAGTTCATCCGCCGCACTGCGATCTGTGCGATGGACCGCTCACTGGAATCTCTTCCTCGCCGCAAACTGTTGTCAACCAGCAGCAGCCCACCACTCCGGAGCACTGTAACGGCATCTGCTGGTGCTGCGGCTTTGACGGACTTCCGAATGCAAGTCCGCATCTGGGTCCGTTGAATACGGTGACCTCAAATGTTCGTCCTGAACCGCTTTCGCCTGTTTTCACGCCACACTTCGCCATCTTTCGACCTCCGCGTGCAACTGTCTCCTCTTAGCTTGGCCATTCCGTGCCTTTTGCGCGGATGCTGGAACGCACAACTCATTCTGGAGACACCCAATGCGCGTGTTCACTCTCACCGGAGCGTGCCTGTTTCTGTTTTTGTGTCCGCCTGCTCACGGGCAGACTTCCTCTAAGGCGCCCTGTGGCGATCCTAGAAAGGCCGCTGAGGACAAAGACCCCATAGCCATTGTTGAGCTTGGCGCAGCAACTAGCTGGAACCTCAGCGGAGGCGCAGCAACGTTCGCTCCGAGTCTTGCAGCGGAGGTGACACCCATAGAGAACTGGCTGGAGCTTGAGGCGGGCGTATCGCCCTTCTACACTCGTAAGTCAACGGAATGGGACATCGACCTCCTTTTCAAGAAGCCGTGGACCATATCGCGGAAGGCGGAGTTCATGGTGGGCGTCGGTCCCCAATGGGTCCACCTCAGACAGAACGGGAAAGTGACCAACTCCATTTCTGGGGAGATAGCGGGAGACTTCATGTTCTGGCCGACTGGCAGACACCGTTTCGGCTGGTTCCTCGAACCGGCTTACGACTACAGTTTTGCTCGAGGCCACCAGCAATCCATCGGAATGAGCGTCGGTCTCCTCATCGGAATTCCGTGATAGTTACCCAACTGGCGGAGTGTTGACTCTTGCCGCAGTTGAACGCAAAGAGCCGCCCGGAGCTAAGGTGCGCTACGACGGGCGGCTTACTACCCCCTCAACTTGCCCCCATATTGTAAGGCTTCGTGTTTTCTCAGTGTGAACCGTTCGTGGTTTGACCGCCAACGCCAATTGGTCAATTTGACTCCTAGAGCTCGCTTTCGCCAAAACGCTTGTCCGAGGCGCAGTTTCGGGCAAAACCGCCTTTTGTCTTTTGTTATCTGATGAGAAACTATTGGGAAGGGTTTGGGTTCTAACCCGCATCGCCGCTGCTTTACGCCGCCTCGTCGCTACGACTTTGTAGATTCCTTATTTGCATGGTTTCTCAGTGGGCAGACGTGTCCCAGGATGGGCGGGCTTTGTAGCCGCTCCGGTCGTGGTGTTCCTGACAATCTGCTCTTACTACGCCTACACTCGCCACTACCGAACGGTTCCAGGCTATGCGGCCGGTTCTTCCTTTGATTCCGGGGTTCTACAACAGTCCACCGACCCCCAGGCGCTACTTGGCATCGCCGATCACTTCTACTGGTTAAATAACGGACCCGCAGCAGCTCCGCTCTATGCCAGAGCCGAGAAACTGTTCTCGGACCGGGGCGATGCGCGGAACGAACTTTACGCCAAGGTCGGACGCCTCAGATCAGAAGCCGAAACGACGTCGTTTGTGGACCTCTCACGGCTCTTAAACGAACAACTACAAAATCCCATCGTGCAGGGTGACAAGAGACTGCGCCTTTGGTGCCTGATCGCCAAGGGCTACACAGACATCGAGATCGATTATCGAGCGACCAAGCGAGATTGGTTGGAGGCTCAGGAGATTGCGAATGTGTTGGGCGAAAAGCAATGGGCAAATCGGGCTTCCGGCGAATTGGGGCTGATTGCGTTCCTTGAAGGAAGTCCCGGACGAGCCGCGCGGTTGCTTGGCAGCGCCCTGCTCTCGACGATGGCCAGCGGCGACACAGGCGGTCAGATCAGGTTCCTGGAATTGATTGGCAGAGGCTTCGAAGAGGTGAATCGGCATACTGAGGCCCTGAGATTTTTCGAGAGAGCAATCAAGCTTGCGGATGCGGAAAAAGACTCTGGTCTGCCGTTCATGGCGTACGAGGGGAAAGCGCGAGCTCTGGTCGCTTTGGGAAGACCACAAGAGGCAAAGGCGGTGCTTGACGACGCACTCGGTAAAGCCCGATCAGAGCAGAAACGAGGTCATGAGGCGGAGCTGTTCATCTTGCTTGGAAGGCTGGCTTCGCAAACAGCGGATAGGAAACAGGCCATCGCTGATTTGGAAAGTGCCGCGCAATTCTCAAAGCGAGTGCAATTTTTCCGAATGGAGGCCGACGCCATGTTCGAGTTGGCGACGCTTTACCGCGATGTCGGCGATCTCCCCACGGCGGAGGAACGTGCTACCGATGGCTTAGAAGCGAGCCAACGTGTTGGCGATCGATACTATGTGCCTCGCAACCTGACCATCCTTGCCGACCTGAAGGCGCGCCGCGGTCGCGTTAGCGAAGCTAACGCTCTTTACCAGCAGGCCGAAGACGTGATTGAAAGTATGTTAATCAGCGTGGATGAGCCGTATTGGAACAGTTCGGTTGCTGCTTCGATGAGTCAAACGTACTTGCAACATTTTGAACTGGTCACCAAGAACGGCGATGTGCCAGGCGCTTTCCACGTTTTGGAACGGGTGCGCGGGCGGACTCTGGCTTGGGCCCTCGAAGATAGGAAGGCTTTTCCGACGGCCGAGTCTGCGCAGACGGCATCGCTGGAAACAGACCTTGCGGGTCTCCAAGTGCAACTGATGCAAACCAACAGCGCAGAAAAGCGCGAGCAACTGATGGATAAATTGGTCGAGTATGAGCGGCGGCTTGGGCTAGCCTGGACAAAGGAGGATGCTCCCGGCCATGGCCTGCCGGTTCAACCCGCGTCACTGTCGAAGGTCCAAGAAATCCTGAAACCAGACGAAGTGCTTCTGGAGTACGTTCTGGATGACCCGACTTCCTTCTGCGTCGTGGTTTCTGAAAAAGGGGCATACGTCCGAGCTCTGCCGGCAGGACGCAAGGAGATCGAGAGTCTAAGCCAGCAATTTGTCGGCGAAATTCGCACCAAGGGCACCGGCGCTGAACTTTCAAAGCGACTGTACGCGACGCTTGTAAAGCCTGTCCCCGAAGCAGCCACAGCGACACGCTTCATCATCGCACCGGACGGCATATTGAACCTGCTTCCGTTTGAGGCGCTTCGCGATCCTCACGGTGAATACCTCCTGAAGTCACGCGTCATAAGCTACGTGCCTTCCGGTACGATTTTGAACACGCTTCGCCATGCGGAAAAACAGAAACCAGATCCCAAGCCCCTTCTCGCAGTCGGTGATGTCGAGTACGAGAACCAAGGCGGATCGGGACGGAGAATCCCGCCTCCGGCCTCTATTCGTGGCCGGATTGAGCGCGGGATTGCGGATCTCTCAGGGATAGGCCTTCACGACCTTCCAGAGACGCGAGCAGAGGTCGAGGAAATCGGTAAAATTGTTGGATCGGACGCCGTAATGCTGCTTGGGAAGGACGCCACGGAAACTGGATTTAAGAAGAAACCACTTGATCAGTTTCGCATCTTGCATCTGGCGGTCCATGGATTCGCGGACACGCAGTACCCGGAGCGGTCAGCGCTGGTGTTGGGAACTGACCCACAATCGGGTGATGACGGTTTGCTGCAAGTGCGAGAGATCATAAGACTACGATTGAATGCCGAACTCACGACCCTTTCTGCTTGTGACAGTGGGGTCGGCAAACTACAGGGCCAAGAGGGCATCAGCAACCTGGTGGAAGCATTTCTAGTGGCTGGGTCGAAGTCGGTTGTAGCGAGCCTGTGGAGTGCAGACGACACGTTCGCTAGTGCATTGATGGAACAGTTTTACCGGCGCTTGGCCCAGGGCGAAGACACCAGTTCTGCTTTGCGAAACGCGAAGCTTGACCTGCTCGCAAAGTATGGCGATCAGGTGAGCCCATTCTATTGGGCGGCGTTCATAGCGGTGGGGGAGACCTCGACACCGATAGGTATAAGACAGTAATGAATCTGACTCTTGACGAACGCACAAAGATTTTCGACAAGGTCTGCCGATTGGTAGCGACCAAGCACTTCGATCCTGGAATGAACGGCGTCGATTGGAATGCTTTGGCTCGGGAGCGTCGGGAGCAAATCTTGGCATGTGCCGACCCGGAGCTCTTCGAGAAAGAGGTCCACAGACTAGTAGCGGAACTCAAGACCAGTCACACCGGTTTCCGCCATGCGGGGATGCGGAACATTCCCGCTCGCCACGCGATCAACGCGACTATGCAGCGGATCGGAGTGAATGGAAGTGAGCGCTGGATGTTCCAAGACGTGCATCAAGGGGGACCAGCGTTCGCAGCCGGCATACGGCCGGGCGATCTTTTGCTCGAATGCGGTGGACGGGAGGTTCGCCCCCCCAACGATCTGACGTTCTCAGTTGGCGAATCCGCGAGCCTTCTAATTGAAAAGCTCCACGGTGAAGTGCAGAAGGTCAGCGTTCAATTGCCGATGCCCAAGTCCCAGAAGCATCCGGTCACCGCGCCGCAGGCGGTCACCGCTGAAAGACTCGGCGACGAAATTGGATTGCTGAGAGTCGCGATGTTTCCGGGCGCCATCGGAATCGATGTAGCGAAGGACATCGACCGGGGCATCGCCGCACTCGACGGATGCAGTCGGCTCATTGTCGATCTACGCGGCAACACAGGCGGAGGAATTGGCGGGTTACGCCTGATGAGCTATTTGACGCCCGGAAAGCTTGAGGTGGGCTACAGTCTCACGCGGAAACGTCGGGAGCGCGGCTATCGCCGCGAGGAACTGACTCGATTCGGACGCATTCCGTCTCACAAAGCGACTCTTTTATGGTTAGCGGCCCGATATGCTTTCGTTGAAAAATCTATCCTCGTGGTCACTGAAGGACTCGGCCAGCGACGATTCCACGGTCGAGTCGTGCTGTTGGTAAACGAACACACCGCGAGCGCCGGCGAGATGGTGTCGGCGTTTGCGGAGGAAAACAATCTAGCAACCATCGTTGGAACGAAAACACCCGGTCGCCTACTCAGTGGCAGCGCATACAAGGTTGGCCACGGATACATTCTTGGCCTCCCGGTTGCCGGCTATCTGACGTGGCAAGGACGGATGCTGGAGAACAATGGTATTGCGCCGAAGTTTTCTATTGAACTCTCGCGCGAAGCATTGAAGCAAGGAAGGGACACTCAACTCGGAACCGCAATCGACGTGGTGAAAGCTCTCTGATCGCGGTATGCCCTGTCCTGAAGGGGACACGTTTTGATCCGAGGAAGGCCAAGCAGTGCAGCCGATGACAACTTCGAGGGCAGAAGCTACAAATTCTCGCCTACGATTGATGGGGATGCGCTGCGGCAGCCTCACCGGCTTTCAAAGAAGATCACGCAGAACGACAAGCGACAGTTGGAACAGCTCCTCGCTGCAGCGAAGATGAGTTATCGAGTTTATGAGAAGCTTTATTTCGAAGTCGTCGCCGCCGGGATGTTGTTAGAGGTGAAGCCCCATCGCGGCAATAGTTCCGAAATCAGATCCTCGGTATAAGTAACGAATTTCGTTACAAGCGCATCCGTCTTGGCAGCGGCATCAGCCAGAACCGTAGGGAATTCTTCACGACCAATGGGGCATCCCGTCAGAATTTCCGCCGCAACGATGTCCGCGTACGGATAGTGCAAATCGTTCCGGACCTTGCTCGTTGACGATATGAAAAGGCATTCGTTCGGAATGCCGTTCGCTATCTTTTCCTTGAACATGTCCACGTCAAAATGAAACACCGCGTTATGCCGGACTTTCTTCAGATAGTCCTGTTCGATTTGGTGGGCGGTCGGGTCTGCCAAAAGAGACCGAAGTCCCTTTTGATACACATCGTCGTCGCGGAACTCTCGGCCCATGTCCCGGATGAGATGCAAAACCTCATACGTGATCGCTGACCCGAAAAGATACGAATTCAGCCGATCCCGCTTTGCGGCCGGCGTCACGATTTCTTTCGGGATATAGTTCATCACCGATCGCACGAAGAGGAGCGCATTGACCGCGCGCGCGAGGGCGACGATATAAGGAAATTTGGGATCTACCCGGCAGCTCTCAAACGCCGGCCGACTACAGGTGACCTGCCAAAGTAATGCCGCCACAATTCACCTCCGGTGGTAGAACGCTATCGAGAATCTCTCTTGATGTATTTATTCACGTTCTTCGCAATTTTCGCTTTTCCGAACATCATCCGTTGGACGTTTCGCACATCTTCCGAAAAATCCAGAACCCAGACCGGATGGAGCGCGTTGCTCGCGAAACACTCAGCACGTCGTTCCGCGCCCACAGCTTTGCCGACGGAGATGGCGAACTCGATGCCGGGGACGTAGAACAGGAAGTTGTGCCAGGAGCGGTTCGAACCGCGATAAGGCGCCGTCATCGAGATCATTCGTTGTGCTTTTGACGGCGTCAATACCCCGATAGTAAGGGCCACGCGTTCAGGGAAACCAGTCTCGCCGCGTAAAAATGTCCGCAAGCGTTCGGTGTACGGGCCGAGATCCATTATCGGATCTGAACGATAGCCGCTCCAGGAATGGACCGCGGCCTTCCAGAAAACGCCGATTGCAAAATGGGTGATCTTGTCGACATCGATCTCCGGATTCCGAGCTGCCGCGTATCCGGCAACGCCGTTGTCTACCGCGTCAGGAGGGATCTTCGTCAGGAGATCGTAAAACGGGAATTTCCCTTCGATCGTCGCGAGGAGCGGAAGCAGCCAGGTCTCACCGTATTTGTTGAGATCGTTGTCGCACTCACGGCACAGCAGATAGGCCTGTAATTCACGGTCCGTCTCGATGACCAACTCGTTGGTCATGCTGATATGGTGACCAGATGGCCCACGGGTATAGTTGTAAATGGCCGCTGGCACCAAATGGCTCATGATGATTGGCTTCTCCTGAAGGCACAGCGGGCATTTCGCGATCGGCATCTGACCTCACCTTGACGAACATCACCAAAATTGTACGATCACGGTAATGCCGCCCGGATGAAAAGGCACGCCTCATATTCCATGAATTCCTGAAGAAAGTGCGGTCAATTCCTGGCGACCAGGAGCGCAACACATTACTAGATCGGGGCCAAAAGTTTCTCCCGACGCGGCCGGAGCGAGAAAATTATTTGTTCACGGCCAATTTCACCCTCCCAGCCAGAGTTAACTGACCGGCTTGATGCATTGCTTCTATTCTCGCCTTGGCCTCGCACGTTGATTCATATTCACCACAAATCGTTTGATTATCGTGCGTGTGCAGGACGAGACTCTTGATAAGCTCGAGGAAGATGACGCTCCAAAGGTGGTCAGCGAGTTCGATGACCCGTTCCGCATCTTCCTTTGAACACGCCTCAGCCCGGTGGACAACGCGATTGCGCAGCTCTTGCGCTTCGCCAAGCTCCGTCCAGTATGGTTTTTTGTGGTCGGGCAGGGTGATCTGTTGCAGGTCTTTCGAAGCGTATTTCATCAGGACTTGACGGACGATCTTCAGGACGCCATCCTGCTTTGCACCCTTGATGAAGACCTCGGTGACAAACGACGCAAGTGATTCCTCGTGGACCAGTCCGGAAATGATCGGCTGCACGATGATCGATTTGAGCCCCACCTCGATCGAGGCCGTCGCGAGGACCAAAGCCGCATTCGGACTTTGCTCAAGAACTGATTTCGATTCTTTCCAAAGTTTGATCGGCTTCAGGGCAAGATCCAGATGTTCCTTGTAGAACGACTGCAGACGCTCGGCCTGGAAATCCTCGATAGCCCGAGTCGCCATCTCCATCTCGTACTCTTCACGAGCATGGTCCCACCAATCGTCGCTCATAACGCGTGCTCCTTCACTGCCTCCAAATTACTATGTTCCCATGCATGCTGTGTGCGGAGCAAAAATGCGGCGGGGAAGTCGCTTGCCAGCATCGTGATCCGCCCTTATTGGCGAACAAAAGGCGAATATGCTACGCTTTTGCACGTGGTTCTTCGGACGTGCACAGTTGCGGTGAAGGATATCCGAGACGTTGAGCACTCCATAGAGGTCACGGCGGAGACTCTCTATGAAGCGATCGCCACGGCTCTCGCCGCGTTGCAGCAGGATAACTGGGTAGGAGAGATCGGCCAGGGATTCACAACCGTGACGGTTGTTGTCCAGCAGCCGCCCATAAAACACGAAGTCAAAATGAAGGACTTCGTCTCATGGCTCGGACGCCAAGGACGTTCTCCCGCAGAGGTCATACTGAAGCAAAAGCTGGAGAAGATATTAGGCAAAGGTAAATCACGCGGGCACCTGATCGAACAGGCTAAGCAGGCAAATTAGGGGACGGAGGTCTCCACAGCCTTATTTTACTCGGAGTCCGAGCCGCCTTGTTGGAGTGCTTAGGTTGTTTCCCCGATTGCGCAGCGCCCGTTTTCACCGCTGCAGGCTGCGTGATGGTCGTACGTGGCGCGAAGGGGTCCTTTCCTTGAAGCACCGATGATGCAACGAAACCAAACAATATCATCGCGCTCAGCAATCCCCACACGAGAACGACTGGCTTCCAGGGAACGAGAATCTGCATGGCAGAACCTCCGCGGGCGAAGAGCGCAGCTTACAACTCCGGTCTATTTTACTGCGAAGAACCCCAAATTTATTTCGCAAAAATCTTTGTTTTTTGTGATTGGTCGCCTCTAGAACTCCAGGTGGGCCCGGAACGAAGGGACGAGCACTGGTCCGCGGTCGCGGTTGTAACCAGGATTGTTGATATGCTGCACGCCTGGCGCGACGTAGACGCCGCGCCACAGGTGCAATGTGTAGTAGCTCTCGAGAATTCTTTCACGGCCGTAGCTAAGGGATCCGTCACCAAGCAGGAACCCATAGCCTCCATCGGCAAGGTAGGTCTGGTGATCCTTCGAAATCGCGTTGCTCACCAGTGCCAACCCCGCGCGATCATAGCGGCGATGCCACCAAGCGCCATTTGCACCTAGGCCTCCTCCAAAAGCCTGGCCCACTTCCGTGAAGGCGAAGGATTCCGTTTTGTCATTGTTCCATCCAAAACGTCCGAAAGCCGTTAGATTGCGCGTGAGGTTCTGCTCCACATTGATGCCGAAACCATACTTGCGCGTGATCCTCCAAGGATGATTGGTAACGTCAGGTCGCGGAACCGAACCTTCTTCGAACTGGGCCACCGCTTCGCGATAAATCCCCATGTTCGCGTAATTCGTGTACGCCAGCAGGCGAACCGCTCCCGCTTTCTTGGGTATCAATCCACGGCGCAGTTCGTATTGCCAGTTCTCCGCGTGTACTTGCCATGGCTTCCATACCAGATCAATTCCGTTGGCGACTTTAGGCATGAGCGCCTCGGCGAAGCGAAACCCCCAGTTGCGATCCTCATAGTCCGCAGTAATTCCAACCGTGTAGCCACGAGTGTCGGCAGCAAAGTCCCATGAGCCATTCTGGTCAACCGTCCAGTTTGTGAATTGGAAATGACTATCAGAGCCCACGGAATTCTGATCGAAGAAGTCGGCAAGGCTGAACTTTCCAAAGCGCACTTCCAGCCTGCGACTAGGCAACTCGTCAAAAAGAGAAAGAGCATTACGGTCGTTTTCAATCTTGTCTTTGCTCAATGCAAATACTTTGTGAATCATTCCGCGCGCCAGGTAAGGAGCAGTGCTCAGCGGCGAGCCTTGGCCGGGAATGCGGACTACATCCAAATTAGTAATTCCGCCTAAACCGAGCGCGTTGCTCAATCCGCCGCCGGCGGCGTCTTCCACGTCCACCAGCACTTCGGTCGAATTGTTCAGCCGTACTCCGGTGTAGAGAGTGAGCACGCGAGAGGTGGCCTTTTCATAATTGGTTCGCAAACTGTTCTTTCCAGTGTAGGCAGCGTGAAATGGCGGGTGCGTCTGAAAGATGAAATTGGCCTGACCTGAGAGCCAGAATCGCGTGTCCGAGAGGCGAGGGAACATCGCCTCTACAGGCTGATCGGAGGCGCTAACGGGTGGGTCGCTAAGATCGGACACGGGCGCAGGCGCATTCGCAGTTGACTCGGAATTTGTGCCAACCACCGCGATCGCGCGCTGAGCCGGTGACTGCTGGCTCTTCGCCGGCGATGCACAGAACAGCACGACGAGGAGCCATAACGCGGTACGTGTCGCAATGCAGCTGTGATCAAACACGCAGTTTGCGAATGTGTGTTTCCGACTTGGCATTTCGCAACTCGCTTTCTGCACTGAGCGCATGAGGTCAGGCATTCGCACGGTTAGTCCAACATGCGGTGCTTGAGGTTCATGACGTCGCGATAGGGGACAACACCCAGGATTACTTCGTTGGCGTCAGTGACCGGAAGCGCACGGAAGCCATAGCGGATGAATGCGTCCGCAGCCTGCTTCATTGTGCTTTCAGGGTTAAGACTGATGACATGTTCAACCATTAGGTTCTTCAACAGGTCATCATCCTCAGCCATGAACAGCTCCTTAATATCAATCACTCCGAGGAGCTTGTTGTTCTCGTCCACGACGTAGAAGTACATCACCACGTCCATGGATCTTGCGGCCTCCCGGAATTTTCGTCGTGCCTGCTTGACGGCCATGTCAGGCGGGCACTTGATGAACTTGTTCGTAGTGAAGGTCAGAATGTTGGTTTCATGCTTCTCCAGAATCTCTTCGATCTTTGCAACCTTGGCTGGTTCGAGCAGCTCCAAGATCGCCCTCTTCTCGGCTGCAGGCAGAACCGCCAGGATGTCAGCCGCCTGCCCCGAAGTCATCTCACCGATGAGCTGCGCCACACGTTCTTTCCGTAGCGAGAATACGATGTCGCGTTGAACGGCCGGATCAATCTCCTCCAGCGTGTCCGAGGCGTGTTCGGTATCGAGACCCTCAAGAATGCTCACCCGTTGGCCGCTGTCCAATTTCTCCACGATGTCAGCCAAGTCCGCGGGGTGAATTTCAGAGAGCTCTTCCTTCACGATGTTCAACTTCACGCTCCCTTGGAGCGCCCCCAATTGCGGTGAGAGAGGTTGAACATAGGACCACGGAATGAGCTTCTTCTTCGCTTCATCCGCTCGCCTGTAAAAATGGTCGGCCAGGCTTCGAAATCCGATCTGGCGCAGCAAACCGTAGCGGCTGATGTCGACGTCGCTAACATAGAGACTGCCGTTCGTGCGGACCAGCCGGATGTCGTAGACAACTTCAACTTCCCGGTCTTCTGTGTCCAGCACCTTCTTGTCGATCAAGTAGTCCCGCAGCGGAACTTCTTCCGGATGCAACTCACGCACGTAGGTGCCAGGATCGCCGTTGTTCACAGTGATCTCGCGAGGGCTGAACGAACGCACTTTGGAAAACGGAACCAGCAAGGCCGCTTCGCCGAATGGGCGAGCGATCTGGAAATGAGTGACTTCTGCCACATTGCCTTGATCGAGCGCGATCACATCTTTGAGCTTTCCGATCTTGCGGTCGTTGAAGTAAGCGTGCGCTCCGAGAAGGTCGGTGAGGAAGAAGATCTCTTCTACGGAGTTCTTGATGCCGGTTGTTCCGTTCATAAGGCACCTCGATCTAGTGCAGCAAAGTGATGAACTTGTAGATCATGATTCCGACCAGGAGCAGCAGATAGAAACGCAGCGCACCGAGAGAGAAGCGGACCCAGGGCGTCATTTCGATGTGAGGCTTTGCGTATTTTTGGTTGATGTCCCTGACGGCTCCGGCCGTGTTACGAAAGAAGTCAAAAATCATTGTTCTTCTCCAGACAATTGCTAACCACCGAGAATCTTCGGAAAAATTGCACTGATCCCATACAGAGTCGAAATGACAATGATCACTACGACAATTCCAACATTGGCGATGTTCTGAAACAGGGTGTTCTTGTACTCGCCCATGGTCTCCTCGTTGTTGAGGAGCAGGATGAGAAAGACCAACGCCGCGGGCAGAAGCGTCACCGCGATGACTTGGACGAACAGAGTAATGAGTACCAACGGTGCACGAGGTATCAAAACAACCGTTCCCGCCAGCAACAGATCGAAGAAGTAATAGGCATAGAACCAGGGTGCTTCTTTCACCTTGTGGTTCAGCGAGTGCGCCCATCCGAAAACTTCACCGAAGGCCCATGAACTCGCCAATGAAATGCAAATTGCGCCCAAGAAGCCGGCATCGAACAGGCCAATCGCAAGAAGAGCGCCCACGTAATGGTTGATCGGCATGAAGCGGAAAGCCGCGGTGGCCGCATCGTTGATGATCTGGCCTGGCAGAAGCGTAGCGGTTAGGATTACACAGCCTCCGGCCACAATCACCGTCAGCAATGAGCCGACCGCAGTGTCGATCTTCCCCCACAGCATGTCTTTCTCCTGCATGCCCTTGTCCACGACCGCGCTCTGCTGAAAGAAAATCATCCAGGGAGCGATGGTTGTGCCGATGTTTGCCATCAGCAAAAAAAACAGAGCATTCGTGAATCCTCCCGGTGGGAGCTGTGGGATGAAACTGCCATGAAGGATCTTGTCAACCGGAGGGTTGATCATTAGAGCTGCTGGAATGTAAATGAGGTTCAATCCGCAGAAGACCAGTGCGGCTTTTTCCCAGGTCCAATAGCGCCCCTGCAGGACCATGGTTCCCATGAGAATCCATCCGACAATCACGGTTACGATCGGCGGCACGCCGAAGATGCTCATGGCTGCGGTCATGCCGATGAATTCGGTGATCATAGTCAGCCAGTCCAGGAACACCAGATCCAACAGAGAGAACCAGCCCCAGAAAGAACCGAAGGAATGGAAGATGGCCTCCGCGTGACCGCGTTTGGTGACCGCTCCGAGCCGTACAGTCATCTCCTGAACGTAATAAGCCACGGGCCCAAGCAAGATCAGGAACCAGATCAGGTGGAAGCTATACTGCGCGCCGGTCGCGGTGTAGGTGGTGATTCCCCCTGCGTCGTTATCGGCAACCATGACGATAATGCCGGGACCCGCGATGATGAGGTACAGCCTGATCGTTTTCAGGATCTTCTTGTACCGGTAGTAGAAACTGGAAAGAATATTCACGTGCCTGGCCTCGACGAAATTAAGAAATCGCTACTCGTGCCTCCGGGCCGGGAGTTGGATCTCTGCCCGGCCCATCGCAGGTTGAACGCATTGTGATGTCGATGAACGAGACGTGGGAGGAACGGGGGGCCGCGCCACAGTCCAGCGCATTTGGAGCCGCCGTTTGCCATGCTCGTCGGTGACCACAACCCATTTCATGCTCAACTGCCGCTTACGAGCCTCGCTATGTTCCGCGCGCATGACATTGAAGTCCTGGTAGCAGACGGCATCGATAAACCGCTTCGTCATCCTCATTTCTGGCGCGACTAAGATGGTGCACATTGTCGGTTTCCTCCTTTCCTTCCGATTCTCCTTAAGTCGTCCCTCTCATCTTTCCTTTCGATCGTGCGCCTTGTTTCGGAGCGCCATTCCTCGGCTTAGCTTGGAGTCCCCGCGCAGCCGGTGAAGCAATACGCCAGCGACGGCCGCCCAGAACGGGTTCAGGACAAAAACAAACCAGAACTTTGCCAGCCAATGCACGGGGATCTCCCGTCAGACGGACTGCGATGGTTTCCCTCGCCGCCAGCTCTATGCGGGGCCGAAGGAATCGCCCAGTTCGCGCGCTTTTATTTCTTTTGTGGAAGGAAGGAGTTGTGCCTTGTGGCACGGGCCTCAGTCCCTCGCATTCTTCAGTTGTCGGTCGGAAGAATCAGAGGTGAGGCGGTAGGCAGGATACAGACGCTTATCGGGACACCTGAGCGTTTCTTCTACACCGGAATGCCGCCGACCGTTCTCGGAGGCTTATATCCACTACTTGTTTTCATACGTCCTTTGTTGGTTTGGCGGGGAGGCCTAGCCTTTCCGCCTCAAGTGTTATATAGTACCCCCCTAGGGTACATGTCAAGGAAAAAAGTGCGGGGAACTTACAAAAGTTATGAGAGATAAATTGCCGGAAATCTCGAAAGAGAAACAGAAACTTCTTTCTCGAATCAAACGCCTCGCCGGACAAATGACGGCCGTCGAGCACTCGGTGACTGACGGAGACGAATGCGCAGACATCCTGATGTTGCTGGCGGCGATTCGAGGGGGCGTCAACAGCCTGATGGCGGAGATACTGGAAGACCACATCCGACTGCACATCACGCATCCGAATACCCGAACAGAATCCCCGGAAGAGTTAACTGAGGATCTGATTGCGCTTGTGCGCGCCTATCTGAAGTAAGCCCAATAAGACGGGAACCCTGGAGGGTTTGCTCAAGGCAGAGTCGAACTATTGGTTCTGCTGATAAAGACTCTGCTGGGAAACTTCTAGTGCTGGTGTTCCGCTTCCTCATTGTGGTGGTGCGAGTGATGCCTTCTGACTCTGAAAGCTCCAGTAGCGAGGGCGACCGTGACCAACCACCACCCGAAGAGGACGGCGAGTATCAGGGACGAGGAAGAGATGTCCATAGGCCGTCTCCTGCATGAAAGACTATGGCAAAGCTCGAACCGCTTGGCAGTGACCCAAATCACAAATGGCTGAGAGGTACCGGACGTTCTTTTCGTCCGCGTTGGCTTTTCGAGGGATTCAAGCTCTCTACCTTCCGAAGAGCAGTCGTTCGAGTACCGGACCGAGGGCCAAGGCAGGAAGATAGCTCATAGCCACCATTACTATCAGGCAGGTCGTTAGTAGCACCCCGAACACAAAAGAATGGGTCGGAAGGGTTCCCGACGAAGAAGGCGTGTTCCGCTGACGACCAAACAGTGCGGCAAACGCCAATGCAGGAATGGCCAAGCCGAACCTACCCACCATCATCGCCACCGTTGTCGTCAGGTTGTAGAACGGAGTGTTCGCACTCAGGCCGGCAAAACTTTGGCCATTGTTGGCGAAGCATGAAGTGTAAGCAAACAGAATTCCGGTTAAACCATGTGGGCCGGTGTTGACCGTCAACCCGGACAGTCCCAGCCTGGTGCTCACCGCAATCGCGGTTAGTGGCAGGACGACTAGCGGCGCGGCCAAAGCATAGAGCATGATCATTTTGTTCTCCGCTGGCCCTATCTTCTTCCCCAGGTATTCCGGCGTGCGCCCAACCATCAGTCCCGCGAGAAACACGGCGATGGCAGCGGCCATGACCATGCTGTACAGACCAGTTCCCAGGCCTCCGAATACGAGCTCCCCAAGCAGCATGTTCACGAGCAAAACCATGCCGCCGAGCGAGGTGTAGCTATCGTCCATTGAATTGTTTGATCCCGTGGCCGTATTGGATGTAACGACCGCAGTGAGAGTGGAACTGCCAATGCCGAAGCGGACCTCCTTGCCTTCCATGTTTCCGCCAGACTGGACGTGACTCGTCCGGAAACCCACATTTCCAATCTGGGGTATCCCCCGTTGTTCAAAGCGATGTACGAAGACCAGTCCGCAGACGAAGAGAAACACCATCACGCAGTAGAAAAGCCATCCCTGTCGAGGCTGGCCAACCATCCTACCGAAGGTGTTCGTTAATGCTGCTGGCAGGAGCACGATCGCCAACATTTCGAGGAAGTTCGTAAGGGGCGTCGGGTTCTCATACGGATGGGCCCCATTCGTGTTGAAGAAGCCGCCGCCGTTCGTGCCGAGATTCTTAATGATCTCCAGGGCTGCTACAGGACCCTGCGGTATGACCTGCTTTGCACCCTCGACGGCAGTGGCGACGGTGTAGGGGCGGAAGTTCATCGGAACGCCTTGCCATACGAGCAGCACTGCGCCAAGCAATGCTCCCGGCAACAAAACCCAGAGCAGGGCACGTGTCAGGTCAACCCAAAAATTGCCGAGAGTGTCGGACAGTTGTCGCGAAAGGCCGCGGATAAAGGCGATGCCAACGGCTAAGCCCGCGGCGCCTGCTGAAAAATTCTGTGCGCAGAGTCCGACCATCTGACTGAAATAGCTCATCGTGTTCTCGCCCGCGTAGGCCTGCCAAGTCGTGGTCGTCGAGAAGCTGACCGCCGTATTCAGAGCCAGGTCGGGAGACAACGGCGTGGTGTGGTACTGCGGAAAGAACCAGGGAAGAAACTGCTGCATTCTTAGAATGCCAAACAACAGCAGCGTGCCAGCAAGGCCAAAGAGCACGAAACAGGTTGCATACTCCCTGCCGGTCATCTCAACGCTAGGATCAACCGCGGTAACGCGATAGATAAGGCGCTCAACAGGAAGAAATAAACGATCAAGTGCAGTTCGTTTCCTGGAAAAGACCCGTTCCATGTACCCGCCCAAGGGTTTCACTAGGACGGTGACGATGGTCAAGAACAACAGATATTGAATTAAGCTGTAGAGATCCACTACTCCTCAGAAGCAGGCCATGCCAAGCATGGTCAGGTGTTCGGAAAGCCACCGACCACTGGTATTCCATGGCGCTGCTGAGAGCATTCTAGTGCCGCCCTCGGTGCGTTTGAAAGGGAACAAGTTTTCGACGAGGCGACGACTGAGGGCTGCGCCCAACAACTTGTAGTGGAGCTTGGTTTCGATTGGAGCCAGCCCGTACTTGAACCGTTTCTCACGCAGCGCGAGTCACCGGACTCTTCGACTGCTGCAGTTCGGCAATCATGTGTTCACCAGAGTCAAGTCGCAGACGCACCCAATAACCAATGTGGCGAGGCTTGCACTCCTTGCATAGCGCAACCAAAAATCGCACATAAAATGCGACACCCGCTGTGCACAGCACCATCATTGCCGGCATTACAAACATTGCCGCCTCCTGATTCAAACCCAGTGCGTACGCCACTACCTGGGTTCACTAAGATCATTGGAGACGAACTTCCGTAAAGTTCGAATAAAAAGAACATAGTTTTTTCGTAAACACGCACCGCCACTCGTGACGTTCGGGCAGCGTCAGTATACGGGGAGCGCTCGGATAGGTTCAGAATCAGCAAGCCTGCCTGCCCGAGAAGAGATCAAATTGTCCGTGAATGCAATTCGTGTGGAACGTGCGAAATGCTAAGCTTCTGAGCCACAGGGATACAGAGCGTGCCTACCCAAGCCACGGTTACCTCCGCAACACGGCGAGAAGAGCGGGAACTGCATGATGCGCACTTCGCCTTGCGTCTTTCCCTGATTGTTGGTTTGGTAATGATGGTTACTTCTCACACTTCTCTGCGCCTGTGAATTCCTTCACGACCTGACTGCGTTTCCAGGCTTCGAGTTGTTCACGCGCATCTCTTACAAGCTTTGTAAATCGGCGTGCCAATTCGTGAATCCGCTGCGATTGCCTTCTTTGGATTGACTCGGTGGGAATCAACTCCGTTCCTACCCCGATCGCGGTCGCGCCCGACAGAATGAAGCTTGCTGCAGTCTGTTGATTCACTCCTCCCGCAGCAATCAATGGCACCTGGGGTAACGATGCGTGCAGAGCTTTGATATATCGATCTCCACCGACCGGACCGCACGGAAAGACTTTGACGAAATCAGCGCCCGCGCTCCACGCGGTGACCACTTCGGTCGGTGTCAATGCACCGGGCAAGACGGCGATGTTTTGCTTGGCGGCGAATTCCATGATCGTTGGATTCAGTGACGGCGCAGTGACGAAACCAACGCCTGCGTCTATGCACAAACGTGCCGTGTCGGTATCGAGCACGGTGCCTGCGCCGACGATAATTTTTGGGTCGGACCGAACCAGATGTGACATCAATTCCACCGCTCCGGGTACCGTCATCGTGATTTCCACGATGGGTATCCCGCCGCGCATGACGGCCTCCGCCGCGAAGTGTGCATCATCACCCGACGACACCCGAATGGCCGGGATGATGGCGATTTCACGAATCCTTGAGCAGACTTCATCTTTCGTCATTTATCAGAATCCTTCCAGAGCTCCACATGGCTCAAAGAGATGACTTACACGGCGTCGCCAGTGTCGGCAGACGGCAGCCGATCGTCGGGACCGGCAAACCACGCATACAACGTCGGTAGCAGGATCACACTGATGATCAAGTCCGCAATGAGGCCGCCAACGATCACGATGGCAAAGGGACGCTGCGAATCGGATCCAATGCCGTGGGAGAGCGCCGCCGGCAACAACCCTAGAGTTGCAACCAACATGGTCATCATGATCGGCCGGAGCCGTAAGACTGCGCCCTCCACCGCAGCTTCCTCAATGTCGTATCCGCGGGCTCGAAGCTGATTGATGTATTCCACCATGATCACGCCGATCTGGACGGATACTCCAAATAGCGCGAGAAACCCGACGCCAGACGACACGCTGAAGTTCGTGCCTGTCACTAGAAGTGCGAGCAGCCCGCCGATGGGGGCCATGGCGATGTTCGTCAGAATTAGGAGGGCCCATTTGGTGGACTTGAACATGGTGTACAGAAGGATGTAAATGAGCAGGATCGTCAGTGGCAACACGATCAGCAGTCGCCGCTGGGATCGCTTTGCGCTCTCATATTCGCCTGCCCAATCTAGGGTGTAGCCCGTGGGAAGTTTAACCGAGGCGTTGACCTTCTTGATCGCCTCGTCGACGGTACTGCCCAAATCTCTGCCTCGCACGCTGAACTTAACGGCTACGTATCGAGAATTTTCTTCGCGGTAGATCTCAGAACCACCATCCAGCACTTTTATCTTGGTTAGCTGTGCCAGTGAAACCCGCTCCCCGGAAGGTGCCAGCAGCCGAATTTTTTCAATCGCCTCCTTCGTGTCTCGATACGGCGGCAAATAGCGGAGGACCAGATCGTAACGTTGTTCTCCGATTAGTACCTGGCTGAGGGCGTTGCCGCCAACTGCAGTCTGAATTGCATCCTGCACGTCGGAAACATTGATCCCATAACGCGAGGCCTGATCCCGATCGACGGTGAAATTGAGATTGGGCTGGCCGATGATCCGGAACACCCCAAGATCCTCGACACCCCGAATAGGCCGCATGACCGCGACAATCTCATCTGCCTTGGCTTCCAACGTTTTGAGATCGTCACCGTAGATCTTGACTGCCAGCGCACCTTTCACACCGCTCACCGCTTCTTCCAGATTGTCGGAGATCGGCTGCGAGAATCCCCAAAGCACACCGGGAATCTTCTCCAGTTCGCGGTCCATTGCCGCAATCAGGCGTTCTTTGTCCTGATGAAAGACCGGACGCCATTTCTCTTTGGGCAAAAGATCGACAAAGAATTCTGTATCGAAAAAGCCCGTGGTGTCAGTTCCGTCGTCCGGACGCCCGATTTGGTTGACGACCTGGGGAACTTCCGGAAACGAGGCCAGGATCTCACGAGCCCGCTCCGCAACGCGAGCGCTCTCCGTCGGCCCAGTGCTGGGAGCCAGAGTCCCGCGGACCCAGATCGCACCTTCGTCCAGATGAGGGAGGAACTCCGACCCGATTACACCACTGAACGCAAGAAACGCTGAAATCAAAAGCGCTACAACTGCGCCGCCGACTGTGATCCGGCGATGGCGAATCGCCCAGTGAACGTTTGTTCTGTAATGTTTGATCAGAAATGTCATTACTGGGTTCTGCCATTGGTTTGCGTCGCCTCGAAAAAGCAGGCTTGCCAATGCTGGCGCAATCAGCATGGAGAAAATCAGAGCGCCAAGCAAGGCGAAGGCCACGGTCCACGCCATGGGCTTGAACAGCTTTCCTTCGACGCGTTGCAGAGTGAAGATTGGAAGGTATGCAGTAACAATAATGGAGATCGCATAAAAGACAGGGCGTTGCACCTCATGGGCAGCCTTGCGGATTCGGTCCACCAGCGAAAGCGGAGCTTCTTCGGGACGATTCAGATGGCGCACGATATTTTCGACCATGACGACCGCGCCATCCACGACCATGCCGAAGTCCAACGCTCCTAGGGAGAGCAGATTCGCTGAGATGTGCCGAAGATCGAGACAGATCGAGGCGAAGAGCAGGGCAAAAGGAATGGTGAGGGAAACGATAATCGCGCCGCGAACATTTCCCAAGAAAATGAAAAGGATGATGACGACCAGAATCATGCCTTCCGCGAGGTTGTGCAGGACAGTGTGAGTCGTGTAGTGCACCAGATCGTCGCGGTCGAGATAGGGGACGATCTTCACGCCGGGAGGCAAAATGTGATCATTGAGCTTGTTGACCATGGCGTGAAGGCCTTCCAGCATGGTCGCCGTGTCCGCACCCTTGCGGAGAAAAACGATTCCTTCGACTACATCGTTATCATCCTCAACGACTCCGTCGTTGCGATGGTAGGCTCTCCCAATCTGGCCCAAGCGGATTTTTGGCCCTTGAGTAACAACCGCGATATCTCTTATCCGCAGCGGAGTTCCGTTTTGAGCCTTAATCACCGTTTTTTCGATGTCACGAACGTCGGTGACCAAACCCACGCCGCGCACGTTGATCTGTTGTGAACCTTGTTCGATAAAACTGCCGCCCACGTTCGCGTTGGCGTTTGTCAGTTGTTGCTCGACCTGAGCCAGGCTCAGGCCATAGGAGATCAACTTCTCCGGATCGACGCGAACCTGGTATTCGCGAGTTACTCCGCCGAACGATGAATCGTCGACCACGTCCGGAACCGAGCGGATGTACTTGCTGATGACCCAGTCCTGCAGAGACTTTAGGTCCATCAAGTCGTACGCCGGATTGGTGCTCTTCAGCGTGTACCAGTACACCGAGCCGATCGGACTAAAATCAGGCCCAATCCCTCCGGCGACACCTGGAGGCAGCGTGACTTGCGAGAGGCGCTCCAGTGCTTTTTGGCGGTCCCAATCGTTATCGGAATTGTCATCAAAAATCAGATTGACCACAGAAAGTCCAGCTAACGAGGCTGACCGCACATGTTGAAGATGCGGGATGCCGTTCATCTGGATTTCGATGGGAATCGTGACTTGCTGCTCGACCTCCTCCGCGGCTCGTCCCGGCCACTGGGTAATCACCTGCACCCAGGTGTTCGCGACATCTGGATAGGCTTCGACGGGCAGGTTGTGGAAAGAGATGATTCCCCAAATGAAGAGGAGAATCGCCATACTGAGGACGACGAAGCGGCTGTTCAGCGCGAAATCGACGATGGCGCGAATCATTGCTGCTCCGCCGAGTTCTGAAATTCAAGAGCATTGCCCACGACTTGCTGGCCGGGTGTTAGGCCGGAAATGATCTCTTGCATTCCACCGGAAAGCATGTCGCCGCCCACAACTTCTGCCCTCCGAAACTGATTGCCTTTCACCGGCACGTAGACCCAATCACGATCATGTAGGTGCAATACCGCGGTCGCCGGGACGGCGGCTCGCTTCTGTTTTTCTCGACCGTGGAAAGTCGCACTCACGAACATGCCGGGTCGCATCAAGCCAGGATTCCGCATTTCGATGCGGACCTTGGCGGTGCGAATATTCGGGTCGAGCACCGGTCCAACGTTGCTGATGGTCCCCGTGAAAACCTGGTCGGGATATGCGTTCAGACGAATGTCGGCCTTTTCGCCAAGACGGACGTTGACCAGGTCATTTTCGTAGACGTCGCACAAAACCCAGACGTAGCTGAGGTCCGAGATCGTGAAGGGACTTGGCGAAGAGAGCCCCGCGACCCCAGCGCCATTTGTAACCTGCTGATCGGTAATTACTCCGGAAGTGGGAGCATGAATTTCGATCAGGCCGCTCGGACGATCAAGCGTAGGACTGCCCAGAACGCGAAGCTTCTCGGCGGTGTTCGAGACGTCTACCTTGGCTTTGTCTTCGGCATTTTGTGCGATCTGGAGATCGTTCTGGGAGATCGCACCTTTGTCGTAAAGCAATTTTGCGCGCTCCAACTGAGTTCGGGCCAACTGTTCATCTGCCACGGCTTTCTGGTAGTCGGAAAAGGCGCCGGAGATGTCAGCACTCTGCACCTTCAGCAACAGTTGGCCTTTCTTGACGGTGTCACCCAGACGCGCGTGTATCTCGACAACGCGTCCAACGGCCAACGAGATAACAGGAACAGCTCTTGAAATGTCCGGATTCACCGTGCCAGTGACTCGGAGCTGAGGCAAGGCAATGTGTTCTGTCGCCTGAGCCAATTCAAACCGTTCGGGATGGTCCACTTGAAACACATTGCGGTCCTCTACTTTTTCCACCCGGAGCGGCGGCGGCGCTTCGGCCTGGGGATCACTCTTCCCGCCGCTGCAGCCCACTGACAATAGGACCGCTATCAGAGCCGAGGACAAGATCGCGAAAGCCCTGCGGTTCATTGGATCACCTCGCGTCCTACGGCAAGATTCAACTGGCTGGCCGCACTTAAATAAGAGGCCACCAGATTTAGGTAGTTCACTTGTACGCTCCTGTAGTCAGCCTGAGCGTTGAGAAAATCGAGCAGTGATGCCGCGCCGTGCTGGTATGAGAACGAGATGGTGTCCCTCACGCTTGAAGCCTCTTCCAGGTACTGGTCTTTATAAGGTTTTAGAAGAATCACAGCGCTATTGACCGTCGCATAAGCCGAATCGACATCGTTGAAAACCTGTGCCCGTGTTGCCGCTGCGAGCCTGTCATTGCGATCGATGTCCAATTGCGTGCGGCGCTTTTCACCCTGATTGCGATCGAAGATCCGTAGCGGAATACTCACGCTGAAACCAACGTACGTGTCGATAGGGGGATTTCGCCCGACATCAAGACCCAGGACGGGATCCGTCGATCCATTGGCTACGGCGAGCCGATAGTCGGTCTTCGCCTTATCGACGGACTGCAACGCTGCCCTCAAATCAGGACGCGTATCGAGAGCGGCTTGTCGAACGTCGCTGAGGGAAGGAAGTTGTTCCGCAAAATCAAACGGGCCAATGACATCGAACTGTTCCACCGGAGTCTGGTCATTCAACAACATAAGGAGCTGGATCTTCGCGACGCGGAGATTCACCTCGGCGGTTTGCAGGTCGGACATGTACTGGACCCGCTGCAATTCAAGTCGTTTCAAATCGACCTGGGCAATTCCGCCGGCTTTGTAGCGCTCGCGATTCACGTCCAAGACATGGTCGTAGTAAGCGAGATTTTCCTTGGCCAAACTTAGGATGGCCTTTTCCTGGAGCGTCTGGACGAATGCCCCTCGGAGATTGAACAACAGATTCCGCTCTAAATCGGCTTGCCCGGAAGTTGTAATTGAAGTCGCCTTTTGTGCGCTCTCCAAACGCAGCCCTCGTTTGTGCTGCCGTTCCCATAGTTGGCTTACAGTTCCCGTGGACAAGAGGTACGCGAAAGGCCCATGAGGCGGACCGCCGTTGAAAGGATCGATCTGGTCGGCAAGGATGGTTAGGTTAGGGTTGGGGCGGAGATTCGCCGTGATCTCTTGGGCTCGTGATTCATCGATGCCAATTTGTCCAGCTCGTAGAGTTGGGTTTGCGGCTTCGAACTTGTCACGAATTTCCTGCCACGTCAGCGCCTTTTGGGCGAAACCGCTGTCTGCTGAGACGGCTATTAGCAACAGCCCCAGGCACAACCGTCTGACAACCCGTTGCATGGACCCTCCTTGCCTCGTTCCGACAGCGCTTGACTGTCCTGCGAGCGCACTTGTCGCGACTAGATTGCAAATCCTTTGCAAACTGCATTAGCTAAGACTTCTGACTTAGAATTCAGCCGGCCTGGCCTGAGAAATCTGTGCGTGTTTCATTGAATGCCAGACCAATTGGGACGGCACACTTTTTTGCACCACTGTAACAACTCCATCGCAACGTCATGTGAATAGAATGTTAATGCGAAGCTATTGACCGCCTCTGACACCGTGCCACGTCGGTCCTCGAGGACCGAATCAATCATTCCGCAGGTGCGTAGTATCCCCTCTTTGCGTAAACGCGAAGCCGGGGAATATTTTGCAGCGGGGTTACCCGCACAGTAATCCTGTGCCACCTTCCATCGTTCACGAGGTCGCTCGGGCGATAGGCAATTACATATTGATTGCGCAGCTCAATCGCAAGCTCACTCGTTGCGGCCCCGATTTTCTTGAGACTGTGGATCGGAAAGACCCTGCCGCCGGTGACATTACTAAGGGCGCGTAGAAGATCTGGGCCCCAGCGCTCCGCATTTGTTCTTGGGACTTCGTCAAAAATGCCCATCGTGTAGATCTGGATCCCGGCTTCCTCCACAACCGACCAGACGTCCTTGATGTTGTATCGACTGTGATTTTCTCCGCCATCGGAGACGATCAGCAGAACCTTCCTCTCATTGCGAGCCCGCCGCATTGTGTCGAGGCCTAGATAAACCGCGTCCAGTAGGGCAGTTCTGCCCTCCGGCGTTACTCTAGAAATCCCATCTTGGATGTCCTCGGCAGAACTCGTAAAGTCCACCAGCAGTTCCGGGCGATCAGCAAAACCGATCAAGAAGAATTCGTCGCTAGGGTTTGCAGTGCGGAGAAACTGAACGACTGCCTGGCTGGATCGTTCGATCTTCCCGTACATGCTGCTACTGGTGTCAAAAATTATGCCGAGCGAAATAGGCGCGTCCTCATTAGAGAGGTTGCGTATGACCTGCCGCTCCTGACCGTCAAATACGCTGAAATTGTCCCTCTCCAGGCCGATGACCAGGTGGTCTTTCTTATCTGTCACAGTCACCGGAACCAGCACCAGACTCGCATTGGCATTGAAGCGCTCGGTGACTCCGTTTCGCGGCTGCACTTCGCTCCGCGCAGAGGTGCGGATAGATCGCGGCGTGATATGAACGTCCGTTCCGTTGGCTTGACCGAAACAGAGCGGGAATACACCAGCAAGAAGGAATGCACCAATCAAAAGTTGTGGGGAACGCAGTGGGTGGCGACTTACTGTTGAAATGAGAGCGTTCGGCATGATTTCCTCCGTTGAGACACGTACCCCGCTGTTCACGTTCCGGATAGGGTCCGGTGCCACTGTAGTTGGTCCCAACAAATTGGTTTAGGAGGAGTGACTCTGGCAGTTCACGCAGATTCGCTCGCTCACGTCACAAGTCAATTGCCGCGAGGAACCAGAGGAGATCAACCTACAGATCGCCGCATGCTCCAACATGTTCTTCGCAGCACAAGACAACCCTCGTGCTACGCGGAGGGTCTTGCGCAGATTCAAGGTTCATTATTCGTTCAAGAATTCCCCGTCGAGGCCCCACTCAGAATCTCAATGGGAAATTGTATATCATACCCCCCTAGGCTATTGTCAAGCAGAAAGACGCGCCTTTTGGCGGGGGGCCCCTAAGCATCGCCATGCTTTTCAACAAGTAAAATATACTACCATACCGGGTATGGTATCATTGTTGTGACATGAGTCATACCATCAACCAAAAGCACAACCTAATTCTTCGGGCGAAGCGCATTCAAGGGCAGGTAGAGGCGCTGGTGCGTGTGCTCGATGAGGAACGCGATTGCTCTGACGTGCTGCAACTCATGAGTGCGGCGCGCGGAGCGATGAACAGTCTGATGTCCGAACTCCTGGAGGGCCACATCAGGAGTCACGTGCTTAACGGAAAACACAAGCCCACATCGCAGCAAGTGGCCGCAGCCGACGAAGTGATTGAGATGGTGAAGTCGTACCTGAAATAAACACGTTCGCAATATGGAGAGGCGCCTGATATGAATCCCTCGCCCACAATCGACAGGTCTCATGCTCGATCATCCGAGTTCGAGGAGAAAGGGCAGTCTTCGGAACTGGACCAACCTGATCTTGGCATGGAGCACGAAGGACACGAGCACGGAGTGGACTGGGCTGAGCTTGCCCGCATTGCTTTTGTGGCTGTGTCCGCGGCTGCGGTTTGGTTCCGACTTTGGGAACCGTTCGCACACGTCAGCGTGATCGGTATCGCAGCTACCCTCATCGGCGGATATCCCATTTTCAAGGAAGCATTCGAGAACATCGTCGAACGCAAGATGACGATGGAACTCTCGATGACGATTGCTTTGGTGTCAGCCTTGGCGATTGGAGAGTTCTTCACTGCCCTGGTAATCACTGGCTTCGTCCTGGCCGCTGAGGTTTTGGAGGGTCTCACAGTTGGGAGAGGCCGGCGGGCTATCCAGAGTCTTCTCGACTTTCTCCCCAGAACCGTCGCAGTCCGCCGTGATGGTCGGGTGATTGAAGTACCGTCCGATCAGGTTCAAGTTGACGAAACGGTCATCGTAAAGCCGGGCGGGCACATCCCGGTGGATGGAATTGTCCTTAGTGGTCGCTCGTTCGTGGAACAAGCGGCGATCACCGGCGAAGCCATGCCAGTCGAGAAAGCGCAGGGAGATACGGTCTACGCTGGCACGATTAATCAGTCGGGCGCCCTGGAAATTGGCGCTCAGAAACTCGGCCGTGATACGACGTTCGGAAGAATCATCGAGGCCGTCGAACGCGCCGAGAAGTCGCGGGCTCCCATCCAGAAGACCGCGGATCGCCTGGCCGGATACCTTGTCTATTTTGCCTTGGGGGCAGCGGTTCTGACCTTCATCATTACTCACAATGTCAGGTCAACCATTTCGGTTGTAATTGTTGCTGGGGCGTGCGGCATTGCAGCTGGAACTCCTCTTGCGATCCTCGGAGCCATCGGCCGCGCGGCACATCAGGGAGCCATCATTAAAGGGGGGCTCTACCTGGAAGCGCTGGCTGCCGTGGACACCGTGCTCTTGGACAAGACGGGCACGCTAACGTTCGGTACTCCGCAGATCAGAGAAGTCGTTTCCGCCAATGGCTTCGGGGAACAGCAGATCATCGCCGCTGCGAGCATCGCGGAGCGCAAATCCGAACATCCTCTTGCCAAGGCAGTGGTCGCGCGGGCAACAGAACTCGCCATTCCACTCGTCGACCCCGATGAATTCTCGTACACACCTGGGAAGGGAGTCAGGGTGAGCTATGAGGGCGAGGAGATTGTTGTAGGTAGTCTGGCCCTTCTCGTGGAACACGGTATGACGAGGGGGCTGCCCGGAAGCAGTAACGGTGCGGACGGGGCATCGGAAGTCTACGTCGCCCGAGCGGGACAAGTTCTAGGGAGCATCCGAATTGCTGACGTTTTGCGGCCGGAAGCCAAGAATGCGATTGCAGCGATGCGGCAAATGGGTTTGAGAACGGTCCTCTTGAGCGGGGATACCCAATCTGCAACTTCATCGGTAGGCCGCGGCCTCGGAGTGGACGAAGCCGTGGGCGGACTCCTACCAGAACAAAAAGCAAAGTGGGTGACTGAGCTGCGTAGCAAGGGTCGCAACGTCGCGATGGTCGGCGACGGAATCAATGACGCTCCAGCGCTGGTGGAGGCCAATGTCGGTATCGCCATGGGATCGGGAACGGATGTGGCTCGGGAGAGTGCGGATGTGATCTTGATTGGAAGCGACCTATCGAGATTGGTCGAAACTCTGCGGGTTGCTCGCCGCTGCCGCGGGATCATCATGCAGAACTTTGTCGGAACGCTGGTGGTAGACAGTATCGGAGTTGGAATGGCGGCCTTCGGGTTCTTGAATCCTCTCCTGGCAGCTTTTATTCATGTGACCTCAGAGCTGGCGTTCATCCTCAATTCCACGAGATTGTTGCCACGGAGTTCTGAAGCCGGGCAATGAGATTGAGGATTTGAGCAAACGAAGCCGCCGGTATGCGCCTTTCTCCTGTGATCCAGATTCGGAAAAGGCGGGCTTGGGCGATCTTAGCGGCCCTAGCGATCATGGGGACGTTGATCGCCACGCTCGCTTGGTTGTCCAGCAAATTCAATGTGGAAGATCTCTACGGAATTCTCGATTAGGTGGCGTTTAAACCGAGGACGGATCAGGCTTTGTGAGAGACGACCGGGATTGTCCGCTGAAAACGAAGCGCCTTGTGATCGGGCAAATTACGGTCTGCCGAGGCTGTTGCTGCGGCAACGTCGAGCGTGGACTGCCCGAAGTTCCCGTCGAGTGGCTGAAGAACGAATGGCGGAAACGGGGACTGTTGAAGCGAGTCCAGCTGACCATCAGTGGTTGTGTCGGGCCGTGCGATGTGCCGAACGTGGTGGTAATTACGACCTCATCGGGCACAGAGTGGCTGGGGAATATCGTTGAGTTCGATCAATACCGAAGTCTGCTTGAGTGGGCTGTCCGGTGTAGGGACGCTGGTAAGATGTTGCCCCTACCGTCCTCGTTTCATAAATGCAGGATGAGTCCTTTTGCTTCGTAGCACCCGGTGTGGGCCGTGTAGAGACCATGTTTGAGGAACAGGAACGATACGGTTTCCTGTTGTTCAACAGCGCGTTTCCCATCTAACCAATTACGTCAAGTCCTTACACCCTTTTTTGGTCTGGTTAGTCTGGCCACCCTCGCGCACAAGCCACGCTTTCGGACCGCCGCAACCCAAAGCCATAAAGAAGCCCCACGATCGCAACGTCGCGGATACCCGCGCTACGAATCCCCCCTCGATAAAAACCAGTTTCGTTGCGAGAGCGCGGCTTGTTCGCAACCTGTACCAACTCTAATTGCCTCTGCTACAATTCAGTCACAGAGCATGGACAGATGCTCGGCGTTGCGATAGTCTGCGGACGGTTTTTTGGCAGTTTTTCATACTGTCCATTTACTGTCCATTTCGTACCGAAAACTGGTTATATTCGGTGGAACGGATTGAAGCAGGCGAAACGGTTGACAGCAAGAGTAGACAGTAAACATGCGGGTTTGGCCCTAACCGTATGAAAAGCAAGAGGGGACGTAGTTCAGTTGGTTAGAACGCTGCCCTGTCACCGATTTCCGACACAATCTATCAAGTATCTGCCGTTTCCTCACAGAGCACACCCTCACACGTCAATTCTCTACTTCATTCGAGACGGACTGCTTCACTCAAAGTAGAACGCCTGCCTGTCACGCAGGAGGCCGCGGGTTCGAGTCCCGTCGCTCCCGCCAATAGTTGTCGTCCTGGGTGCAATGGACCGGCGTCCCTCCATCTGCGGGTCATAGTGAGCTGGGTCGTCGATCACAACGACTCGCTATTCAAAAATGCAGCGAGATCTCCCCTTGCAACGTCCGGGGTGTAACGAAGTGCGTGCCCGAAAAACTGGAAAGAAAGTTATAGAGGGCGACTTTGTCCGTTAGATTAACGACCGTCACCTTCGCGCCCAACGAGTAGCGATCCTTCGTCCAAATCTTCTCCGAGCCGAGAGCGATGTCGAAGAGACTTCTTGGCCGGATGCGCGAGGGATTGGTGTCAGGATTGTAGGTACCGTCGGGAACGATATGAATGAGTGTTGCTCCGCGATTGGATGAATTGCAGGTTTGGAGTGGTTGCGCGACTGTAGCAAAGACGCCGCCGCAATAGAGTCCCATTGCGTGCTGCTCGTCGCCCGTCAGTGTGAGCGCCGTGGCATAGTCCGGAACGCTGACCACTACCAAGCCGCTATCAAACCGCCAGGTCAGACCAAGCCAGAGCCCCCGCAGATCTCTTTGTGAGAATTGGTACTGAACATTGGTTGTCTGCTGAAAACCCTGATCGTGATCCGGCCGGGCGACGGTAGCGTACGCCGTTCCGAAATTGATCCCGCCGACTTCTGGACTAAACAGGCGCGATCGACTGTGGCCTAGGACAGTGAAAGCGCTAAAGCCGTGAACGTTTGCAAGGGTTGCGCGCACCAACGCGCCATCGATTTTCGATTTGCGGAACTGGATCGGAAAATTCAGCGGCGTATTCAGGATGGTGTTGAAATCGTAGGCCCCGTCGGTGAATTTCCAGAAGTATTCGGCTTGGACGCCGAACTTCGCACCGAACTGCTGCTCAATTCCAACATTGAACTGATTTCGTTTCGCGGGAACAAGCGGCTGAACTGAGTTGGAGCCGGCCCCAAGACCTCCGACGCCGGTTGAACTGGAGAGAACCAGATTCTCGTTGTACGGAGTCAGAAATACTCGTGCGTATGAAACGTGAAGAACGCTACCCGTCGAGCGGATTTGATATGCAACACCGCCCCGAGGCTGAACGCCGAAGCCCCTGCTCAGACCAGCGTAGTTGTCATATCGAAGGCCGAGATTCAAATTGAACTGCCCGAGCTTGATGCTGTCCTCAGCGTAGGCGCTGCCTTCATAGATGGTTGCTGCGCCGCGGAAATGAAAAAGAATACCTCCCCGCGTGAGGTCGTAGGGCAGCAACGCGGGCTGATAGGAAGGATTCACGTTGTAGCCAGCCGCCCCACACTGGCTGGTCGCGGTCAACGACGGGTCTGGAACTGGGACGCCATTCGCATCGAGACAGGGAGAGTTGAAGCCCGCATTGGTCAGGCCGGTGCTGAATGTTTCTGAAAGCGGAGTGACCTGCATCTGAACCCCAGCTTTCGCCGTGTGCCGCCCGCGCGCATATGTGATGTCGCTTCGAAACCCTGTGCTAGTTAGCCTGCGGGACTGCGAAAGTGTCGCTGGCTGGTCGGAGAACAAGTTCGCCGAGGGATAGTAATTCACACGATCCTGGCGCACCCACGTGTTGGCCGTGACCAGCAACCTAGGGCTTAGCTCGTGCGACACCCCAAGCCCTACGTTGAAACTGGTCATGTGCTGTCGTTGGTCCTGATCGGCTGCCTGCTGATCGTATGTATTGGGAACCTGAAACCATGAGCGGGCAGTCGAAAGGTTCAAATGCAGAGAGGTCGCATCACTCGGCCTCCAGTCCACACGATCGAATAGATTCTCCGCGTTGCCGTTGGCATGCAGCGGCTGGAATTCCGGTGCGTCCAGAAAACGCTGGCTATCAACTCCATCGAGGGCAAGAAAGTTTCCCCATCTAGTCGCCCCGGACGCGAGCGCGATGCTAGCCGTTGGGGTTCCGAACGATCCATAGCCCAAAGACATCGAGCCATTCGCTTTGCCGGTATTCAGGCCGGAACGTGTCGTTGCCTCTACAATCAGGCTGGTCTTATCCCCAAATTCCGCGGGAGGA
>Ga0335072_10000982_pt1 | contig 49091 bp, 46 predicted proteins | sample Lox_Sample_21_FD_206725 | JGI IMG/M metagenome (GOLD analysis project Ga0335072, IMG submission 206725) | Soil microbial communities from Loxahatchee National Wildlife Refuge, Florida, United States - Lox_Sample_2.1 | ecosystem: Environmental > Terrestrial > Soil > Wetlands | place: USA...
GGCCAGGGCGCAGGGGGCAGGGTAAGGGCAACGGTCTACGGGTTGCGGCCAACGAAGCGATCAGTGGGAGCGCCAGGCGGGATCGCGGCGAGTATCGAAACGAAGGCGGCGCTCGAAGAAGCGCACCGCGAGAACAATGAGGAGCGCGAAGAGGGGCCCGAGGATCCAGCCGATGAGGCGTTTGAGGAGGAGCAACATCGAGTCTCCAGGGGGCAGCACGAGAGCCCGGTTTCGATGAGAAGTATCACAGCGCCGTTAAAGGACGGGGAAAGGAGACGGTGCAGGGTGGGGGGGTAGCTGGATGAATAACAGGGAACCGGGAATAGCCAGCTCGGAGCTGGGAGCTCTGAACGGGGAACGGGTGGCGGGTTATGGGTGACGCATTACGGGTTGCAGAGCGGCGAACCCTGGGTACAGCATGCGGGCTACGGCCAGGCGCTGGGGTGTTTCCGGACGGAAAGGGCACGGCTCGGGCAGATATAATCAGCTTTCGAAGCTGAAAGGAGACGGGGAGTTCATGCCCATCCAACCAACCGCCAAGATCTGGCACAACGGCAACCTGATCCCCTGGGAGAAGGCCACGATTCATGTGATGAGCCACGTGGTTCATTACGGATCCTCGGTATTTGAAGGCATCCGCTGCTACGCGCAGCCGGAAGGGGCGGCGGTGTTCAGGCTGCCGGAGCACATGCAGCGGATGATCGACTCGGCGCGCATTTACCGGATGACGCTGCCGTGGTCGCTGGATCAGCTGAGTTCGGCGGTGGTGGAGACAGTGGAAGCGAATGGAATTGCGCCCTGCTATATCCGCCCGATTGCGCTGCGCGGTTACGGAGAGATTGGGGTGAATCCCAGGGGGTCGCCGATTGAGGTGTACATCGCGAACTTTCCGTGGGGGAAATATGTGGCGGGGGATGCGGCGGACGTGTGCATCTCGTCGTGGAGCCGGCTCGCGCCGAACACGATGCCGTCGCTGGCGAAGACGGGCGCGAACTACGCGAACTCGCAGCTGATCCGGATGGAAGCCGATGTGAACGGCTACGCCGAGGGAATTGCGCTGGATGTGAACGGGTATCTCTCGGAGGGATCGGGAGAGAACCTGTTCCTGGTGCGGAACGGAGTGCTGTATACGACGCCGCTGGCGAATTCGGTGCTGGCGGGGATCACGCGGGACTCGGTCCTGACGCTGGCCCGACATTTCGGGATTCCCGTGGTGGAGCAGGCCATGCCGCGCGAGATGATCTACATCGCCGATGAGGTGTTTTTCACGGGCACAGCGGCGGAGGTGACGCCGATCCGCTCGGTGGATCGCATTCAGATCGGGGACGGTGAGCCGGGAGCGATCACGAAGCAGCTGCGGGACGAGTTCTTCGGGATTGCGAACGGGCTGAAGCCAGACCGGTTTGGATGGCTGACACCGGTGCGCGTTCGGGCCGAACAGCCGGTGACGGCATAGGGACTGGCCGTCCAGACGAATGCACTTCGCGCAAAACATTGGTTCAAGAAGCGCCCGGCGAAATGCCGGGCGTTTTTGTGTCTGCATGGGCGGGTTGAGTTGACCCCGGCTGGGTGGGAGACGTATGCCTGGGGAGGAGGTATGAGCGAAGCGATGAGGGCGGGCGGAGAAAAGCGGATATCGCGGAGGCGGTTTCTGGAGGCCAGTTCGCTGGCGGTCGGTGCGGCGGCGGCGGAGAGATTCGGGCGAGGGATCGCGTTTGGGGCCGAGACGGGTTCAGCCCCTCTGGCGGAGTTTGGATACGGTGATGTGGATCTGGCTAGCGATCTGCATGAGACGCAGCGGCGCGAGACCCATGCGGTGCTGATGGCGCTGAGCGACGACAGTTTGCTGAAGCCCTTTCGGCAGATGTCGGGCCACGCGGCGCCGGGTGAGGATTTGGGTGGGTGGTATCACTACGATCCCAACTGGGACTATCGCAGCGACTGGGCGGGCTTTGCGCCGGGATGCACGTTTGGCCAGTGGGTATCGGCTCTGGCGCGCGGGTATGCAATCAACGGAGACGAAGCGGCACGGGACAAGGTGCTGCGGCTGAACCGACTGTGGGCGCAGGCGGTGACGGCGGATGTGTTCGTGAAGAACCGGTTTCCGGCGTACACGTACGACAAGATCGTGCTGGGGCTGCTGGACGCGCACACGCTGGCGCGGGATCCGCAGGCGCTGGCGATTCTGAAACAGACGACGGAGGTTGCGGTACCGCATCTGCCGGAGCACGCGGTGGAGCACGACACGCGATGGCGGATGGATCACGACGATCCGTCGTGGACCTGGGACGAGTCGTACACGATGCCGGAGAATTTGTTTCTTGCATATCAGCGGGGTGCGGGGCAGAGGTACTTCGATCTGGGCATGCGGTATCTGGATGACCGGACCTGGTTCGATCCGCTGTCGCGCAATGAGAACGTGCTGGCGGGCCGCCATGCGTACAGCTACGTGAATTCGCTGAACTCGGCGATGATGGCGTATCTGGCGGCGGGGAGCGAGAAGCATCTGCGTGCGGCGCGGAACGGATTCGCCATGGTGGAAGCGCAGAGTTTTGCAACGGGCGGATGGGGACCGGATGAAAAGCTGCGGGCGCCGGGGAGCGGAGATGTTGCTGCGAGCCTGACGGAGACGCACCACAGCTTTGAGACGCCGTGCGGATCGTATGCACACTTCAAGCTGACGCGGTATTTGCTGCGGGTGACGCGCGAGCCTCACTACGGCGACAGCATGGAGCGGGTGATGTACAACACGGTGCTGGGGGCCAAACCGCTGGAGGAGGATGGCCGCGCCTTCTACTACTCGGATTACAACTTCGATGGAAAGCGGGTGTACCATCACGACCGCTGGCCGTGCTGTTCAGGCACGCTGCCGCAGGTGGCGGCGGATTACCGGATCTGTGCGTATTTTCGCGGGCCGCAGTCGGTGTATGTGAACCTCTATGTTCCATCGACGGTGCGGTGGACGGAGGGCGGGACGGCACTTTCACTGACGCAGGAGGGGGAGTATCCGTTTGAGGACAACGTAACCGCGACGGTGACGTGTTCGAGGCCGGCGGAGCAGACGCTGTATTTTCGGATTCCTTCGTGGGCGGAGGGGGCCAGGCTGGCAGTCAATGATGTGGAGCAGAAGGGGATTGCGGCGCCGGGAGGGTTCGCGGCGGTGCGGCGCACGTGGAAGAGCGGGGATCGCGTGGAGCTGGAACTGCCGCTGAAGATGCGGCTGGAAGCGATCAATGGGCAGCAGGCGAAAACGGTGGCTCTGCTCCGGGGTCCGGTGGTGCTGATGGCGGTGAAAGCGGGGCAGGGGAATTCGATGCCCCCCGCGACGCGGGCACAGCTGCTGGGAGCGCGGCGGGTGAGCGAGCGGGAATGGCAGGTGGAGACAGCAGATGGTGCGGTGAAGATGATGCCGTTTACGTCGATCGGGGAGTTGCCGTACACGACCTATCTCAAGCTGAGCTGAGATTTGGCGGCGGGGATAATCGGCCGAGCAGGAAACGGGTGGCGCGTTAGTGGCCGTACATCCGTTCTTGGGGTGAAGCGGGATGAGAAGCATGTCGCTGGCGATGCAACTGACGGTTCTCCTGTGGGCGGGAGCCGCGATGGCGCAGGAGACTGGATCGCAGGCGGCAGTTGTGCCATCGACGATGGAGATGACGATCGTCGGGAAGTCGCTGAAGGCGACAGATGGCAAGATCTACGTCAATGAAAACTGCGAGATTTTTCCCGGCCTGCAGATTCCGATTTCGGGCAAGAACATGCCGCGCGGATTGTTGGATGAGACCGTGTGTCATCTGGAGAGCGTCAATCACTCGGAGCATCGCGAGGAGAAGGCGGACGCCACCGCTATCGAGCGCAGTGACGTTGAGATCCGCGAGCAGGAATATGTGCTGCAGAATACGACCGCGAAGCCGGCGATCTTTGCGGTGCTGGAACAGGTTCCGCAGGGATGGAAGGTGGATTCAGATCCGCAGCCGGTGGAGAGCGCCGGGGAGAACGGAGACGTGGCCGTGTTCGAGGTGCACGCGGGACCGGGGGAGCTGGTGCGACTGCATGTGGGATTGCGCCGGACGAAAGAATTGAAGCCGAAGGCGCTGCCGGGCGGGCCGTGAGGGGTATTTTTCGGCGAGTGATATATGTCACATGCGGGGTTTGGGCGGGGCTGCTTACAATAGAGTCATCATGAAGAACGGCAACAAGCAGACGGTTCGGATTGCCCTCGCGGTGGTGGTGATCGTGGGAGCGATCTCGTATCTGGCGGTGACGGGCGTCGAGGCCAACAAGAGCTACTACGTCACGATCCAGGAGCTGCAGTCGATGGGCAAGCAGGCCTATACGCGGAACCTGCGGGTGGCCGGAAGCGTGGAACCGGGAAGCATCGTGCGCGACGGGGCACATGCGCAATTCACGCTAGTGGAACTGGACCGGAAGCTGAAGGTGGCCTATACGGGCGAGGAGCCGCCGCCGGACACGTTCAAGGACAACAGCCAGGCACTGGCCATTGGAACATTTGGGCGGGACGGGGTGTTTCACGCGACGCAGCTGCAGGCGAAGTGCGCGTCGAAGTATGCTCCGGCGCAACCCGGACAGGCGAAGCCGGGTACGACGCAGACCGCAGCGGTAACGGCACCGGCGGAGGCCGCAGGCAACAGGCAATAGCAACGGCGTGCAGCGAACAGGGTGCAGAAGGCAGTCGCAGGGCTGGTTTCTTTGCCCATGGGATTCGTGCGCCCGGCGTGAGCGCGGAGTTAGACTGCGCAGGAAGCGAGCATGAACGGCATCATCGCGGAGTTCGAGGAGGTTTCGAAGCTCTACGGCACATTTGCGGCGCTGCGCAAAGTGTCGGTGCGTTTCGAGCGCGGGCGTTGCTATCTGGTGCTGGGGCCGAACGGGGCGGGGAAGTCGACGCTGCTGCGGACGCTGGCTGGGTTGCTGCGACCGAGCTACGGCAGGGTGCGGGTGTTTGGGCCGGAGGGCGCGGCCGAGGACGCGGGTGTCGATCCGATGGAAGCGCGCGAGCGGATCGGATATATGAGCCACGCCACGATGCTGTATGACGAGTTTTCGGGAGTGGAGAATCTGCGCTACTTTGCCAGCCTGTATCGGGAGCGTGAGTGCGTGACGCCGGAGGAGGCGCTGCGCAGCGTGGGGCTCGATCCGGCGCTGGAGAGGCCGGTGGGGCAGTACTCGCAGGGGATGAGGCAGCGGGCGTCGCTGGCGCGGGTGCTGATTTCGCGGCCGGAGCTGCTGCTGCTGGATGAGCCGTTTTCGAATATGGATATTGCGAGCGCCCACCAGATGCTGCGCCTGCTGGAGACATTCCGGACCGAGCAGAGGACGATTCTGCTGACGACGCATCAGCGTGAATTGGCGGAGCCGCTGGCGGACTATGTGCTGACGCTGGAATCGGGGGCGGTGGCGAGTTTGGAAGAAGGGCCGTATGCGAAGACCGGAGCGTTAGGGATGGCGATGCTCAGGGGCTGAAACCCCGCGCTTTTTGGGCGGTTTCGGGCACGACGAAAGTCGTGCCCTGTTACAGAAGCGCATTTGCGCGCAGATGTGGAGCGGAAGCGACCGATGAGCGGACACAAGACGAACGCGGCAAGGGTTCTGGATTCGCTCGGGATCCGTTACGAGATTCGCGAGTACGAGGTCGATCCGGAGGAATTCTCTGCTCTGGTGGTAGCGGAGAAGATTGGCTTGCCGGCGGAACAGGTATTCAAGACGCTGCTGTGTGTAACGTCCGATCGGGAGCATGTCTTTGCCGTGGTGCCGGGCGATGCGGAGCTGGATTTCAGGAAACTGGCGGCGGCGGCGGGGACGCGCAAGGTGGAGATGGTGTCGTTGAAAGAGGTGCAGCCGCTGACTGGGTATGTGCGCGGTGGCGTAACCGTGTTTGGAGCGAAGAAGAGTTTTCCGGTCTACGTGGATGAGACGCTGGAGCTGTTCGAGATGATCTCGGTATCGGCCGGCCTGCGAGGCGTGCAGGTGTTGCTCAGTCCGGCGGAATATCTCCGGGCGTCGAAGGGGACCGTCGCGGATCTGACGAGGCAGGGCCCAGGGTACAGGGAACAGGGTACAGGGGAGCGCGTGGAAGCGGCCGGGCGCGGAGGGAAAGCGTGATGAGGGCCGCCTATTTTCTCACCCATCTGAAGAAGGATCTGCAGCTGGAGTGGCGGTCGAAGGACGCCATCAACTCCATGCTGTTCTTTGCGCTGCTGGTAGTGGTGTTGTTCAGTTTGGCGTTCGATCCGACGCGGGCCGTGAGCCGGCAGATTGCGGGCGGGATTCTGTGTGTGGCGACGATGTTTGCGGCGGTGAGCGCGCTGAATCAGGCGTGGGCGCGGGAACTGCGGAATCAGGTGCTGGACGCGCTGCGGATGACGCCGGCGCCGGGAGCGTCTCTGTTTTTGGGAAAGACGCTGGCGAATTTCTTGTTTGTGACGGTAGTCGAGCTGGTGCTGGCGCCGGTGTTCGTGATGTTTTACAACCTGCACGCGCTGGGCGATGCGTGGTTGCTGCTGCTGGTGCTGCCCCTGGGAACGTGGGCACTGATCGTGAACGGGGTGTTCTTCGCGGCGTTATCGATTCGGACGCGCAACCGGGAATTGTTACTGCCGCTGATCTTATTCCCGATTTTTATCCCGGCGCTGCTGGGGATGGTAATGTCGGCGACGTCGATTTTGACCGGCGAGGGAAACGCGGTGCTGTGGGTCAAGATGCTGGGGGCTTACGATGTGATCTTCACGACGGTGTGCATGATGCTGTTCGAGGTGGTGCTGCACGCAGAGTGACGGGACGGCGGAACGTATTGATTTTGGAGTGAAGCGTGATAGCTAAGAAGACGCTGCGCGTAGTAGCCGAAATGCTGCTCCTCTGTGCCGCTGCAGTTTGCTGTGCTCAGAGTTCATCCTCTGGAAAGGCCGCAGAGGACCCTTCTGTTCCCCCGAAGGTCGACCAGGGAGGCGTGGAGGTGTTGAATCCAGTGCCGGAGCCGGAGATGCCATTCGTCATGAAGGAGTACGTACCCAGGGTCGTCCAAAAGACGAAACAGAATTGGTACCTGATTATCCCGATGGAAGCGCGGCCTCCTGAGTCGCGGAAAGGCAGAGTCATGATCGAATTCACTATCCAACCGGACGGAAAGGTGACCGATATGACATTAATTGGCCCATCGGGAGATATCGCGCTCGACCGCGCAGCTTGGGCCGCAATCAAGGAGTCGCAGCCGTATGCCTCGTTTGGTAAATCGTTGACGGTTCCCTATCTCAAGCTTCACTTCCTCTTTCTGTACAACGAGAAGCCTGAGAGCGAAAAGACCTCGGAAGGAGCAAAACCTCAACAATGACGTGGATAATTTCCGCAGCGGCTCAAACCGGACAGTTTCTGGCAGCAATTTTTGGCACAGCTGAAGCCGTGCGCTCTCAAACCGGCAGGCTTGCAGCAAGAGACTAGTGGTGGTGATGGAGGTAATGAGCAGCGGAGAAGGCGACGACCCAGAGGCCGACGACCAGGGAGCCGACGGTGAAGACCCAGGTGCGGATATGGCGATCGTGGGGGCCGAGGGTCGACGATTTGCGGGTGCCGAAGATTTGTCCGCCGAGGCCAACAGCCATCAACAAAACGCCAAGGATGAGGGTGATCCAGGCCATGGTTCAACCTTTGTACCTTATCGGGAATGGATGCGGGAAGAGGAAAGAGGGAGCGAGAGGAGTAAGGTTTTGAAATACGGCAGGCGTTCAGGTCCGGGAGGGCAATGAGATGAGGAAGATACGTGGGGCGGTTGCGGTTCTGGGTTTGGTGCTCGCGGGCGGCTGGATCGTCCCAGCGAGGGCACAGACGGTGTCCCCCAAGGGGGATCAGAGTCCGGCGGGCAGCAAGAAGCACAATGAAACTCCCGCGCCGCAGCCGGCCATCGTGACCGTCGGGATCGTTAGCCAGGTGCCTCAGGAAGATCGCGAGAATTTGAAGGGCTACTGGGGTGGTGTTGAAGAGCGGACGAAGCAACGGTTGTTGCAGAGCTTGCCGGCGGCGGCGAAGCCGCCCTTGTCGACTGCAGGAGTGGTCACGATTGTGGGATGGATTCATACCGACGGCCGCGCGACGGGGATGACGGTGGAACATGGGGCCGGGAATGCGGCGCTGGACCGCGCGGCGTTGGCTGCGGTCACCGGGGCGGCTCCTTATGGTGCGTTTCCGTACGGGATCGCGGTCGATCAGGTGAAGGTCCGGTTCTCGGTTGAGTTCAACCCCGGGACGGCAGCGCCTGTCCCATCGATCATTCATTAAGAAGAAAGAGTCCCGGCGGTGGGGTGGAAAGAGGCGGATATGAAATGGTGGCGATGGATCTGGTTGCTGGTCACGCTCGGGGTTCTGACGGAGGGATTCCGCGTGGCGCTGTTTGTGGTGCCGTCGGACTCTGCGCAGGGCAATGTGCAGAGGATTTTCTACTACCACATCCCTTCGTGGGCGGGGATGGGCCTGTTCTTTGCCATCAACCTGGGCTGCAGCCTGGTGTATCTGGCCGTGCGGAACCGGAATCAGGCGCTGGCCATCAGGGCGGACTCGCTGGCGGTGGCGTCGGCCGAGATGGGCGTGGTGTTCTGCTTCATCGGCCTGGTGACGGGTTCATTGTGGGGACGCGCGGTGTGGGGCATCTGGTGGACGTGGGATGCGCGGCTGACTTCGACCCTGGTGCTATGGCTGATTTATGTGGCTTATCTGCTGCTGCGGAGATTTGCGGCCGGCCCGCAGATGCGGACGCTGGCAGCGGTGATGGCGATCTTTGGCTACCTTGATGTGCCGCTGGTGTATATGTCGACGCGGTGGTGGCGGACGCAGCATCCCGCGCCGGTGTTTGGGGGCGCGCCGGGATCGGGAATCGATCCGAGCATGATGCCCGCAGTGTGGTGGAACCTGGCGGGTTGGCTGATGTGGGGGATCTTTGTGGCCAGCCTGCGGTATGTGTCGGAGTATCGCGCCCAGAAGGCGGAGCAGGAAGAAGCGCTGAAGGCGCTGGACTTCGCGCCAGGTCAAACGCAGATGGCGGGAGGGAGATAGCGATGGGAGACATGGGACAACGGCATCTGGTGCTGGCCTACGCGGCGACGATTGGGATTCATTTGGTGTATCTGGCGTATGTGGCCGTGAAGTGGCTCAGGGCAGGGAAACAGGGAGTTGGGAATAGCCAATAGGGAATAGGGAGACTGTTTACGGGCTGCCGGTGATAACGCTCGTGATCGACTGCCTTCGGATCCGATCTTCCTGAATCCCGTCATCTCGCTGCTCATGATTTTGCGTCCGTTTCGTCCATCACAATTCACCCCAGGTCGGCGAGCTTCGGCGCGATGGCCGAGGATTTTGTAGACTCGGAGATATGGTTGGAATGCGCAAAATTGGTTTGTTGGCAGCAGGTTCCCTGATCGCAATGACAGCTGGGGCACAACAGGAAGTTCTCCACCCGAAAGACACGTCGGCGCTGCACCCACCGGCGGGGTCGAAGGTGGCCATCGTGGAGTTTGCGGATCTCGAGTGCCCCATGTGCGCGATGGAGAACCCGGTCATCGAGCAGGCGGTGGAGAAGTATCACGTGGCGTGGATGCGGCATGACTATCCCCTGCCGCAGCACAACTGGAGCTTTCAGGCAGCCGTGAATGCGCGCTGGTTCGATACGAAATCGAAGAAGCTGGGCGACGATTATCGCGATGCCGTGTTTGCGGACCAGTCCTCTCTCGAGACAAAGAACGATTTGCAGAGCTTCACGACCAGGTTCGCCCAGCAGCATGGCGTGGCTCTGCCGTTCGTGATGGATCCGCAGGGAAAACTGACGGGCGAGGTCAAGGCGGATCAGGCGCTGGGCGATCGGATGGGGATCCACGAGACCCCGACCGCGTTTGTGGTGACCGAACACGGCTATAAGCAGATCACGGACTTCAAGAATCTGTACTCGATGCTGGATCAGGCAGAGGCAGGGCGGCAGGTCGCGAGCCGGTAGAGCTGGGAGCTCGTTGAGATGTGCCGACGCCGGCTGGTTGCCTGCAAAGAGGACTGCAAAGCCTGAGGCCGATGTACCGTTTCCTCTCTCTTCTTCGCCGCCAGCATCGACTCACTGGATCGTCATTTCCTGAAAAGAAAGGAATCATGAGCGTCGAAGGCACCGAAACGACGACGCAGCCGCCGGTTGCGGCGCGGAAACATACGGAGCGAACCCTTCACGGGCACACGCTGGTGGACGATTACGCGTGGTTGCGGGAGAAAGAAAATCCCGAAGTGCTGGCTTATCTGGAGGCGGAAAACGCCTGGTGCCAGCAGGTGATGGAAGGGACCGAGGATCTGCAGAAGCAGCTCTACGAACAGATGCGGAGCCACATCAAGGAGACCGACGTTTCGGTTCCGTTCCGCGATCGCGATTTTTGGTACTACCAGCGGACCGAGGAGGGAAAGCAGTACGAGATTTACTGCCGGAAGCGTGGGACCCCGGAGGGCCCGACGGGCGAGGAAGAGATTCTGCTGGATGTCAATCACCTCGCGGAAAACGAATCGTTCATGGCGCTGGGGACCATGGTGGTTTCTGACGATGGAAACCTGCTGGCGTACTCGTGCGACAACAGGGGGTTTCGGCAGTACAAGCTGTACGTCAAGGATCTGCGCACGGGTGAAGTGTTCAAAGAGCACGCGGAGCGTGTCGGGTCGGTGGTGTGGGCGGCGGATAACACGACCATTTTCTACACAGTGGAGGACGAGGAGCAGAAGCGCCAGTTCCGATTCTTCCGGCACGTGATGGGGACGAATTTCGGTGAAGACGAGCTGCTGTATGAGGAGAAAGACGAACGGTTCAACATCGGTGCGGGGCGCACCCGCGATGACCGGTACATCATCCTCGAGAGTTCGAGCCACACGACCACGGAAGAGCAGTTTTTAGCGGCGAACGATCCGCGGGGGACGTGGCGCATGATCGCGCCGCGGCGGGACGAGATCGAGTACTACGCGGATCATCGCAACGGACGGCTCTACATCCGGACGAACGATACGGGGAGAAATTTCCGGCTGGTGACGGCACCGGTGGAGACGCCAGGATTCGAGCAGTGGACGGAACTGATCCCGGTACGCCCGGAGGCGATGCTGGAGGAGGTGGATCTGTTTGCGGCGCATGCGGTGGTATGGGAGCGCAGGAACGGGCTCCAGCATATCCGGGTGAGGCCGTTTGCGGGTAACGGACCTGAGATGCAGGAGGGACGCGAGGCCGCATTTCCGGAGCCGGTGTACAGCACGCACCCTCATGCGAACCGGGTATACGAGACGGGGAAATACCGGTATGCGTATCAATCGCTCGTGACGCCGGCGTCAGTGTTTGAATACGACGTGGCGACGGGCGAGTCAAAGCTGCTCAAGCAGGTCGAGGTGCCGGGCGGATTTGATCGGGAGAAGTATGCATCGGAGCGGATTTTTGCCAGGGCGCCGGATGGGGTCGAGGTTCCAATCTCGCTGGTGTGGCGGAAGGACAAGCGGGAGACGGGGAAGAATCCGCTGTGGGTCTATGGATATGGAGCGTATGGATACTCACTCCCGGTGGGATTCAGCAGCAATCGCCTGAGCCTGCTGGATCGCGGCTTTGTGCTGGCGTACGCGCACGTGCGGGGCGGAGGCGACCTGGGCAAGGCGTGGCACGATGCCGGGCGACTGATGCAGAAAAAGAACACCTTCACGGATTTCGTTGCCGTAACCGAGCATCTGGTCGCGCAGGGCTGGGGTGCCGCGGATCGCGTGGCGGCCGAAGGGGGCAGTGCGGGCGGATTGCTGATGGGTGCGATCGCGAACCTCCGTCCGGATCTGTATCGGGCGATTGTGGCGCATGTACCGTTCGTGGATGTGATGAACACCATGCTGGATCCGACGTTGCCGCTGACGGTGCCGGAGTACGAGGAGTGGGGCGATCCGAACCAAAAAGAGGCGTTCGAGTACATGCTGAGCTACTCACCCTACGACAATCTTGAGGCCAAGGATTATCCGGCCATGCTGGTGAAGACATCGCTGCACGATTCGCAGGTGATGTACTGGGAGCCCGCGAAGTACGTGGCGAAGATGAGAACGCTCAAAACGGATGGGCGCAATTTGGTCCTGCACACGAATCTGACCGCCGGCCACGGGGGAGCATCGGGGCGGTACGACTATCTGAAGGAAATTGCGCTGGACTATGTGTTTCTGATGCGGGAACTGAACGTGATTCCGTGATCCGGGGCCAAAGGACTGGCCCTCCGGGCAACTGCGATTCTCGCTTCGAGTTAGTAGGTCGGTCCCGATGCGAGAAGGGATCTCACAGACGCGTCTTCTTCGCAGCGGAGAAGGCGTGAGAGCACGAAGAAGCTGGCGGCGGCCAGGGCGGCATCGGTGAGAAGGCTGGCGGCGGCAGCTCCCTGCCAGGACCAGCGCGGAATGAGCAACGCATTCAGGCACAAATTGAGGGCAGCTGCGCCGAATTGCGTGGCGGTGCGGTTCCACTGCGAGGCAGAGGCGGTGATGGCCGATCCCCAGGCGTAGTGAAGCGAGCGCAGGACGGGCAGCAGACAGAGCCAGCGCAGTGCGGCGACGGATCCGCGAAACGTCGGCCCAAAGAGCAGAGGCAACAGCGGGGCCGCGAGTGCCAGCAGCGCAGCGCAGGCGATAGAAAAGGGCAGGGTGCGAGTGAGCGTGGCACGCGAAAAATCGCGCGCGCGATGGACGCCGCCGGCTCCTTCTCGGAAAAAGCGTGGAGCAGCGGCAGCATAGATGGCGTACACGGGAGCGCTGGCTGCATCGATGATCCGGTAGGCTGCTGCGTAGATTCCGGCGGCTGAGGTATAGCCAAGGGTGACGAGGAAGGTCTTATCGATGTCGTTGTAGACGGAGATGGAGGAGCTGGAGAGCGAGAAGCTGAGGCCTTCACTGAGGTCGGCGCGGCGAATGCGAACGAAGCGAGGGAAACCGAGGCGCACGGTCATGAAAACGAGCGCGGCGAGGGCGACCGAGAGCGTGGAAAGCCAGTAGACGCGGGTCCAGAGCAGTGCCGTGGCATGCAGGTGGTGGAGACGGGTCCACGCCAGGACAAGCGCGGCGGTGAGAGCGCGGGCGATGTTGGTGCCTGCGGTAAGGCGAGCCGTCCAGGCTAGGCGGCCCGCACCCTGAAAGGCGCGCGCGGCCAGCTGAATGAGTTTGCCGAGGAGACCGTCAGCGAGGGCGATCCAGGGCACGAGCGGGCGCAGCTCCGGGCGGAGCGCGAAATGCGCATAGAGTGAGGCGGCGGCGAACAGGAGAGGGAAGCCGACGGCGGTGATCGCGAGGGCGTGGCCCCAGGTGCGGGCCAGGGAATCGCGATCGCGGCTGACATTGCGGACCAGGATCATCTCCATGCCGAGAGAACTGAATTGGCTGAGGGCGCCGATGAGCGCCACAACCCCGACGAACGCGCCGTATTCATGGCTGCCGAGCGCGCGCCCGATGAGGACGAAGTAAACCGCCTGGGCGATCAGGGCAACGCCCTGGCCCGAGATCATCCAGAGCGAACTTTGGCGTAGCGATTCCTCAGGCATGATGGCGCGCCTACTGCAGCGCTTCGGTGTACAGGTCTTCGAGGCGAGCAGTTTGTTTCTCGAGGCTGAAGTGCTGCTCGGCGCGGAGTCGCCCTGCGGTGGCGAGGCGTTTGGCGAGAGCGGTGTCGGAGAGGATGCAGGAGATGGCCTGGGCGAGCGCGCCCTCGTCACCCGTAGGTACAAGCAGCGCCGTTTCGCCGGCAACAACCGCTTCGGAGACGCCCGGCCCATCGAACGCGGCGATGGGCAGGCCGATGGCCTGGGCTTCACACAGATTGATGGGAAGCCCCTCGCTGTCACCGCTGGGCGCCACGATGCTGGGCACCGCGAGAACGCTGGAGCGATACATCAGATCGCGAACCACGCTGGGCGGCTGAGATCCGAGAAAAGTACAGCGGCGAAGCCAGGCGCGCGCCAGGGCGCGGAGAGGATCGAGCAGAGGGCCGTCGCCCACGATGAGGAGTTTCGCAGCCGGATACCGGGCCTCAATCTGAGACATGGCGTGGATGAGGTGAGCACAACCCTTCTTTTCCACGAGGCGGCCAACGAAGAGAACGATGGGGTCCAGGTCGCGCGAGCGGAGCGGGTCGGGCGCAAAGAAATTGAGATCGACGCCAATGGGGATGGTGCGGAGCTTTTCCTCCGGAACGCCGCGTTCCATGGCATGGCGGCGGATGTGATCCGAAACGCAGATAAAGAAACGTGCGCGGGCGCGGAGCTCGGATCTTCGGCGCAGAAAGATTCGGCCGGCGGCGTAAGTGCGGAGTTCGTCATCGGCAAGCGTAGCGTCGTAGCCGTGCAGGGTGACAACCAGCGGGATATGGAGCTGTCCCTGCAGTGGAAGTGCGGCCGCCGCGTCGATGGCGAAGTGCGCGTGGACCAGGGCCGGGTGGCGCTGCCGAAGGGCGCGAAGGAACTGAGGAGCGATGCCGGTGGTGAGAAAGAAACGGCGGCGGATCTTATCGGAAAGGCTCTCGCCGGAGACAAGGACGGTGGTGTCGCAGGGATCGATGAGCAGAGTGGTGGGGACGGCGTGGAGACCGGCAAAGCAGGGAGTGTAGCGGCGCAGGGCGTGGGCCTGGGCGGCGACAAAGGTTTCGGATGCGGGGAGGAGATCGGAGCGATAGATCAGGACAGTTGGGTTCACGAGAGTTCCTGAGCGGACTCAGCAAACTGCGCCGCTGGTTTACGGCCGTTGTTCAGGATTTCACGGGCATGGGCAAAAGCGGTGTGACGGGGGTCACCCATTCGACGCGCACCTCGCTGCGCTCGGAGCTTGCTCAGGGCAGGCTTCGATAGCCGTTCTGCTGTGACCAGGGCACAGACGAATAAGGGCCAGAAGAGGCCGTTGTAGATGAGGAGCGTGTTTTCATCGAGGTCGTACAGGACGATGAGGATCAGGACGGTCAGTGGCCACGCCACCAGTTCGATCTTTCCGCGCTGCCAGAGCGGCCAGAGCGCAAGCCACCCGCGCAACCAGCTTAGGGCGAAGAGGAGCAGACCGGCTGAGCCGAGTTCGAGTGCCATCTCCAGGAAGCCATTGTGGGCGTGGGCGACGACGAAATGGACGGCGGCGGCGATCTGGAGCGAAGGACCCTGCATACCGCGCCAGAAGGCGTCGTACCCATAGCCGGCTAGGGGGCGCTGCTGAATGAAATGCGCGACCTGGGACCAGATGGCCGTGCGCCCGGTGAGGGTGGGGTCGCGGCCCAGGACGAGCGCGAAGCGGTGGAAATCGAGCAGCAGGACGGAGCCTAAGGCAAGCGTCGCCAGCGGCGCTGCGAGAGCCAGGATGAGACGGACGCGCTGGCTGCTGCGGCGGGCCGCGGTGAGCAGCAGGAAAAGAAGCAGAAGCGCGGCTTCGATCATCCACGCGCCACGCGAACCGCTCATCAGGAGGACGAAGAAGAAGAGGGCGAGCGAGGCAAGGCGGCTGGGTCGGAGGAGGGTTCGTCCCGGCTCGCAGAGGAGGATGGCGGTTGCGAGCACCATCATGCGCCCACAGGCATTCTTTTGCGTGAAGAGGCCTTGCCAGTCGGCCTCGTGGCCGGGGGAGTGATCGAGGCCGAGCGACGGGTCGAGAACAACGAGGGCGATGGTGCCGAGAGCCAGGAGGATCATCGCAAGGCGAAGAATGGCGAGCTGACGCGGGAGTGGATAGCGCGAGGCGAACCACGCTCCGAAGAGGCCGGCGAGGGCAAACGGCAGAGAGCGGCGCAGCGTGAGCAGCGGCTCGAGCGACCAGGTGGTGGAAACAACGGCGAGAGCGGCCAGCGCGCCGGGAAGGATGAGCCAGGGAAGATCGGCGATGTCGCGAAGGAGATGGCGGGGACGGCGAAGAAGGAGCACGAGGATGAGCGCGTTGGCGAGGGCCTGGGAGGCGATGCCACCGATGGTGGTGAGGCTGCTGGGGGCGGAGGCCGTCATTTCCTGGGACTGCGCGGGAGCAATGAAGGGGATGGCTCCCTGCAGGGCAAAAAAGCAGAAGAGGGCCACGCAGGCGAGGTCTTCGAGGGGGAGCGAAGCGAATCTGCGAAGGTGCGGGGTGGGACGGCGAAGAGGCATTTATTTGGTTGCGTAGATGAGGGCGGAACTGGCTGCAGCAGTGATGTTGGCGATGCCGAGCGAAACGTTCTTCGCCAGGCTGAAGGGGACGTAGAGGATGTCGTTGGGGCGGAGGGGGACGTCGGGGGCGCGGCCACGTTCCATGTCGCGCAGGGGCAGGTCGACGGACTGGCTCAGGCCGTCGATGTTGCGGACGAGCCGAACGCGTTTTTCGCTGGCGGTTTTGGAGGTGCCGGCGGCGAGAGCGATGGCCTGCAGGACAGTCAGCTCCGAGTCGTTCTGCATGACGTATCCGCCGGGGCGGGCGACATCGCCGAGGACGTAGATGATTCCGGCTTTGGGAACGACGATGGTGTCGCCGGGGCGGACGAGGATATCGGCGTTAAGAGTTTCGTCGGCGCGGTTGGGAAGAAAGGCGCGAATGCGCTCGCCGTCTTTGCCGCCGCGCTGGATGACAATATGGCGATCGGCATCGGGGGTGAGGCCGCCGGCGAGGGAGAGCACGTCGATCAGGGTGCGCGGCGCGGTGAGGCGAACGGTGCCCGGATGGCCGACCTGGCCCATAATTGTCACCGTCTGGGTGGCATATTCTTCGACGAAGACAGAGACCTGGGGATGCAGCAGGAAATTGCCCTCGCGGTACTTCGCGGCGATGCGGTCTGCGGCCTGTGCGGGGGTGAGTCCCTGAACGAAAACTTCGCCGACCAGCGCGAGGGCGACGGAGCCGGAATCGAGGACGCGGACGCTCTGCTCCAGCTCGGACTCGCGCAGGACGGCGACGCGGAGAAGATCGCCGGGTCCGATGAGGAGAGACTCGGCCTTCGCGAAGGGTTGAGGATCCGCACCGAGGGAAGGCGGCGTCGTTGGAGCCGCGGATGAGGAGGGCGAATCGGCAGGGAGAGTTGCAGCGGGAGGAGCCGAGGAGGCGGGTTCCTGAGCCAGCATGCGGACGGGCCAACTGACGATGAGACAGGCGATCAGACACGAAAAGATTTCAGGCGCGCGCATATGAGGGCCCTGGGTTTGCATGTTCGAGGACGAGGCCGAGCACGGCGTGATCCGGAATCTGCCGGCTGAGAGCATGAAAAGCGGGCAGGATCTCGTCGCGGGTGGTCTCGCCGGCACTCGCCGCCACGACAACAGCGTCGGAGAGTTGGGCGAGCACCAGCGCGTCGGCAAAGATGGCGGCGGGACTCTGCAGAACGATGAAGCTGAATTCATCGCGCCATGCGGCGAGAAGACTGGCCATGCGCGGCGAGGCAATCAACTCGGAGGGGCAGGGAGGATGAGCGCCGGTGTGGACGACCGAAAGCGAGGGCAGACCGGCAACGCAGTGCGCAAAAGGGAGGACCGCGGCGTTGGCGAGCATCTCGCTGAGACCGGGATCCTGCGAGGGTTTGTTTTCCGGGGCCGAGCGCAGGTCGGCGTCGATGAAGAGGACGGAGGAGCCGTGCTCGGCCAGGATGGTGGCGAGGCTCAGACCCAGCGAGGGTGCGTCGCCAGCAGAGTGAGGCATGGGCACGTCGCGAGCACCGGTGATGGTGATGACCTGCGGTGGATGCGCGCTATGGGAGAGCAGGAGCGAGGCACGCAGGCGGTGGAGAGCATCGACGAAGGGCGTTTCTCCCACGGGCAGATCGACGCCGTCGCCGACCGATGCCTGCAGGGTCAGGGATGAAGCGGGAGTGGGCAGCAGGCGCCGGTACCAGGGTTCGGTGACACGGTAGTCAGGAACCGCCGCGAAGACCGGGGCATCAAGCAGCGCTTCGAGGTCAGCGGTGGTGTGAATGGCGGTGTCGGTGAGTTCGCGCGCGATGGCGGTGCCGCATCCAGCCAGGATTCCCAGGCCGAGAGCGAGGGTAGCGAGGAGGGGAAGGTTGGGGCTGGTGGGGTGGTCGGGCGCGGGAATCAGCGCGGGACTGACCAGGGTGAAGTTGCCGGAGTGGAGGCCCTCAAGGATATCGGTTTGCTGGAGACGGCCCAGCAGGCTGGTGTAGAGGCTGCGGCTTTCCGTGGCTTCCTGGCGGGCGAGGCGTACAGCGACCGCATTGCCGGTGAGTTGCGAGGCGAGGTTCTTCTGTTCGGTGAAAGCATCGCGGGCCGCGTTTTCCGCCTGCAGAGAGACTTCGTAGTCGGTACGAGCGCGTTCGCCGAGGCGGTGGACTTCTTCCTGGATCGAGTTCTGCACGCTCTCAAGATGCGCTCGCTGTTCGGCGAAGGCCGGCCAGTTCTCGCCATAGCGGTTGGCGGATTCGGCGATCTGGCTGCGAAGAGAGGACTCCTGAGCGCGAAGCGATTGCAGGAGAGCCAGGGAGTTCTGGGTGTTGGGGCCGGCGTTGGGATTGCCCGCGAGGCCGGAGATGGCTTCCGGATCACCGCTTTGGACGGCGCGCCAGATGGCCTCGCGAACGATGCGGCTCGATTCGGCGGCGGAGAGCGCGGCGTTCAGGGAGTCGAGGCGGGCGAGGACGGGGTTGTGAGCATCGTCGTCCCCGTAGTCGCCTGAGGCACGGTCGAGGGCAGCGGCACGGGAATCGAGGGTCTCGGTCTGCTGCTTGAGACCGGTCAGCTGTGCGGAGAGCCACGAGGCCGACTGCGTTGCCGCAGCAGAACGCGACTGAAAGCCGTACGCGGAGAGCGACTGAAGAAGATTGTTGACGACAGCGGCGGCGCGTGCGGGATCCGGGTCGGTGTAGCTGACTGCAATGAGACGCGTGCCGGCCTGGGGCGCGATACGGCGATGCGCCGCGAAGATTTTCAGAGCGGCAAAGCGGCGGTTGGGCGCGGCGGCGAGCGGCGTGGAGAGCGGCTCGAGCGGCTTATGCCGGAAGACCAGCCGGCCGAAGGCTGTGGAAGATCGCGGGTGCGGGGCGAAGTAGTCGGGAGTGGTTTCGAGCCCAGTATTGCGGATGACATCGAGAGTGAGCATGTCGGATTCGAGGATGCCGACCTCGGTCTGCAGGGTGAGGTTGTCGTCGAAAGAGTCGCTGATCTCTGTGGTTGGCCGGTCGGCCGTGGTGGTGTCGAGACCGAATGCGCCCTGGGACTCCTTCTGGACTTCGATCACGGCCGTGGCGCTGTAGCGCGGGGTGGCGCTCAGCCAGTAAAGAAACGCGGCGCTGCAACTGAGGGCGAGGCAGACGAGAATCCAGACGCGGCGCCGGAACAAAACTGTAGCGAGATCGACCAGCGTCCATTCGACCGCAGGCTCGGAGAGGTCAGGCATTGCGCAACAGGACCACCGATCCGTCGAAGTCGAAGCTGAAATCCATTTCGGTGAGGCCGGCGCGAAGCATGGTGTCGCGAAGGCGGCGGCGATCGTGGGTGTGGAGGAGAAGGAAGCCGCTGCCTCCCGCGCCGACGAGTTTGCCGCCGCTGGCGCCGCCATCGGAACGGGCGAGGTCGTAGAGCGAGTCGATACGGGTGGAGGACATGGAGCGCGAGCGATTGCGCTTGCGCATCCAGTGTTCGTGCATGAGGCGGCCGAAATCGGCCACCTGGCCGGATTCGAGAGCGTCGCGAATCTCATGGCCCAGCATGCGGGCGAAGTGCAGGCTGTCGAGCATGGAGGGATCGTGGGATTCGGAGAGGCGTTTTTGCTCGCCGAGCAGAGACGAGGCGCTGCGCATTTCGCCGAGGAAAAAGAGCATGAGGGAGTCGCGGAGTTCGCGGAGCGATTCGTCGGTCATGCGGAGCGGGGCGACCCGCACCTCGCCATCGGGCAGATATTCCTGGCAGAGCAGACCGCCATAGGCGGCGATGTACTGATCCTGTTTGCCCACCGGTTCGCCGAGGCGATTCATTTCGATATCGACGGCTTCGCGCGCCAGGGTTTCGGAGGTGACAGGTTCCCGTTGCCAGGCGTACAGCGCATGGAGCAGGCCAACAAGGAAGGTGCCGGAGGAACCGAGCCCGGTGCCGGCGGGGACGTCGGCCACGCTGACCACCTCGAGGGGCGAGGGGGTGTGGTGCAGGCGGATGGCTTCGCGCATGAGCGGGTGGCGAATGCGCTCGCAGGTGTCGGCGTGCTCGGTCTCGGAATACTTGAGGAAGTAGCCGGGCAGAAAGCTGCGATTGACGGTGATGTAGACGTATTTATTGATGGCGGCGGAGATGACGAAGCCGCCCCCGTTGTCCTGGTAGTACGAGGGCAGATCGGTGCCGCCGCCTCCGATGGAGATACGCAGGGGTGTGCGCGTCATGATCAACGTCACACCACCTGCGTGTCTCGCTGCGGGGGAGGAGTGCTGCTTCTGGCATAGGAGAGAACGCGGCGCACGCGCGGGGAGGAAGCGACGACGGCTTCCGTCTCGCGCATGCCGGCAAGGGAACCGATTTCGTAGAAGCGTTCCGAGGTTTCGTATCCGGCGAGAAGGGAATAGCGGGCGAGGCCCGACCAGACGTCGCCGAGGTCGAAGACGGGCACGGTCCAGTGGGAGAGGACTCCGGAGTCCAGAGCATCGAGACCATAGTCAATGTGGTGCATGGTGGGGGAGGGGTGACGCTTGTCGTAGCGAACGATCATTCCTTTGCGGAGCTCGACATTGCTGGCGCCCCAGCGATTCTGATTGCAGAAGGCGGTCATGAGCGCTGGTTTGCCGGAGTCGAGATAGCTCCGCCAGATGGGCTCGATGGGCTCGGTGAGCCAGCTGTCACCGTACATGACGAGGAAGCGCTGTCCGAGCAGAGGAAGCGCCTTGAGCAGAGCGCCGCCGGTGCCGAGAGGCTGTTCGCCATCGTGACTGTAGGTGATCGACAAACCGAAGCGGCTGCCATCGCCGGCGAAGTCCTCGATCTGGTCGCCCAGGAAGCCGCAGCAGAGAACAACCTCGCGGATGCCGCCGGCATGGATCAGGCGGAGCTGATGCGCGAGGAACGGCTCGCCGGCAATCTGGATGAGCGACTTGGGCATGAACGAAGTGAGCGGGCGCAGTCGCGTAGCCAGACCGCCGGCGAGCAGGGCGAGACGAGGAGGCCAGAGGGATTCATGCTGGACCGAGTCCTTCGAAATTCTGTGCGGGTCCGGGTCCGAGTCGAAGAAAGAGAACGGTCCGGAGGCGGCCATGCAGAGTACGGAAGGCAACGGGCCCCAGTCAGTTGTGAAGGATGCGTGCATCGGCGATCAACTCCTGCAGAGATTGGCGCACGGCGTCGCGGCTGTTCCGTTTTGGGAACCATCCCAGCGAACGAATGCGAGTCGAGTCGAGGCGAACGACGGGAACGTCACCACGCCACCCGCGGGATCCACCGGTGTAATCGAAGGCGGGTTTGGCGGCGAGGCCAAGGGTTTCGACGGCGAGATCCGCAATTTCCGTGACGGTGACGGCGTCGTCGGTGGCGACATTGAAGACAGAAAAGGGGGCGGAGGCTTTCTTCGCAGCACAAAGCGTGGCATCGACGACATCGGTGACGTGGATATAGGGCTTGCTCTGATTCCCATCGCCGCGGATGCGGAGGCGTTTAGGTTTGGCGGTGAGGCTGCGCAGAAAATCGAAGCCAACGCCGTGGGTCTGGCGCGCGCCTACCACGTTCCCAAAGCGGAAGGCGCAGGCATGCAGGCCGAACATGGAGCAATAGCTGGCAATGAGAGATTCGCAGGCGAGCTTGCTGGCGCCATAGGTGGAGATGGGGACCAGCGGCGCGTGGTCCTCGCGGACGCATTTGTCGCCGGTATCGCCATAGACGCCGCTGCCCGAAGCGTAGAGCAGGCGGTGCAGACCGGCACGGCGGATGGCCTCGACGACATTGTTGGTGATCAGGGTGCCGCGATAGAAGTCGATCTCGGGCTGCACCGCGGCCGCCGCGATATCGGCGTTGGAGGCCAGATGGAACACCCAGTCGTGGCCCTCCATCGTGGCGGTCAGGGCGTTGATATCGCTGGCGTCGGCGCGGATCACGCTGAGACGCGGATCGCCTAGATGCGATTCAAAATGCCATTCCCGACCCGAGGAGAAGTTATCGAAGACGGTGACGCGGCGGGTTTTTGGAGATGCGAGGAGGGCATCGACGAAATGGCTGCCGATAAAGCCCGCGCCTCCCACGATAAAGTAGCTTCCCTCCGAAAGGAGCATTTTGTTCCTCTGCTGGTTACGAATGGGTCCTGATGGTTCGCTTTTGAAACGTGATCGGGGTTGCTGACCCAGAATGAAACTCTGATTCCTATGTTTGGGCGGTGGGAGGACGATTGGCAACCGTTTCTGTGCCAGCTCTCGTTACGCAAGTCAGGTTAATGGGAAAGTTATGGCCTGTTGGCGTCATTACCTGGGACAGGGGCCCGGCACAATTCACAGCCCTGGGTTACCCTTCTGCCGATTTATAAGTTCCCTTATCTCGGGGAACGACTTACGCCGGCAGATAGTGGTTGGCGTTACCCCGCGCGGTCCTGGGATCATGATGGAGATAACTGAAAGCGGGCTCACGGTAGGGATTCCGGTATGCAATGCCATGCCCTGGCTGCCGGAGGCGATGGACAGTCTTTTGGGGCAGAGTACGAGAGACTTTCAGATTCTGGCGATCGTGGATGGCGGATCCGATGGGAGCGGCGCCTGGCTGCGGGATCTGGAGAACCGCATGGCGAGGGTAGGCTTTCCGTGGCCGCGGCTGCGGGTTCTGGAGCAGGAGCACGCCGGTGTGACCGCGACGCTGAACCGGCTTCTGTATGAAACGCGCACGCCCTGGCTGGTACGCATGGATGCAGACGATGTTTCGTATCCGGCGCGCATCCAGAAGCTCAGAGAGGCGATGGGGAATCATCCCGACGCGGGGTTGATTTATTCGTTGGCGGACTACCATCCGCGCAACCGGTGCGCCGGCCAATTCCGGTGTTCGCAGGGGAATCCGGATGAGTTACGAGCGATGGTACGGAGCGGCTATCTGCTCTCGATTTGTCATTCTTCCGTCGCGCTCAGTGTAGAGAAGGTGCGTGCCGTGGGTGGATATCGAATGGATCTCCACGCCGAGGACGCCGATCTGTGGTGGCGGATGGCGCTGCGGTATGAGATTCACTGCATTCCCGAAGTGCTGGTGGGGTTCCGGATCCATCCTGCGAGTGTGAGCTCGCGGAACCTCGAGAGCCAGCAGCTGGCGTCGGTCTACGTGCAGTATCTGCTGCTTTCCGAGCTGTGGGGCAAGACGCCGCGGGCCTTTGAAGAGATCGCGCAGCCGTTGGGGGAATTTGTGGAGCCGTCGGCGTTCGAGGCCAAGGAAGCTTTGCGCGAATTCAACATGATGCTGTCGGAAAAGCGCTATCTCCGCGGTTTGGGCGCCCTGGCGCACGCGTTTCACGCCTCGCCGGGCTATGTCTCGCGGAGAGTGCGGGATGAGCTGCGGCCGACCATCGTCGGCAACGGCGTGGCGCCGGGCAGATTCTGGAAGAGAAAGGAAGTCTTGTGGGCCTGAGGGTAGAAACGGCGACGGAGATTGCGGACCTCCAGAGCGCAGCCGCGCGGCTTCCTATGCCGCCGCGGTTTGTGCTGGGAAGGGTGCCGGTCGATCGCATCACGATGGAATATGCGGCCGTCCTGATGGTGGAAGCGCTGCTGCATCGGGGAGAATTGCCGCCGCTCACGGTGGTTGGGCCGAATGCGCAACTGGTGACGATGGCCGAGAGCGACGGCCGCTTCGCGGGTGCGATGTGCGACGCGGACCTTGCGGTTCCCGACGGCATCTCGGTGGTGCTGGCCTCGCGTTTGCTGGGCATGTCGATTCCGGAGCGGGTCACGGGCGGCGATCTGATGGAGCGGATGTGCGCCGAAGCTGCGCATTACGGCTTCCGCGTGTTTTTCCTCGGAGGGTTGCCCGGAGCAGCGGTGATGGCGGCGCATTTTCTGTGCACACGCTATCCGGGTCTGCAGATTTGCGGAACGTGCTGCCCGCCGGTGGGGTTCGAAACCGATCCGGCGGAACTGGAGAAGATCCGGAGAGCGATTGTCGATGCATCGCCGGATCTGATCTGCGTGGCGTTAGGAGCGCCCAAGCAGGAGATCTGGATGCAGGAGAATCGAGGCCGTCTGAACGCGGGCGCGATGATAGCGGTGGGAGCCGCCCTCGATACGCGGGCGGGATTGCGCAAGCGCGCACCGCGCTGGATCCAGAGCGTTGGGCTGGAGTGGCTCTTCCGGCTGCTGATGGAGCCGCGACGGCTGTGGCGGCGCTATCTGATCGGCAATGCGCAATTTGTGTTGCTGGTGATGCGGCAGTGGGCGCGGCAGCGGTTGGAGTCACTGCGGCGACGGGCGATGGAGCGTGTCTCTGCAACAGGGCAGAGTGACTTTGGGAGCGCGGGAGTGGGCCATGAAGAAGATTGAAGAATTGCGGGTTAGTGTGTTCAGCGACGGTGCAGATTTGCCGGGCATCCTCGAGATGTACGCCAGGCCCTGGATCCGCGGATTCACGACCAATCCGACGCTGATGCGCAAGGCGGGAGTGAGGAACTATGAGGCCTTCGCACGGTCGCTGCTGCATGCCGTCCCCGACCGGCCGGTTTCTCTCGAGGTCTTTGCCGAGGACGAAGCGGGAATGGAGATGCAGGCGCTCACGATTGCGACGTGGGGAGCGAACGTCAACGTGAAGATCCCGGTGACAAATCGCGAAGGCGTTTTCCTGGGGCCGCTGATCCGCAGGCTGGGCGAAGCCGGCGTGGTGGTGAATGTGACCGCGGTTTTCACTCTCCAGCAGGTCGAACACGTGGTCCAGGCGCTGGCGCCGGAGACGGCGGCGATCGTCTCGATCTTTGCCGGGCGGATTGCGGACACGGGACTCGATCCGGTACCGCTGATGACCGCGGCGAAAAGAATTTTGGGCTGGCGGCCGAAGGCGCAGCTGCTTTGGGCGAGCCCGCGGGAACTGCTGAATGTATTTCAGGCCGCAGACGCAGGCTGCGACATCATCACTCTGCCGCCGGAGATGCTGCGTAAGGTCGAACTCCTGGGCCGGGATCTACAGCAGTACTCGCTGGAGACCGTGGAGATGTTTCACCATGACGCGTGGGCCGTGGGCTACCAGATCGACACCGGGGTTCTGGCCGCGGCGAAGACCGGCAGCCCTTCGACATGCGGAATCGCCAAGGACAATCTCGGCGGCCTCGGCAAGATCACGAGCCAGGTAGTCGGCGCAGGGGTCAGGAACCCCCAGAACCGGCCAGGCGCCTGATCCGGCCGGCACGATGCGGATCGTACGGACGCCTGCGGCGCGTCCGCACTGAGAATCCGTCGGCTGGTCTCCAATCATCCAGGAATCCTGCAGCGTGAGATTCAGATCATCCCGCGCCTGCAGAAGAAGGCCCGGTGCGGGCTTCCGGCAATTGCACCCATGCGAGTATCCGGGAGTCCGTCCTTTTGGGTGGTGGAGACAGTAGCAGAAGCGCATAAAGTCGATGCCGGCCGAGGCGAGCATCTCCACCAGCCGATGCTCCAGCAGTTCGTGCGCCTTGTAGGTCAGCTTGCCCAGCGCGAAATTGGGCTGATTGGAAACCAGGATCAGCGCGTGTCCCCCGGTTTGCAGCCGCAGGAGAGCGGGAATCACGCCATCGATCAGACGAAGTTTGTCGGGGGTGAGTGGGGATTCCATGCGACCCGTTGCGGGATTGAAGACCATCGCGTTGAGGACGCCGTCACGGTCGATGAAGACAGCCGGCCGCGTCATCGTGCCGATTCCCATTTCATTTCATGGGCACGCAGGCGTGGATGAGAGACGAGCAGATGCCAGATGACGGCCTGGAATTCCTCCGTATGGGCCGTCACCGTTTCCGGAGAGAGGGTGGGGACAATCAGACAGGCATCGGCCACCTGAGCGGTGTAACCACCGTCGCGGCCGACGATGCCGAGGATGCGCGCGCCCACTTCGCGCGCCAGCCTGAGGCTGGCCACCAGATTCATGCTGATGTGGTGTTGAGCGTTGCCGCCGCCGACCGAAAAGATGAAGACCGCATCGCGCGAGCAGAGATGGCTGCCGCGAAGCCAGTTCGCGTAGCACGATTCCCATCCGTCGTCGTTAATGCGAGCGGTCAACTCTGAGACATTGTCGGTGGGAGCGTAGCACTCGATGCCGGCAATCTTGCGGAAGTCATTGACGGCATGACCGGCATGGCCGGCGCCGCCCCCTGCGCCGAGGAAGAAGATGCGGCCGCCCTCGGCGCGGACTTCAACAAGCAGGTCGATCATGCGATCGACAACCGCCCGGTCGAGATGTGAGGCCAGCGAGGAGACCTCGGAGAGATACGCGGCGATGTAATCGGTCGAAGACACGGTCAGGGCCCAAAATCAGGAGGAAGACCTTCGCAGAACCGGAGTGGAGGATTTGCGGCTGAACACGAGGCTGAGGCCAGGCGCAGCATCGTGAGGTTGCCTGTTGTGGTGAAGGCCCTTGCGCAGAGATTGGCGGATCCGTGCCGGAACACAGGCGAAGATGAGGAAACTGAACAGCGAGCGCAACTCGGGTTGGCCCTCGAGCAGGAATGCATGCAGCAGAGTGAGCCTGGCGCGCCAGCCGGCGCGACTCTGCTTCGCGCGCCACACGCATTGAATCGCGACGAACCAGGAGAAGGCGCGAGGCGAGATGAAGGTGCGGAGGCCGCGAATCCAGGCCAGAGACGTCTTCCAGGAGGGATCGCGACCGACCGTGGTCCGCCGGTCGTCGACGCGCCAAATGGCGAGCGGCTCGCGAATCATCGAGAGGGCGACACCTTTGTACGAGGCAACGCGGATGAGCCAGTCCCAGTCCTGGTGAAGAGGCAGATTCTTCCGGAAGGGTACGGCGAGCAGAAGATCGCGCGGGGCGAGCAGGGTGGAAGTCTGCATCACGCCGCCCGGATCGCGCAGGCTGGTGCGGCAGAACAGAAAGTCGGCCAGCGGCTGCTGTGACTGATACGGCTGCGGCGGCAGAATGCGGCTGGTGGAGGGGGATTGCGCGATCAGGCGGCAGGAGATGACAGGAAACCAGTCCGGCATGGCGTGCGCCGCCCGCATCTGGCATTCGATCTTTTCCGGGAGCCATTCGTCGTCGTCGTCGAGAAAGGCGATCCACTCGCCCCTGGCGATGCGGACGCCGGCGTTGCGCGCTTCCGAGCCACCACACGATTCGGGGAGGAGGATGAGGCGGACACGCCGATCCACGATGGTTTCCACAGCCGCAGCCGTCTCCCGATCAGGTCCGTCGACGACAACGATGACTTCCAGATTGGACCAGGTTTGCCGCAGCGCGCTGCGGATTGCCCAGAGCAGGAGCTGCGGCCGGCCGCGTGTCGGAATTACCGCAGAGACAAGCGGAAGATACGGATCTGAAGAAGACGCCGGCATGATATCCAGGAATAGAAATCGCCTGGTAAGTGGCCAGAATAGTCGAGGGTGAGTTCCCGGGACAGATTACGGCCGGCGCCACCTTCACCGAAGTAACAGATGCGGAATTCGCCGGGTTGTGATAACCGGTGAGGCGATGCTGCTGGAGGCAGTTGCCGGGGCGATCTCCGAATCGGCAGCCCGAGCGAAGATCGATCCCGGCTGGTGGACAGAGCGGGAGCTATCGGTTCATGTTATCGAACACCGAGCCCACGATGCCGCCGATCAGGCCGCCTTCCGTGGTTTGCCGGACTTCGCGTCCCGCCGGCATGTATTCCTGCAACTGGTGCGCGAGACGAGAGATGGGCAGCGTCTGCAACCAGATGCGTCCGGGACCGGAAAGGGCAGCGAGGAAGATGCCATCACCCCCGAAGATGAGGTTCTTGATGCCGCGCACCATGGTGATCTGAAAAGAAACGCTGGCCGTAAAGGCGCCGACGTGGCCGGGATGGACCAGCAGAGTCTCGCCCTGCTGAAGATCGCGCGTCACGACTTCGCCGGAGAGCTCGAGCCACGCCATGCCCTGGCCGCTGATTTTCTGCAGAAGGAATCCGTCGCCACCGAAGATCCCGGCGCCCAGAGATTGCTGGAACCCAACGCCGATCTGGATTCCGCCGGTCGCACACAGGAAGCCATGGCGATGCACCATATAGTCGTAGCCCGGCGCGACTTCAACGGGGACGATGTGACCGGGGACTCGAGTCGCGAACGCCAGTTCCGCGTTGCCTCCCATGGCGCGATATTCGGTCATGAAGAGGCTCCCCCCACCCACCACTCGTTTGAACGCGCCCAGCAGGCCGCCGCCTCCAGCGAATTGGGTGTGGGTGGTCATCTGCACGTTGGCGGACATCCAGGAGAGTTCGCCGGCTTCGGAGATGATGGCGTCGTTGGGCTCGAGCAGGAACTCGAGCACCGGCATAGTGGTGCCGATGACCTGACTTTTCATGTCGAACAGCGTACAGGATCGATGGACAATCGTCACCCGGGATCAAGGCGATGCTTCCCGGTCCGGACCGTTGAACGCAGGCTCCAGGACGCGGTTCACCGTGAAAAAAGTGCCGCGAAATTTCGCAGGAAAAGGCACAATTTGCACGACTTTGTGCCGGTGCGGCCGCCCGGACCAGGACCCGGCAAAATTCCTCAAAAAAATCTGCTCTGAGGGGTTGCGGGAAGCAGTCATGAGGAGTACTACAGAGATAATACTTCCCACGGTACTACAACGGAGGACTTGAAAGTCACTGTTTGATTTGTGAGGTAGGGGCTCAGAAGTGACCATGTTGTACGCCACGCTGTCAGTTGTCACCACGTAGTTCGATTGGTCCGTTGTTGAGCAGTCGCCGCGATTGAAGAGTCGCAGGGTCCCCCAAAAACTGCACGCAAGCCTGGTATCTCAGTCTGAGAGAGAAAGGTAGTGTCTCGTCCCGACGAGCGCTGCCAGCCGTCGTGGTTGCGGCGGTCGAGCAGAGCGGATCGAAGACGATAACGCCGACACTTCCGCTGTGCCTTTCTCTTTGCAGAAGGCCGACGCCGCAGGATTCCTGCGCGCGCCCGCAGGTGGAGTGTGTTCCGGCGTCGACAGGTGCCAGATCATGCTTTTCAATCGCGTTCCTCTTTCCTTTGGCCGCGTTTTTGCGGCCGACGATTCCCTTCTGACTCACCCCCGCTCTCCTCGCCCTCTACGTTCTGCGGATCGCAGGACGGCCGACACGTGGCTCCGCGCTGTGGTGGTCGTTGCTGCACTCGGATGCGGTCTTCCCCTAACGACTCTGGCCCAGCATCATCGCAATAGTCGAGGTCACGGTTCCCAGGACCAGCTAAGCGCTCTGACCTGCGGCAGCGGATCGCTGACCGGAGCCGGGACTGATGCCTGCACCGTTACGCTGACCCAGGCGGCGAGCAGCGGCGGCTTCACGGTGGATCTTTCCAGCAGCAGCAGCTCGGTGAAGGTGCCGGCATCAGTGGCGGTGGCATCCGGCGCCACGAGTGCGAAGTTCACCGCAACGGCTTCCGCCGTGACTTCCGCAAAAACCGTGACGCTGAAGGCATCGGACAGCAACAACTCCGAAACCTATTCGCTGAAACTCAACCCCGGAAGCAGCGCAACAGCATCCCTGAAGCTGGGTTCGTCCAGCGTGGCTTTTGGCAATGTGAGCGTGAACACGCCGGCGACACAAACCGTACAGCTCACCTCGAGCGGGACCGCATCGCTGAACATCAGCGCGGCGTCGATCAAGGGCACGGGGTTCACAATGTCGGGCGTGACCACCCCGGTGACGTTGTCGCCCGGGCAGTCGGCGACGCTGGATCTGAAGTTCGATCCGACGGCCGCCGGCAGCGATACGGGCACGGTGACGATCAGCAGCAATGCGAGCGGAGGAACCGCGACCATCGCCTTAACCGGTACGGGAACGACGTCCAGCGCGTATGAAGTGGAACTGAGCTGGAAGGCTCCGGGGAGTTCCAGCGACGCGGTTGCCGGCTACAACATCTATCGTGCAACCAGTGGCGGCACGTATCAAAAACTCAACACAGCGGTGAATCCGCCGACCAGCTACACCGACACCAGCGCGCAGAGTGGAACGACCTACACTTACGAAGTGATGAGTGTGGACTCCGCAGGGGTGCAGAGCGCAGCGTCGAATGTCTACTCGGCTGCGATTCCGTAGGATTCCGGGTTCCTCAAGGGAACAGCCGCTCCGCAGCAGCGGATCATGATGCCGATTGCGAGCATGATCCGCCGCCGCGCGGATTTCTGGACAGAGATGCGTCGACAGTAACCACACCGAGAACGGCCTGCCGATGAAGTGCACTCTTTATAGTGCACAAGGTAATGGATAAGTTGCATTACTTCGCGGCGGTGTTGACCTATCCGAGATCGTCATAAGTCCCAAAAAGGGAAATAGGAAAAAGATCGGCCAGGTTTCTGTCGATAGTAACTAAGTCGCGGCACTTTTGTGATCGCACTCACAGTTACTAAGACCCTCCTCGATCCATGATCGCGTCAGCGAAATACTTCGTCCCACCTCTCTCCTGATGCGGGCTCTACGCGAGCACTGCGGTTGCGCGCGCACAGCGGAGGTGTGCGAAGGCGCTTCCCGAGGTGCCGCTGATGCAATTCCGTCTTCTTCCTCCCCCCTTTGGCCGCAATGATGCGGCAGACGTAACATTCTCCTGCCAACCCCGGCCGGGCGTTCGCGCGCGAGGCGCGTCGCGGCGGCGGAACCTGCTTTTGACCGGCCTGCTGAGCGTCATTGTGGGCGCTCTGCCGCAGGCGTCCTTGGCCGCCGTGCAACTCACTGGATTTACCTGCGCGTCGAGTACCTTTGCCGGGCCGGGCACCGAAAGCTGCACCGTGACTCTGAGCGGAACCGTCAGCAGCCGCACGCTGGTCGATCTCAATTCCTCCAGCAATGCTGTGGATGTGCCGGACGACGCGATCGTGTCGGCGGGGCAGAGCACGGGCCAGTTCACCGCACCGGTCGCCTCGGTGAAATCGGCACAGACCGTGACGGTCACCGCGAAGTACGGGAGCGTGTCGAAAACCTTTACGGTGAAGGTCTCCCCGGCGGGATCATCGTCGCCGGCGATGACCGTGAGCCCGACGAGTCTGGCGTTCGGTACCGTCAACTTGAATACGGCGACCTCGAAGGCCGTGACGGTAACGTCCTCCGGCAGCGCGGCGCTGACCATCAACAGTGTGACGGGCAGCGGAACGGGTTTCACGGTTTCTGCGGGCGCTATGCCCATCACGCTGAATCAGGGACAGACCGCGACGGTCACAGTGCTCTTCGATCCCGCGACCGCCGGTTCGTTCAGCGGTTCGGTGACGATCAGCACCAACGCCACAACGGCAACGGTGAGCCTGACCGGCACAGGACAAGCTCCGGTGACGCCGACGCTGAGCTCGCTCTCCTGCAGCAGCGGTTCGCTGACCGGAGCCGCGACGGATGTCTGCACGGTTGGGCTGACCGCAGCGGCCACCACGGCGACCACGGTGACGCTCGCCAGCAGTAACAGTGCCGTGACCGTTCCGGCCTCGGTGACTATCGCCGCCGGCGCGACAAGTGCGAGCTTTACTGCCACCGCCACGGCGGTCAGCACGAATCAGACCGCGACCTTAACCGCAACAGCAGCCGGCGTTTCGAAAACCTTTGCGCTCACGTTGAATGCGCTGACGCCAGGATTGACGCTGAGCAGCACCAGCATCGCCTTCGGCACGGATGCACTGAACACGACCGTGGCGAAGACGGTCACGCTCACCTCTTCCGGTACGGCTGCGCTGACCATCAACGGAGCCGCGGTAAGTGGAACCGGATTCGGAGATTCGGGGATCACCTTCCCGGTCACGCTCAATCCGGGGCAGACGGCGACGCTGACGGTGAGTTTCGATCCGACCACAGCGGGGACATTCACCGGGACGGTCACCATCAGCAGCAATGCTGCAACGGCGACGATCAGCCTGAGTGGAACCGGACAGGCGCCGGCGACGCTGAGCGCGCTCTCCTGCAGCACAGGTTCACTAACCGGGGCGGGGACGGACGCCTGCACGGTGACGCTGACCTCGGCCGCGACCAGCGCGACGACGGTAACGCTGACCAGCAGCAGCAGTGCGGTGACGGTCCCGGGATCGGTGACGATTGCCGCGGGCGCCACGAGCGCAGGCTTTACCGCGACGATCGCAGCGGTGACGTCGAGCCAGACGGCGACGCTGACAGCGACGGCGGGCGGAATCTCGAAGACGTTGGCTCTGACGCTGAACCCAGCCACGCCGACTCTGACGCTCAGCTCTTCGGCGGTGGCCTTCGGCAACGTCGCGCTCAACACGCCGGCGACGCAATCGGTGACCATGACCTCGTCGGGGAGCGGCACGGTCACAGTGAGCGCAGGTTCGGTAAGTGGAGCGGGATTCTCCCTGCCGGGAGCGAAGTTCCCGATGACGCTCAGTCCGGGGCAGTCATCGACGCTGGAGGTTCAGTTCGATCCCACCGCGGCGGGAGCCGCGACGGGCAGCGTGGCCCTGACCAGCAACTGCTCCATGGGAGCCATGTCGGTTGCGCTGAGCGGAACTGGAATGGTGGCGACCAACTACGAAGTCGATCTGACCTGGGATGCCCCGGCCAGCTCCAGCGATCCGGTCGCCGGCTACCACATCTATCGGGCGAGCGGGAGCGGTGCCTATGCGCTGCTGAATTCGTCCGTCAACCTACCGACAACCTTCACCGATACAACGGTGCAGGACGGTGTGACTTATAACTACGAGGTGAAGAGCGTGGATGCGGCGGGCGTGGAAAGCGCACCGTCGAATGTGTACACCGCAGCAATTCCGTAACATCCGGCGTCGCGGCAACGCGACGCGGATCTGGCTGAAGTTTTTCCGCTGGCCTCGGAATGGCAGGACGGCTGGCGAGGGCGAAGCATGAGGGTTGTTTCCGGTTCATGCTTCGCCCTTCTTTTTTGCCCACCTTCAGTCTGCCGGTTTCGTGCTTTCCTGACTGTTGGTTGACGGTCAGAAAGGCCACGGATCGCGCAGATAGAAGTCAAAGGTCGTCACACCAGGGCCCGATGGAGTGATGTTCGAATTGTCGAGCCCGACGTTCGCATATTGGCTGTCCTGCTGTGTGGTGACATCGAGGTTGACATTCGCCAGATAGAGCCCCAGCGGATTAGCGGCGTCGTATCCCTCAAACTCTGAATAGGCACCCGACTGCGAATTGGTAGCGGTGACGCCGTCGACCACGATGTCCTGATACCAGGGAATGCCCGGTGTGCCGGAGCAGCTTCCATAGTAGGTATTGAAGATCAGCAGGTGTTTGACCCCGATGAGTTTTGTGTTCCTGTAGGTGACCTGGTTCACCGGGCCGCCACAATCGTAGTCCGACTTGATGTTGATGCCGTTGTTGTCGCTGGAGACGATACCGAACTGGTCGGTGCCGAAGACCTCGTTGTCGTCCCACAGGACATTCGTCACTCCATACATGGTTTGGCTGCCGATCGACATCCCATGCGTCCCGTAGAACCGGTTGCCGAAGACGGTGATGTTCGAGGCGGGGCCGGAGTTGGTCTTGATCGCCACTCCATCGTCGCCGTCATTGATGGAGGAGCCAATCACCGTGGCATTGGAAAGGCTGTCGAGATCGATGCCGTCGGTATTCTTCGTATTCGCGGGGGTGGCAATGTTGATGAATGCGACCGTCACTCCGGATCCGCCTTCGATGTAGAGGTGCATCTTCGCGGCGTGCTCCAGGGTCACGTACGCGGCGGTGAAGTTCTGGATGTTCTTGACGTTAATCAGGCGAGGCGTACTGGTGATGAGATCGCCGCGGCCGTCAATGGTTCCGGGTCCGAAAATGCCGGCGTTGGTTCCCGTGACGCTGAGGAATTGCGAAGTGCCGTAATTGTTGCCGAACAGCGTGACCCCCCATCCGGCAATCAAAGCCTCGCCGTTGACCGTGAGCGCTCCGGAGTAGAAGGCGTTGTTCGCGCCCGAGGCGACGAGGAGCACGCCGTGACCGGTTCCGGCGCACTGGCTCAGAGCGGCCTGCAGGCGCGCGGTGTCGTCGGTTGCGGGCGGCGTGGTTCGCAGTGAGGTATCGAACTGCGCGGAGACGACGCTGCAGATCGGTGGATAGAGCGGTGGAAGCACGAGGCGCGAGTCCCCCGTGGCAAGGACTTGCGGAAAGGCGGTGGAGGCGAACAGGAACAACGCGGTTCCTGCCAAAAGGGTGCGCGCCAGAAGCCGCTGGGGATGCATCGGACGGACCTCAGGGTCGGGCCACTTTCTTCCAGACGAGCCAGTGTGGTCTGACCACTATGGCGACGAAGTATACCGACTCCGGGCTGTGACTAGCAAATGCCTGAACGACCCCAGGACGCGACGTCCAGGAGGACAGACCACTACTCAATTGGGCAGGTTTGCTTTCGAACGGAAAGCCGTTCGCGTCCAGGCGATCGGAAAAGACGCGAAAAGCACAGCCCAGAGAATGCAACCGGCAAAGACCCATCCCATGCCAACGCGGTCTGCGACTGACATGCCGAAGCGGAAGCCAAGAAGCATGGTCAGGAAACTGGCACAGAAGAGGGTGCCAATCAGCAAGGTCCACCGGCGAGGGCGGCGACGCCGGAACAACGCATCGAATCCCCGTCCAGCAAACCACCAGGCAGGGAGCGCGAGGAAGGGGTACGCGATCGCTCGCCACTACTCCCACGTCCAAACGAGGGGGTGCCAGTGGTACGGTCCACCCAATGGAAGCGTCACGAGGGCATCAACAAACGCACCAGGGAGATTGATCGAAGAGATGATTTCCGATTCGCGCATTGCCACCGATTCGAATACAAACGGAAAAAGCCTCCTGCTCGGAAGTTCGAGGCCGAACTCACCCATCTGCAGACTGATGTAGGCTGCGCCGTGCGCCATATAGCGGAGACGCGTGTAGAACAGGATTGCCTGGGTTGGAACCAGGACTAACCACAGCGTCAGTTCCAGAATCGGTAAGAGCAGCGAGAACGAAAAACGCCACGATTTCACGCTTTGCAGCATTGCCCAAACGGTCTCACTCCTCCCCCCGAAAGCGATGAATCTTCCGCCGATCCCGTTTGGACGGGCGCCCGGCCGGAGCGGGAGTGAAGTGGAGTCCGGCTTTTCGCTCCTCGGCCAATCGGCGGCGAGCTTCTCGGCTGGCCTCGGTTTCGCGATAGAGCTGTTGGGCGACGGAGGCGGGGCCGCGGCTGTCGCTGAGGGCGAGAACTTCGACTGCGAAGGTGCCGCCTTCAGTCTGAATCGAGAGCATGTCCCCGACGCGGACCTCACGGGAAGAGCGCGCCGGCTGCTGGTTCGCTTCGACGCGATTCAGCTCGCAGGCTTTGGCGGCGAGGGTGCGCGTTTTGAAGAAGCGCGCGGCCCAGAGCCACTTGTCGAGACGCGTACCGGTCATGGAATGCAGAGTAACGCGAGCCAACCGGCGAGCCCAGGGACACGGCAAGAAGCGGCGCGCCAGAAGGGCAAAACGGGTGGGGCGAAGATTTGGCGAAATTACCGCGAACTGGCCCGTCTGACAAGGGGCTGCGACGCAATTTTGTTTGCCCGGAACCTTTTTGGATAACCACTACAGGTTGGGGTCCAAAATGGGAAAACACCCAAGTCGTGCGCTTTTGCCCTCTAACTCGTGGATGCTACGAGATTTAGGACGGACGGATATTCACAGGCGAGCCAATTTTCCGCTTTGCAGGGAGAATCCCATCGATTACGCTGCCTCAAGTGGGAAATTCTGGAGGGAAGTGGTCAATATTCCCAACCCGGTACAGCCCGCTCCTGGCGTCCCAGCGCCCTACATTAGCACTCTTTGGGCATCGATGACGCCCTGATTTTGCGGGGGTTCCGCCTGAGGTACCGGATTCAATGTTTCGCGGCAGCCACATCACGAAGGTCGATGAAAAAGGCCGCCTCAAGTTGCCGGCCGAGTTCAAGCGCCAGATCGATGAGGAATACGGCGGCCAGTTTTACATCACCAGCCGGGACGGCAAGACGGCCGAGATTCACCCCATGCGGGAATGGGAAGAGTTCGAGAAGAAGCTGGCGGCGGTTCCATCCTTCAATCCCGCCAAGCAGAAGCTGCTGAAGTGGATCAACTACTTCGGTCAGTCGGCGGAGATGGATGGACAGGGCCGGGTGCTGTTGCCGCAGACGCTGCGCGAGAAGGCCAGGCTGATGGCGGACGTGGTGGTCTACGGGAACGAGGGTTTTCTGAAGGTCGAGAACCACGACGAGTACGAGCAGGAGCTGGAAGGCAGCCGGCTGACCATGGAAGACCAGATCGAGCTGTCGAAGGTTGGGATCTAGCGGAAACGCCCCTCAGGGGGAGCACATGACGGATGGTTTGAGGCATGTGCCGGTTCTTTTACAACTTGCGATCCGAATGCTGCATGTGCGCCGGGGTGGCGTTGTGGTGGACGCCACGCTCGGCTCTGCAGGCCACGCCAGCGAAATCGCCCGGCAACTGGGACGGGAAGGAAAGCTGATCGGCTTCGACCGGGATCCGGATGCCATGGCCCTGGCAAGTGAACGGCTCAATGCGCTCCGCGAGGAACTGGGGAGCGAGATGCCGCAGGTGGTGCTGCACGATGTGGAGTTTTCGCGCATGGCCGAAGTGCTGGGCGGAGAGAAAGTCGATGGGCTGCTCGCGGATTTCGGCGTCAGTTCGATGCAGTTCGACCAGGCGCATCGAGGCTTTAGTTTTCAGGCGGAAGGCCACCTGGATATGCGGATGAATCCGCGTCAAGGGGTCACCGCCGAACAAGTGGTAAATCAGACCGGCGAAAAAGAACTCGCCGATCTGATTTACGAATTCGGAGAGGAAAGGAGGTCGCGGAGAATCGCCAGAGCCATTGTCCGGTCGCGGCCGGTAACGAGCACGGGACAACTTGCCCGAATCGTTGCAGGCGCGGCCGGAGCAATGAACCAGGAGCGGATTCACCCGGCGACCAGGACCTTTCAGGCTCTTCGAATTTATGTGAACAGCGAGCTGAGCGAGATCGATGCGCTGCTCGCGGTTGCGCCGAAGGTGGTGAAGCCGGGCGGAAGGCTGGTGGCGATCAGCTTTCACTCGCTCGAAGACCGGCGCGTGAAGGATGCGCTGCGCGAGGGAGCGCGGCAGGGATTTTGGGAAGTGCTGACGCGGAAGCCGCTGACGGCGGAAGCGGAAGAGACGGATCGCAATCCACGGGCGCGCAGCGCGAAGCTGCGGGCCGCAGAGAGAGCGGCAGAAAACGGGGAATCGGGCACAGACAACAGGGAACAGGTTTCGGAATCGGGCAGTTGAGCGGGCGACGAGGGGGAAGAACGATGGCGACACAGGCGATAGCGGCACCGGTAATCGGCGGATTCGGCCGCGACACAGGGTGGGTGGAGGAGCACAATGCGACCTTGCTGGCGGGGCAGCGGCGCGGCCGCCGCGGACCGACGCCCGAGGCGCTGTTCACCAAACGCATCGACAATTCACGCCTGGTAAAAGCCAACGACCCCGCGCGGGCTCGCGAGATGCGCAGCTTCGCCTATGCGATGATCTTTCTGCTCTCGCTGGTGATGGTCTATGGATGGCAGCACTTCAGCGCCATCGAATGCGGTTACCATGTCGAGAGTGAACGCCAGCAGATGCAGGCTCTGGAAGAACAGAATCGGCAACTGCGCCTGACCGAAGCCGAGCTGGCCGATCCGGCTCGTATCGACACCATGGCAAAGAACCTTGGACTGACCGCACCGCAACCGGGCCAGGTCGTTCGCCCTAACGCGGCAATGGAGAACCCCGGCGCCGCCGTGATGGCCGAGTCTCGCCCCACCGTTCCGCCCATGCATTGAGTTTCCCCCGAGAGGAGATGGTTCGCTGTGACTCTGCCTGCGTTCTCCTCTGAACCGTCACCGGACCATGGTGACAGTGCAACGCCCACCGATACCCACCACGCCGCGGCTCGACGTGGTGGGATCGCCTCAGTGCTTCCCTTTAAGAGCAGACCCTTCCTCGTCACGCCGATGCGGCAAACCCGCATCCTGGCGATGCTGTGCATCTTTGTCGGCTGGACCGTGCTGATCGTCGGACGGCTGATGTGGCTGCAGCTGATCCAGCACAGCGAGTGGACCGAGCGCGCAGCGCGACAGCAGGAACGAACCTTCACCGTCGCTCCGCGGCGCGGCGTCTTGTACGACCGCAATCTGCAGGAGCTGGCGATGACGGTGGTGGCCCAGTCCATCTACGCGGTGCCCTCCGAGATTGGCGATCAGAGAGCCTCCGACGCAGCGATTCTGGCGAAGATGGTTCACACCGATCCCGAAGATCGCTTCACGTCGGAGAAGCAGATTCTGGCCCGACTGACGGCCTCGCACAATTTCGCCTGGGTGGCGCGCAAAGAATCGCCGGCGATCATCGCGAAGGTACAGGCGCTGAACCTGAAGGGCATCTATTTTCAGAAGGAGTTCAAGCGCTTCTATCCGGACCGGCAACTCGCCGCGCAGATGCTGGGCTACGTCGGGATGGACGATAACGGCCTGGCGGGAATCGAAGAAGAGCGCGACAGGGAACTGCACGGAACTCCAGGGCGGATGCTGACCGCGATCGACGCGCGGCGGCATGTGCTCGACAGCGAGGAGCGCGATCCGCAGCCGGGCCAGAACCTGGTACTCACCATCGACTCCAACATTCAGTTCATGGCGGAGCAGGCGCTCGATCGCAATATGGCGCGGACCGACGCGGCCAACGGCACGGTCGTGGTGCAGGATCCACACACGGGACAGATCCTGGCTCTGGCCATCCGGCCGACGTTCGATCCGAACAATTTCCGCCATACCGATCCTTTGCTGCTGAAAGACCACGCGGTGAGCGACGTGTATGAGCCGGGCTCGACGTTCAAGCTGGTGACCTATTCGGCAGCACTGGAGGAAAAAGTCATCACTCCGGACTCGATGATTCCGACGCTGGGAGGCGTCATCAATGTAGCCGGCCGTCTCGTTCACGATGATCGGGATGCGGTGATCTACGAGAGTCATCACGGAAACGTGCTCAGCGCCAATCAGGCGCTGTGGGAGTCGAGCGACGTCGCCGCGGTTGAGCTGGCGCAGCGCATGGGCCCGGAACGGTTCTATCAGTACATTCACGGTTTTGGATTCGGGATGCGGTCGGGGATTGAACTGCCCGGCGAGACCCGCGGGCTGGTCAAGCCGCCGGCGCGCTGGCAGCCAACGACCATCGGGTCGATTCCGATGGGCCAGGAAATCGCCGTGACCCCGATTCAGCTGGTCACGATGGCGTCCGCGATCGCCAACGGCGGGGTCTACCTGCCGCCACATATTGTTCTCGAGAGCACCGATCAGATGCGGGGCAGCCCGAGCCTGCGCTCGGCAGGCTTCCATCCGGAGAGCGAACTGCCCAACCCGCTCCCTGCCGGAGGACATCGCGTGATTTCCGAGATGACCTCAGCCCGGATGCGCAAAATGATGGAGGGCGTGGTGCTGTTTGGGACCGGGAACACGGCGCAGCTGAATGGATACAGCGCTGCCGGCAAAACCGGCACAGCCCAGAAGATCGATCCCGCGACGCGGACATACTCGAAGACGAAGTACATTGCCTCGTTCGTGGGATTCGCCCCGGTGAGCGATCCGGCGATCACCATCGCCGTGATCATGGATTCTCCGATGAAGGGCGGCCATTTCGGCCATGAGGCCAGCGCCCCTGTGTTTCAGGATCTGGCGCAGCAGATCCTCGAGTACCTCGGCGTGCCGCACGATCAGGACCTGAAGCCGGTGAAAGAGCTGGCAAAGAACAGGAAGCCGGCGAAAGAAGCGGATCCCCAGGAGCATCCGGAGGATCTGACGTCGCTGTTCGCGGAGGTCAACAATCTTCCCGCCGATGATCCGCTGCGAACCGAACTCAGCGCACAGAGCTCAGGTCTCACTCCTGCTGCAGCCGCAGCGCAGAGGGACTCAGGAACGCCGGAGATCCCAGCATCGGAAGCGGCGAGCACGCCGTCGAGCCAGACGGCCGCCCTGCCTGCGGAAAAGGCATCGCCTCCGACAAACTCGGCGGCGAATCCAGCGCACGGATCGGTGAGGGTCGCGAATCAGCGCGTGCAGGTGCCGTCCTTTGCCGGTAAGTCGCTCCGCGATGCCGTGGAGCAGGCGAGCAGCATTGGCCTGGGAATCCGGATCGTGGGGTCGGGGATCGCGCGCGACCAGGTTCCGGCGGCGGGAACCCTTGTGCCTGCTGGCACCGAAATCGTTGTGCGCTTTGCACAGTGACGCTGAGACCTGCGGCAAGGAATTTCCGAGCGCCGCGCCGCTGGAACTGGCGCATACAATCAGCTTGATATGCGTTTTGAAGAACTGCTGATCGGCGCGGAAGTGGTGCGCCGCGCTGGTCCGAATGCCGCCGACGGAGCCGCGATTCGAGGGGTCGAGTACGACTCGCGACGGATCCAGCCAGGCGCGGTATTTCTCGCGATGCAGGGCGAGGCGACCGACGGCAATCGCTTCATCGAAAAGGCGATGGAGCAGGGCGCGGTGGGGATCGTCACAGATTCCGCGGCCGCGTTCGTGGAAACGGCGAAGCGGCACGCGGAGATTGGCGTTGCTGAGATCCCCGCGGGTGCCGGCCGGCGCGCGATGGCGACAATTGTTGCCAATTATTTTGGGCATCCGGAAAAACAGCTGGCGCTGAGCGGCGTAACCGGGACCAACGGAAAAACGACGACCGCGTTTCTGCTGGAAGCGATGCTGCAGTCGGTGGGACGGAAGACGGTGCTGGTGGGAACGATCGAGAATCACGTGGCGGGAGCGGTGCGGCCGGCTCCGCACACGACCCCGGAGTCGCGCGATCTGCTGGCCCTGTTTCGCGAGGGCGTGGATGCCGGGGCCACGGAGGCGGTCATGGAGGTCTCGTCCCACGCTTTGGCCCAGGGGCGAGTCTGCGGGTTGCCGTATGACGTGGCGATCTTCACGAACCTGACGCAGGATCACCTCGACTATCACGGCACAATGGAGAACTATTTTGCAGCGAAGCAGGCGCTCTTCAATGGAGAACTGGGTGCGCCGCCGCGAGTCGCGGTTATCAATATAGAGGATGCGCGCGGAGCCGAGCTGGCGAACATCGCGGGCCAGGCGGGGGCGCAGGTTGACACCTACGGACTGCGCACCGGCGACTTCCGGGCGGAAAACGCCATGATGAGCGCAGCCGGAATGAGATTTCAGCTGGTCACGCCCGCGGGGCAGGCAGAGGTGCGGACCCGGCTGACCGGCAGGGTGAACCTCTACAACCTGCTGGCTGCGGCAGCGGCCGGGGCGGCGCGTGGCCTGACCCTCGAGCAGATCGCCGCGGGAGCGTCCGAGCTGGCCCACGTGCCGGGGCGGTTTCAGACCGTCGATGCAGGGCAGGGATTCACGGTGGTGGTCGACTATGCGCATACCGACGATGCTTTGAAGAATCTGACCACGCTGGCACGCGAATTCGTTGGAGCGTCGGGCCGCGTGATCACGTTGTTTGGGTGCGGCGGCGATCGCGATCGCGCCAAACGGCCGAAGATGGGACGCGCCGCAGGCGAGGGAAGCGATTTTGTCGTGCTGACTTCTGACAATCCGCGCAGCGAAGATCCGGAGGCGATCCTCCAGGACGTGCTGCCCGGACTCACAGAAACCGGAACAAGATTTGCCGTGGAGGCGGATCGCGCACGGGCGATTGCGCTGGCGGTTGAAGCCGCGCGGCCGGGAGACATCGTTCTCATCGCCGGGAAGGGACACGAGAAGCAGCAGATCCTCCGCCACGGATCGATCCCGTTCGACGATGCGAAGGTGGCGGCGGCGGCGATCCGGGAGCTCCTGGGAGCGCGCGTTTGAAGCTCACACTGGAACAGATCGCGCGGTGGTCAGCGGCCGAGATACACGCCGCAGGGACAGGAACGGCCGAATCGGTCGCCGCGACTGGATATTCCATCGACTCGCGGACGCTCAAACCTGGAGATTTGTTCTTTGCGATTCGCGGAGAGCGGTTTGACGGGCACGACTTTGTCGCAGCGGCGCTGGAGAAGGGTGCGTGCGCGGCGGTGGTGGCGCGGGATCGGAGCTCCGCGCTCAACCCTGCTTCCGGATTGCGTCCCGTACTCGTGGTCGAAGAGGTGTTGGCGGCGCTGCAACGCCTGGCAGCAGCGGTGCGGCGGCACTGGGGCAAACGCGTGATCGGGATTACCGGGTCGGCGGGCAAGACCACGACGAAGGAAGCCGTGGCCACCGTTCTCGACGCCCGCTTCCAGGTCCTCAAATCGCAGGGCAATCTCAATAATGGTTATGGTCTGCCCCTGCAGTTACTGCGTCTGGAGCCGGAGCACGAGCTCGCGGTCATCGAAATGGGAATGTCGGCGGCCGGAGAGATCGCGGCGCTATGCCGGATTGCCGCGCCGGACTGGGGTGTCGTGACGAATGTCGGCCACGCGCACACTGAATTTTTCGCGGACGGCATCGCCGGAGTGGCGCGAGCGAAGTACGAGCTGGTCGCGTCGCTGCCCCGGCATGGCGTGGCGTTTCTCAATTGCGACGATGCGTACGTCTCGCAGTTTGGGCGCGACTTCGAAGGCAAAGTGGTCTATTTCGGGCGCGGACCCTGTGGTGATCCGCATGCGGAGAGCGTGCAGCCGCTGGGCGCCGATGGGCTGAAGATCAAAGTCCGGGCAGGGAATCAGCAATGCGAGCTGCGGCTCCATCTGCCGGGTGAGCACAACGCCGCAAATGCGCTGGCGGGGATCGCAGTCGGGGTTGAAGCCGGCATCCCGCTGGCGGAGTCCTGCGCGGCGCTCGAGAGACTGCGAGCCGAGGACAAGCGGGGTCAGCTGCTCACGATTCGCGGCGCGACGATCCTGAACGACGCCTACAACTCCAACCCCGAAGCCCTGAAGTCCATGATCCGGACGCTGGCAGGGATGCCGGCGCAGCGGCGGATTCTGGTTGCAGGAGAAATGCTGGAGCTGGGTCCGGAAGCGGATGCGCTGCACGCGGCCTGCGGGAAAGCCGCGGCAGAGGCTGGCATCCGGATTGTGATCGGGGTTCGTGGCCATGCCCGTTCCATCGTGGAAGCGGCAAGCCAGGGCGCGACGGAAGCCGTGTTCCTCGAAACGCCGGAAGCGGCCGGCGCGTGGCTCACGGAGAACCTGCGGCCCGGCGACGTCGTTCTGCTGAAAGGGTCGCGGGGCGTGCGGCTGGAACGGGCGCTCGAGACGCTGCAGGCGCACGAAAAAGACGGCGGCCCGCAGGGCTCGGCAGGATAAGATAAGCGGGAAAAAAGCGGGATAATCCACCCCGTTTGACGGGAGGAAGTTTGCTTTACTGGCTGCTCTACAAGAAGCTCTACCTGTACTTCAGTCCGTTCAGGATCTTCCGGTATCTCACGTTTCGCACGGCCTTCGCATCGCTCACCGCCCTGTTGATCATGCTCATCATCGGGCCTTACGTCATCGAGAGGCTGCGCGAATTTCAGATCGGTCAGTACATCCGCGAGGAGGGGCCGAAGGCGCATCAGAAGAAAGCCGGCACCCCCACAATGGGCGGCGTGCTGATCTGTATCGCCGTGCTGCTGCCTACCCTGCTCTGGGCCGATCTGTCCAACCCTTTCGTCTGGATTGTGATGTTCTCGACAGCGGCTTTCGGAGCGATTGGATTTGCCGATGACTATATTAAGGTCGTTCACCGGCGCAACCTGGGCCTGACCGCCCGCGCCAAGATGACCTATCAGTTCCTGGCGGCGGCAGCGGTCGCGATTGTCCTCGTCCTGATGGACCTCGAGGGCAGTTATTCGACGCGCCTGGTGGTGCCCTTCATCAAATTTGTCCGGCCGCGGCTCTCGATTCCCGCCTTGCTGCACATTCCGCACCTGGGACCCCTGGCCTTTCTCCCCTTCATCATTTTTGCCATGCTGGTGATCGTCGGATCGAGCAATGCGGTGAATCTGACCGACGGCCTCGATGGTCTGGCCATTGGCTGCACCATCATCGCCGCCGGCGCACTGACGGTGCTGACTTACGTCAGCGGGCACGTGATCTTTGCCGATTACCTGGAACTGCAGCGCATGCCCATGGTCAGCGAGGTGACCGTCTTTTGCGGGGCTATGACCGGAGCCAGTATCGGATTTCTCTGGTACAACGCGCATCCGGCCGAGATCTTCATGGGGGACGTTGGCTCGCTGGCGCTGGGCGGGGCGATTGCCACCGTGGCCGTGGTCATCAAGCAGGAGCTGCTGTTGCCCTTCATCGGCGGCGTCTTCGTGATTGAAGCGCTCTCGGTGATCCTGCAGGTGGGCAGCTACAAACTGCGCGGCGGAAAGCGGATCTTCCGTATGGCGCCTTTGCACCATCATTTCGAGCTGATGGGGTGGTCGGAGTCCAAAGTCATCGCGCGCTTCTGGATTGCTGCGCTGGTGTTTGCACTCTTTGCACTCACCACGCTGAAGCTGCGATAAAGGGTAGAGCCGGCGTGACACAATGAAGGCGTGCCGGCGCCGGGCGAGTTGCACATGGAGATCAAAGGAAAAAAAGTACTGGTCGTCGGCCTGGGCAAGTCGGGGCTGGCCGCGGCGCTGTTTCTGCGCCGCCAGGGCGCGCAGGTCACGGTTTCCGATGTGCGCAGCGCCGAAGAACTGGCCAAAGAGATTCCGGCACTGATCGAAGAGGGCATCGCGGTCGAGGCGGGAGGTCACGGCCTGCTGACGTTTCGTCGCCAGGATCTGATCGTCGTCAGCCCCGGCGTTCCACTGAACACGCCGGAACTGAGCCAGGTGCAGAAATTCGGTTTACCCATTATCGGGGAAGTCGAGCTGGCGGCCCACTATCTGCGCGGCAAGGTGCTGGCGATCACCGGCTCCAACGGCAAGACCACGACGACTAGCTTGTGCGGTGAGATTCTTGAGGCCGGCGGTTTGCCGGTGCAGGTTGGCGGCAACATCGGGGTGCCGGTGATCGCGCTGGTGGAGCAGTCACGCGACGATGGCTGGTCGGTGCTCGAAGTATCGAGCTTCCAGTTGGAGACGACCTATGAATTCCATCCCAATATCGCGGTGATTCTGAACATCACGCCGGACCACCTGGATCGTCACGGAACCTTTGACAACTATGTTGCGGCCAAGGAGAAGATTTTCGCGCAGCAGGGCGCCGCAGATGCGCTGGTTCTGAATGCCGACGACGATGTTGCGTCGCGCGCTGCGGCGCGGGCCAAGTCTCGCGTCTTTTGGTTCAGCCAGAAGCGGGTGGTGCGGCAGGGCGCGTTCGTGCATGAGGGCGTCATCACCTGGCGTGCATCCGAGCAGGAATCTGCGGAGTCGGTGCTGAAGGTGAATGAGATTCCGCTCAAGGGCGCACACAATGTCGAAAACGTGCTGGCTGCGGTCTGCGCCGCGCGGCTGGCGGGTGTCGGAGCGGAGGCGATCCGCAAGGCGGTGATGGCATTTCACGCCGTCGAACATCGGCTGGAATTTGTAGCGAAGATCAACGGCGTTGACTACTACAACGATTCGAAGGCCACCAACGTTGACGCTTCGATGAAAGCCGTCGCAGCGTTTCCCGGCGGGATTCACCTGATCCTGGGTGGCAAAGACAAGAATTCCGATTACCGGCAGATGCGGGCTCTATTGCAGGAGAGAGTGAAAGCGGTGTACACGATCGGCGCTGCGGCGGAGAAGATCCATACACACATCGAAGGTGCGGTACCCATCGTGAGCGCCGGCACGCTGGACGTGGCCATCGCGCGAGCTGCCGCTGCAGCGCAACCGGGCGACATCGTTCTGCTCGCACCGGCCTGCTCCAGCTTCGATCAGTTCGAGAACTACGAGCATCGGGGAAAGGTCTTTAAGGAAACGGTCCTGGCGCGGCGCAGTCTGGCTGCGCTCACAGCAACCTGAGAGTGAAACGAGTCTTATGGCGAAACGAGTCGGCGTCGACAAGTGGCTGTACTTTGCAGCGCTGGTGCTGGTCGTGATCGGCCTGGCGATGGTGTTCAGCGCTTCGGCGGTGATGGCCGGCGAGCGCTTCGGGTCGCCCTACTACTTCGTCCTTCGCCAGTCCCTGTGGGCGGTGTTCGGCTTGCTCGCCATGACTCTGCTCATGCGGGTTCCCTACAGCCAGTACAACCGGCCGACGGTCGTGTTTCCCGTGGTCGGCGTGACGATCATCCTCCTGCTGGCCGCGTTTTTTATGCACGACTCGCACAATACACATCGCTGGATCCGGTTCAGCGTCCTTTCGTTCCAGCCATCGGAGATTGCCAAGCCGGCGCTGGTCCTGTTCCTCGCGTGGTTTCTGCAGAACCGCATGCATCTCATGGAGGACTGGCGCAACACGCTCATTCCCGCAGCGTTGCCCAGCGTGATCTTCATTGCGCTGATCCTGAAGGAGCCCGATCTGGGCACAGCCCTGGTATGTGCGGGCGTCACTGCGCTGATGCTGTGGCTCGCCGGGATGCATCCGAAATACCTGAGCTACGCGGCTGGCCTCGCGGCGCCAGTGCTCTACCTGATGCTGTTCGCCGTGAAATGGCGGCGCGACCGCATGCTGGCCTTCGTGAATCCGGAGTCCGATCCGCTGGGCAAAGGCTTCCACATCATCCAGTCGCTGATCGCAGTGGGCTCGGGTGGGTTCCGCGGCGTCGGCTATATGGATGGGCGGCAGAAGCTCTTCTATTTGCCGGAGCCGCACACGGACTATATCTTCGCGAATGTCTCCGAAGAGCTGGGACTGATCGGTGCTCTCATCGTGGTGGGTTTGTTTGTCTTCATCGGCTGGCGCGGAATGCGCGCGGCCATTCTCTCCAAGGACCCCTTTGCGCGGTTCCTCGCCTTCGGCATCACCGCGACGATTCTGATCCAGGCCTTCTTCAACATCAGCGTGGTGCTGGCCCTGGTGCCGACCAAAGGCATCACGCTGCCGTTCGTCTCCTACGGCGGAACGTCGCTGTTCATGATGCTGGCGCTAATGGGCGTGCTGCTGAACGTCACCAGGGAAGTCGACTGACTCGGGGATACGGGATCGGGCGTCGGAATGCAGGCGAGGGTGAAGCACAGCGAGGTGGTTGTCGATCAGTTCACGCGCCAGGCGCAGCAGTTTGCGCAGTCGCCGGGGGCACGTAACGAGGAGATCCTCGCCTGCATCCTCCGAATGGCGCAACCCCACCCAGCCGACACGGCTCTTGACGTTGCCTGCGGGCCGGGGGTCCTGGCATGTGCGCTTGCGAAAACGATGCGCCACGTCACCGGCATCGACCTCACGCCAGCCATGCTGGATCAGGCGAGAAAGACCCAGGCAGAACAGCAGGTGCAGAACGTTACGTGGGACCTGGGAAACGTGACCGCGCTGCCGTACCATGACGCGAGCTTCGATGTAGTCACCTGCCGCTTTGCCTTCCACCATTTTCGCGATCCACTGGCGGTGCTGCGGAATATTCGTCGCGTCTGTCGCCCTGGTGGACGCATTGTGGTGGCGGACAGCGCACCGGTAGCCGCAAAAGCAGATGCGTTCAATGCCATGGAGCGGCTCCGGGATCCCTCGCACACGCAGGCCTTTCCGGTTGAAAAACTCACTGCGCTGTTCGAAAAGGCTGGACTGCCGCAACCGCGGTTTGAGCCGATGAGGCTGGCGCTTGAGCTCGACTCGCTGCTCAGCCGGTCGTGGCCCCGCGAAGGCGATCAGGCCCGGATCCGAGCCATGTTCGAGCATGCTTTGTTGGAAGACACGTTGGACATCCAGCCGAGGCGCCAGCAGGGACAAATTGTGTTCTCGTTTCCGGTCGCCATCCTTGGCGTGCAGGTCCCGCATGCTGGCTGATCCCGGCAGCCGCATCCTGATTGCCGGCGGCGGCACGGGTGGACATATTATCCCCGCGCTGGCGATTGCGGATGAACTGAGAGCGCGGCATGGCGCCGAAATCCTGTTTGTGGGGACGGCCCGGGGCCTGGAATCGCGCCTGGTTCCGCAGGCCGGCTACAGGCTGCAACTGATTCAGGTGGGCCAGCTGAATCGGGTCTCGCTGGCGACGCGATGGCGTACCCTCGTCGATTTGCCGGCCGGATTCCTGCAGTGCCTTCGTCTTCTCCGCGAGTTTCGTCCGGACGTTGTCATCGGGGTAGGCGGCTACGCGTCCGGTCCGGTCATGGCCGCGGCCATCCTGATGCGCATTCCGACCCTGGCCTTTGAGCCCAATGCGATGCCTGGCCTCGCCAACCGGCTGATCGGCGCCCGGGTGAAGGCCGCGGCGGTGAACTTCGAGCCGGCAGCTCGGTACTTTCGCAACGCACACATCACCGGCATTCCCGTTCGGGCGGAATTTTTCCGTCTGGCTCCGCGGCCCAGCGCAGCGCCGCCGCATCTGCTCGTGTTCGGTGGCAGTCAGGGAGCGCGCGCCCTGAACGCGATCCTGCCGAAGATCGCCGCGTCGTTGCTGCAGAAGGTGCCGGGACTGACTCTTCTGCATCAGGCGGGCGCGCGACACGCAGAAGCGACGCAGGCAGCGTATGAAGCGAGCGGAGCGCCGCGCGATCGATGGCAAATGGCCGCCTTTCTCGACGACATGCCGCGCCGCTTCCAGGCAGCCGATCTTGTGCTGGCGCGCAGCGGCGCATCTACCGTGGCCGAGCTCGCGGCTGCCGGGAAACCCGCGGTTCTGGTGCCCCTCCCGACGGCGGCCGACGATCATCAGCGGAAGAATGCAGAGGTGATGGCGCAGGCGGGCGCGGCGCGTGTGCTGCTCGAACCGGATTTGACGCCCGCGCAACTGGAGGGAACGCTGAGCGATCTGCTCACAGCGCCCGAGGAACTGCGCAGAATGGCTGAGAACGCCCGCTCGCTGGCGCATCCCGATGCTGCGGAGCGCATCGCGGCGATGGCCATGGCGCTGGCCAGGGGCGATTTTCGCAGGCAGAGCTTTTAGCGCCGAGAAGAAAAGTGCTCAAAAACGCGAAGGCCCGCTCCGCAGAGCAGGCCTTGGCTGTTGGGCAGCTGAGGAATTACCGGTGTCCGCCACCGCCGTGGAAGCCACCACCCCCGCCACCATGAAATCCGCCGGCCATGCCGCCGTGGAAACCGCCCGCGGCGCCACCGTGGAAGCCGCCGACCGCACCGCCGT
>Ga0335072_10000983_pt1 | contig 49089 bp, 38 predicted proteins | sample Lox_Sample_21_FD_206725 | JGI IMG/M metagenome (GOLD analysis project Ga0335072, IMG submission 206725) | Soil microbial communities from Loxahatchee National Wildlife Refuge, Florida, United States - Lox_Sample_2.1 | ecosystem: Environmental > Terrestrial > Soil > Wetlands | place: USA...
GAGCAGCATGAGCGTCCAATGCCCCTTCTCCGGGGGTAGCCAGGTAGAGGGTACCCCCTCGATCGCCGCTCTCAGGGCCTCCTATGCGGTCGCTTTTTCCACCGATCCCTCAAAAAGAGCTTCTGCCCGGCCTTCGGCCGCTCAGACTGCACTACGGGTGGGATCACAAAAAGTGTGCAATTTTCATCCGCCAGAAAGTGCGCGGTTTACGCCCGGCGTTGACAGATGGGACCGTCACGCCCCACCAATTTGCGGTGACTCGGCGCCCCTAGCCAAGCTCGATGACGGTCGAGACCGCTTTTCGAGATCCCCTCCATCGATTTGGGTCCCGTGGGAAAATGGGACCACAAAGATTTTCTGGCGGGGAATGGGGCTTTGTAAGTGCTTGATCGGATTGGTCGGAGCGCCGAGATTTGAACTCGGGACCCCTTGCACCCCATGCAAGTGCGCTACCAGACTGCGCCACGCTCCGATGCCGTTTATTCTACCTGACTTCCCCGTCCCGCGTGTCCCCGCTCAGTACTCGAGCGCCTTGAACGCCTTGTGCAGACGTTCGAGCTTGGCATGCATCACTGGTTGGCCCGGCGCGCCTTCGGCGATCACGCGCAGTACGTAACGCACTTTCACCTGGTCGGCGGCGGGGACTTGGCCGTTCGCGCGCGGCAGGTCGGCCGCCATGCTGATCCTCATGCCACCGTTGTCGTCGGCGGCCACCCCGTTGTAGGGGAATTCACCCGCGGCCTCCTTTGCCCAGGCGCTCTGAATCTCCTCGGGCAGTGAGGCCGCCGGGCGCGACGTGCGCTGCACGATGAGCCAGTTGTTCTTCTGGGTGTGCTCGCCCAGAGCGATCCCGCCCGGCTCCCAGACCACTCGAGCGCCGTCTCTGAAGAAGCTGAAGTTGAGGGACAGGACGCTGTCGCGCGTCAGCGGCTCCTCGTCCGGCCCTATCGTCAGGCTGCATCGCTTCGAGTCGAACCGCACGCGACTGAACTCGGGATCGATGTCGAGCGAGAAATTGCCAAATGCGCTCGGCTGCACGGATCTCAGGGCGAGGTACTCGCGCCAGCGCGGCAGCGTTCCCTCGTACGTGACCCAGATGAAGTCCGCGAGCAGCTGCTCCTGACGCATGATGAGCCCCTTCACGGCGGTCGGCCCCCGCAGGAACAGTGAGACGTAACCCTCTGGTGTCGGAAGATTGAACGTGATGAGGGACGCATCATCGAAGGCAATGGGCCACACCTTCACCTGCCACAGCCGGCCGAACTTGTCTCGATACGAGGACTCCTCCTGTGCCCTGCCCAGCGAGACCACCTTCACCGAATCGGTGCCGACGCTGCGATACAGGCTGTATCCGCTGCGCAGCATGAGGTCCATGAACTGCTTGGAGTCTCCATAAAGCGCGGACAGCGCCAGGTCATCCGGCGCGCGCAGGCGAAACATGCCATCGCCATACTGGACGAATCCGTTGTGCTCGAGCTCCGCTCTGTGGGTGTTGGGCAGCGCAGCCCCCCACAGGCGATCCTGGCGCTCCGCAATGTGGCGTGGGAAAGGTGACCGATAGACTCGCGTGAGCAGCTCGTCGGAGGTTGCGCCGTTTGGAAAGAGCCGATCCTGATGGTGACTGAGCACCGCGGTATCACCGCTCTCGATGAAGGATTGACGGATGCTCTGCACGGCGGCGTAGAGATCCCCGAGCGGCTTGGGCAGTGCAATCTGCGCGTGCTCCTCGATGATCTCGGACACATCCATGAAGGGCAGGCGGAAGGTCGTGCGTTGCCCGGCCACGCCCTGGTGCTCGCTCCCACCGGTCACCAGGCGGATCGGCGCCGCGTAGTTGAGATTCTCCGAGGGCGACTTGCGCAGAACGACCCCGACCACCCGCCCGCTGTCGTCCACGAGTGGTCCGCCGCTGTTGCCCGGGGAGGCCGCCGCCGTGAAGCGAAGCCACTTCCATCGGCCCTCCTCCTCCTCCGGCGTATCCGAGGTGTACACCCCGTCGCGGATGACGATGCCCTCGCCGAGGGCGTTGCCCACCGCAAACACCGCACTGTTCAGCGCAGGCGGACCCGCCGTCTTGAGCGGGTGCACGCTCCGCGGTACTTGCTTGAGAGAGAACTCGACGAAGTCCTGAGGCTGAGAGTACTCGAGCACCTGATCGATGTCGTACACCTGACCCGAGGCATCCCGCAGCGCCGGCGGACCGAACTGGCTGCCGACGCCGAGCAGGATCACGTGAGCCGCGGTGACGAAGCGGTTCTCCCCGATCGCGAATGCCGTGCCGATTGATCGATACCGATCGACTCTTTGCTGGTAGGGGATCAGATCGAGCGGCAACGGCCGCTCGTACACAGCCTGATCCGCGGTGGGCTTGAGCTGCACGACCTCGAAGGTGGCCGAGCGGATACGCTGCTGAGCAGAGGCCGAAAGCTCCGCTGCGGTCGCCTGCCCCCCGAGCACCGTCGTGAGGAGCACCGTCAGCAGCAGTACCCTCAGCAGGAGCAGCGCCTGCGCACGGCGAACGAGTATTCCCGAGCTGGGCACGAGCATTCCGTTCCCCCCTGTGCCGTCCACGATGGACGATGCGCCGCTCAGCGTCGCAGCAGCTTCAGCATCTCCTCGAGCTCGACCCGCATCTGGCGCACGATCTGCTGGGCCTGACTCACATCCGAGCGGGCCTCCTCGCCGGTGAGCTTGTTACGCGCACCTCCGATCGTGAAGCCCTGCTCGTAGAGCAAGCTGCGGATCTGCCGGATGATGATCACATCCTGACGCTGGTAGTAGCGGCGGTTGCCGCGCCGCTTGACGGGCTTGAGCTGCGGGAACTCCTGTTCCCAGTAGCGCAGCACGTGCGGCTTAACGCCGCACAGCTCGCTCACCTCACCGATGGTGAAGTAGCGCTTTCCCGGGATGGGCGGCAGGGCGTTGTTATTCTTTGGCTCCAACATAGGCTTCTACCCGCGCCTTGAGCTTCTGACCCGGACGGAATGTGACCACTCGCCGGGCACTGATGGGAATCTCTTCGCCGGTCTTCGGGTTGCGGCCGGGTCGCTGGTTCTTGTCGCGCAGGTCGAAGTTGCCGAAGCCCGAGAGCTTCACCTGCTCCCCGCTCGAGAGCGCCGCGCGCACTTCCTCGAAGAACAGGTCCACCAGCTCGCGTGCTTCGCGCTTGTTCAGCCCCAACTGATTGAAGAGCGCCTCGGCCATTTCAGCTTTCGTCAGAGCCGCCATAGCTGTCATTCTCGTATTCTCGCGCCCAACGAGGCGCCCAGATCGGCCACTATGGACGCCACCGCCCGGTCCACGTCCTCATCGGTAAGGGTGCGAGAAATATCTTGAAAAATCAAGCCTAAGGCGACGCTTTTTCGACCTTGTTCTACGCCACCTCCCCGATACACGTCAAAGACCCTAACCTCCTGCAGAGTCCTCGACGCCGACAAGGTTACACGCTCGCGCAGGGCACTTAAAGTCACCGCCTCCTCCACCACGATCGCAATGTCGCGCCGCACCTGCGGGAAGCGAGAAACCTCTCGCGAGCGCGGGACCTCCACGCGCAGTGCAGTGCGGAAATCAAGCTCGAAGAGGACCGGTGCGCCGCTCAACTCGAGCTGCCGCACCAACCGGGGGTGCAACTCCCCGATCCAGCCGACGACCTCGGATCGCCCCCCCGCCCCCTCCGCAGCGCTTGCCACCTTGCGCACAATGCGCGCGGCGCGTCCCGGATGCAGGCACGAGAGAGAGGCGGGCTCGAAGCTGAACGCCTCGGGGGCGCCAGTACCCTGGAGAAGCGCTTCCAGGTCGTCCTTCACATCGTAGAAGTCGATCGCCGAGCGTGCATCGCCCGAGCTGCCCCATTGCTCGGGCAGACGTGTGCCCAGGGCGATGCCGCCGAGCGAATCGATCTCGTGCAGCGTGCCGTCCTCGAGTGCAAACCTCGCCCCTCGCTCGATGAGCTTGACGCGCTCTTGCTGACGACGCTGATTCTCGCCCGCCACCCGCAACAAGCCCGGCCACAGAGAGACGCGCATGACCGCAAGCTCGCTTGCGATCGGGTTTGCGAGCGCAAGCGCCGGGCGCTCGGGAAACAGCCGCGACTGCACGGTGGGATCGACGAAGGCGTACGTGATCACCTCGTGATACCCGCGCGAGGCGAGATTCTCGAGCACGCTCGTCTCCGGCGGGATCTCCTCCGGGAGCGTGCTGAATCGTTGCGCGACCGCACCGTCCTGCTCGGCGATGGAGCCGAAGCCCTCGAGCCTTGCGATCTCCTCGATGAGATCGGCTTCAATGAGCACATCGAAGCGGTGCGAGGGCGGTGTCACGGCCCAGCCCTCGGTGGTGCGCGTCACGCTCATCTGCAGGCCTGCGAACCACGCCTCCACGCGTGCCGCATCGATCGTGGTGCCCAGGAGCCGCGCGAGCTGCGCACGGCGCAGCCGCACCGGCAGCCGCCGCGGCAGACATTCGCTCGACTGAGTGAGAATCACCGCTCCGGGTGATCCTCCGGCGATCCCGTAGAGAAGCTCGGTTGCGCGCTCGATGGCGCGCTCCTGGTGGGCAGGATCCACTCCGCGCTCGAAGCGCTGCGCGGCATCGGTCAGTGCGCCAAGCCGGCGCGCACGCCCGGTGATAGCCTCGGGAGAGAAGTACGCGGACTCGAGAAACACATCGACGGTGCCTGCGCTGACCGCGGAGCGCTCCCCACCCATGATGCCCGCAACACCCACTGCGCCCTCGCGATCGGCGATCACGAGCACCTCGGGATCGAGCTCGACGCTGCGTCCATCGAGCAAGCGCATCGGCTCGTGCGCGCGCGCCATTCGCACCTCGATATCCCCGCGCACCTGCGCAAGATCGTAGGCGTGCATGGGCTGCCCCAGCTCGAGCATGACGTAGTTCGTGACATCCACGATGGGGCTCACCGAGCGCAGCCCCGCGCGGCGCAAGCGCTCGCGCAGCCACTCGGGGGTGATCGCGCGATTGTTGAGGCCGCGAATCACTCGGCCGACGAACTTCGGGCATGCCGCGGGCGCATCCAGTCGCACGGCGACCTGATCGGCGTTGCGAGCGACAATCGACTCGATCCGTGGGGCGGTGAGTGCCCCACCGCTCAGGGCGGCCACCTCGCGCGCAATGCCGAGCACCGAGAGCGCATCGCCCCGGTTGGGCGTCACATTGAGCTCGAGCACGAGATCATCGAGCCCCAGATACTCGCGCAGTGGGCGGCCGATCGGCGCATCCGGCGGGAGCTCTAGAATCCCGCTGCTGCTGTCGCTGAGCCCCAGCTCCTTGGCCGAGCACAGCATGCCCTGCGATTCGATGCCGCGCAGCCGTGCCGCCTTGATCGTGAGGCCCTCCGGCAGCGTCGCGCCGACCTCGGCGAGCGCACTGCGCAGCCCCGCCCGAGCGTTGCTTGCGCCACAGACGATCTGCACAGGCTCCCCGTGCCCTGCTCTCACGCGACACACGCGCAGCTTGTCCGCCTGGGGGTGGGCGGTCACCTCGAGGATCTCCGCAACCACGACCTTCGAGAACGGTGGCGCTGCAGGCTCCAGGCGCTCGAGCTCGAAGCCCGCCATGGTGAGCCGCTCGCCGAGCTCGCGCGCATCCCAGGGGATCGACACCCACTCCGAGAGCCATTGATAGGAGATTCTCATGATGCTGCGGAAGCCGTCGCGCTCAGAGCGTTGCGAACTGCTTGAGGAAGCGCAGATCGTTTTCGAAGAACAGCCGCAGGTCGTTCACGGCGTAGCGCAGCATCGCGAGCCGATCGATTCCGGCGCCGAACGCATAGCCCGTGAAGCGCTCGGCATCCACACCGCTCGCCTGCAGCACCTGCGGATGGACCATCCCGCAGCCTGAGATCTCGAGCCACCCGGTGTGCTTGCACACGCGGCAGCCGCGCCCCGCACAGAACACGCAGGAGATGTCCACCTCCGCGGAGGGCTCGGTGAAGGGAAAGTAGGAAGGGCGCAGACGCATCGCGAGCGAGCGCTCGAAGAACGCCTCGACGAAGCCGTGCAGGATCGCCTTCATGTTGGCGAAGCTCACATCCTCACCGACGACCAGGCCCTCGAGCTGATGAAACATCGGCGAGTGAGTCAGGTCCGAGTCGCAGCGATACACGCGCCCCGGGGCAATGATCGAGATCGGGGCTCCACGGGCCAGCAGCGCGCGGATCTGCACGGGCGAGGTATGCGTGCGCAGCAGCCGTCCGTCCTCGAAATAAAACGTGTCGTGCATCGCACGGGCGGGATGGTTCGGGGGGATGTTGAGCGCCTCGAAGTTGTGGAAGTCATCCTCGACCTCCGGTCCCTCGGCGATGTCGAACCCCGCCCGCCGGAAGAGCGCCTCGATACGCAGCCGCGTCTTGGTGACCGGATGCAATCCGCCCCGCGCCTCGCCGCGCCCCGGCAGCGTCACATCGAGCGCCGCGGCGGCCAGGCGGTGCTCATCCTGCAGGCGCTCGAGCTCCTGGCGTCGCGCCTCGATCGCGCCCTGCAGGCGCTCCTTGGCGGCATTGATGAGCTGGCCTGCGGCCGGGCGCGCCTGGGCCGGCAACGCGCCCAGGCCTTTCAACCGCTCCGTGAGCACGCCCTTGCGGCCGAGCCAGCGCACCCGCGACTCCTCGAGCAGCGCCAGATCGGCGCTGTCGGAAACCTCGCGGTGCGCTCGCTCGAGAAGCCGATCGAGATCGTCGCTCACGGGAGCCTTCGACGTTGTGGGCAAAGAGCGCTCAGGCGATGCCGAGCGCTGTCTTGGCTTGCTGCGCGATGACGCCGAACGCGGCCGTATCGTTCACCGCGAGGTCTGCGAGCATCTTGCGATCGATCGCAAGTCCCGCCTGCTCCAGGCCGTTCATCATGCGGCTGTAGGACAGTCCGTGCAGCCGCGCGGCGGCATTGATGCGCGCGATCCACAACGCGCGAAACTCGCGCTTCTTCGCACGCCGGTCGCGATAGGCGTACTGACCCGCCTTGATGACCGCCTGCTTCGCCGCTCGATAGACCTTGCGCCGGGCGTTGTAGTAGCCCTTTGCCTTGCCCAGTACCTTCTTGTGACGGCGGCCCGCCGTCACGCCACGCTTCACTCGTGCCATGAGTTCTCTCCATGCGCGGCGCTTACGGCCTGAGCCGGCGCCGCGGGATCAAAAGGGGATCGTTACTTGTGGTGCGGGAGCAGCTGGACCAGACGGCCTGCGTCTGTCTTGTCCACCAGGCTGCTGCCGCCCGAGCGCAGATGGCGCTTGCGCTTGCGATCCTTGTGGCCGAGGTTGTGGCGGCGGCCCGACGAGTAGCGCTTGAAGCCCTTCGCCGTCTTGCGAAAACGTTTGGCCGCGGCCCGGTTGGTTTTCAACTTGGGCATGATCGACTCCTTCAGTTATGTAGCCCCGGTCACGAGCGCTTGCACGCCGCTACGGGCGAACGGTCAAGTCATATCAATGACTTACAACCGTTACTTCTTCTTTGGTGCAAACACCATGACCATCTGCCGCCCCTCCATCAGCGGGTTCTGCTCGACGACGCTGTAGGGAGCGAGGTCGGTCGAGACCCGTGCCAGAAGCTTGCGCCCGATGTCCTGGTGCACCATCTCACGGCCACGGAACCTCAAGGTTACCTTGGCCTTGTCTCCTTCCGTCAGAAAGCGGACCAGGTTTCTCAACTTCACCTGGTAGTCCGCCTCCTCCGTTCCAGGCCGGAATTTCACTTCCTTGACCTGTATTTGCTTCTGCTTTCGCTTGGCTGAATGAGCCTTCTTGTTCTGCTCGAAGAGGAACTTGCCGTAGTCCATGATCCGCACGACCGGCGGTTCGGCCGTGGGCGAGACTTCAACGAGATCCAGTTCAGCGGCGGAAGCCATCTGCAGCGCGTCGAACCGGGTCATGACCCCGGCCTGCGCCCCATCCGGGCCAATCACTCGCAGCTGGGGCGAGGTGATCTCCTCATTGCGCCGGACACGCTTTGATGCTATGGCGATGCGTCAACCCTCCAAAATTCGGCGCCCGCGGCTCTCGAGCTCGTCCCGGAAGCGTTCTGCGAACGCCTCGATGGACATGGTCCCGAGGTCCTTACCGCTGCGGGTACGCGCGGCAACGAGATTCGCGGCAACCTCCTTGTCGCCCACGACCAATAAATACGGAACACGCTGGAGCGTGTGCTCGCGGATCTTAAAACCGACCTTCTCATTCCGCAAGTCGGATGTGGCGCGAAATCCCTGTTTTCTAAGTGTTTCTGTAACACGCTCGACGTAATCCGCCTGGCCGGAGGTGATGTTCATGACCACCATCTGCACCGGCGCGAGCCAGGCCGGAAGCCGGCCGGCGTGGTGCTCGAGCAGAATGGCGAAGAAGCGCTCCAGGGAGCCGAAGATCGCGCGGTGCAGCATCACCGGGGTGCGCTTCTGGCTGTGCTCATCGATGTAGTAAGCCCCCAGCCGCCCCGGAAGGTTGAAGTCCACCTGCAACGTGCCGCATTGCCACTCGCGCCCGATGGCATCGCGCAGAACGAACTCGAGCTTGGGCCCGTAGAAGGCGCCCTCGCCGGGGTTGAGCAGATAGTCGATCCCGGCCGCTCCGGAGGCGGCCTTCAGGGCCTGCTCCGCCTGGTCCCAGACCTCATCGCTCCCCACCCGCTTGGGCGGCCGGTCGGCGAATTTGATCCGCACGTCGTCGAACCCGAAGTCGCGATAGATGGCGAGGATCAGCTGCGTCACCGCAACGGCCTCGTCGGTGATCTGATCCTCGGTCATGAAGAGATGCGCATCGTCCTGGGTGAACGCGCGCACCCGCATCAAGCCATGCAGTGCACCCGAGGGCTCATAGCGGTGCACCTTGCCGAATTCGGACATGCGCATGGGCAGGTCACGGTAGCTCGTCAGGCCGTGCTTGAAGATCTGAATGTGCGCCGGACAGTTCATCGGCTTGATGGCGTAGAGCCGCTCGTCGGGCGTTTGCGTGAGGAACATGTTCTCGCCGAACTTCTCGAGGTGACCTGATTGCCTCCACAGACTTGCGTCCATGAGCTCCGGGGTGTTCACCTCGATGTAGCCGGCTGCACGCTGGCGCTCGCGCATGTATCCGATCAGCGTCTGAAATACGGTCCATCCCTTGGGGTGCCAGAAGACCGCTCCCGGGGCTTCCTCCTGCATGTGGAACAGGTCGAGCTCGCGCCCGATGCGCCGGTGATCGCGCTTCTCGGCTTCCTCGAGCCGTCGCAAGTACTCATCGAGTTGCTTTTGGTCCGGCCAGGCGGTCCCGTAGATCCTCTGCAGCATCTCGTTGCGCGAATCGCCTCGCCAGTACGCGCCGGCGACCTTGGTGAGCTTGAACGCCTTGAGCTTGCCGGTGGAGGGCACGTGCGGTCCGCGGCAAAGGTCCACCCAGTCGCCCTGGCCGTAGAGGCTGATCTCCTCGCCCGCCGGGATGGCGGCGATGATCTGGGCCTTGTAATGCTCTCCCAAGCCCTCGAAGTAGCGCACGGCCTCGTCCCGCGGCATCACGCGACGCGTGACCTTCTCATCCGCCCGCGCAAGCTCCCGCATCCGCGACTCGATCGCCGCGATGTCCTCGGGCGTGAAGGGGCGCTTGTAGGCAAAATCGTAGTAGAAGCCATCCTCGATGACGGGTCCGATGGTCACCTGTGCCTCGGGAAAAAGCTGCTTCACCGCCTGCGCCAGAAGATGTGCGGTGGAGTGCCGGATGATCTCCAGGCCCGCCGGATCCTTGTCCGTCACGATCGCAAGCGGGGTGTCGTGCGCGAGCACGTAGGAGGTGTCGACCAGCTTGCCGCCATCGAGCCGCCCGGCGAGCGCGGCTTTGCGAAGCCCCGGACCGATGCTGGCGGCGACCTCCTCTACCGTAACCGGGTGGTCGAAATGGCGCTGACTGCCGTCAGGCAATGTCACAACGGGCATGCATCATCCAAACAGAGCGGCTGGTAGGCGCGAGTGGGATCGAACCACCGACCCCCACCATGTCAAGGTGGTGCTCTACCACTGAGCTACGCGCCTGTCTCGGGACCGGGCACGATACCGAAGGGCCCAGGGGGAGGCAAGCGGGCGCCGCGGCCTGCGTCGGTGACTGGAGATGTTGATGATGGTGCGCTACGCGCGCGCGCGGCGCGCGAAAATGGGCGGACGGCTTTGCGGCTGCGGGGCAACCGGTGAAGGCGGCTCCGGACCGGAGCTATCGGCTACACCGGCGGTGCCGGTGAGCGCCTCGATCGCCTGCACTGCCGCGCGCAGCGTCACGACCGCCTGCGCAGCGCCTGCGCTCGCCAGGCGCTGTCGCGAGCGCTCCAGCGTCGCCTCCGCCTGCCAGAGGCCGACGATCAGCGGAACCCCTGGAAAGCGCCCGCGCAAACGGCGGCACAGATGCCGCGCATGTGCGGCCGCATCCCCCGGCAGCGCGGAGATCACGATCGCTGCGGGCGGTTGCGACAGGCTCGGCAGCTCGGCGCGCGAGGCCGCATGCGCCACGAGCCCACGCTCGCACAGCACGATTGCCGCGAGTCTGGCAGCAAGCTCATCCGCAAAATCGGACGCCGGCAGGCACAGCACGGGGGCCGTCCGGCCGGTCGCGCCTTCTGCGGCCTCCGCAGTTGTGCGCAGATCGGGGGCCTCGGGCCCGGCGCCGCCACTTGCGGGGGGCAGCGAGTCGGCCAGCTCGTCCGTCCAGCGCTCGATGTGCTCGAGAATGTAGTGCCGCTTGGCCTCGCGCAGTGCGCCTTGATCATGGTCACGCTCGATGAGGTGCATGGCGCGCAGGATGACTGTATCGCACACCTCGATGAGGGAGTGGTGGCGCAGCTCCGAATCCAGAAGATCATCCGCATCGTCCGGGCTTTTTGCGAGAAGCCTTTGATAGAGCCGCTCGTACGGGGCGAGCACCGGCTGATCACCGAGCAGCACGTTCAGGAACGCGAGCTGCGGAATGTATTTCCCCATCACGACCAGGCACACCGTGAGCGGAATGGCGAGAAAGAGCCCCGCTGCCCCCCACAGCCACGCCCAGAACACGGCGGCCACCAGCAGCGCAACCGGTGAGACGCCCGTGCGGCGCGAGTAGAGCCAGGGCTCGAGGATGAGATAGCTCACGAGCTCGACCGCCGCGAACAGCGCAAGCGTGAGAAGCGCCGGGCCCCACCGATCGAACACCGCGAAGGACAGCACGAGCGGCATGGCCACCGCGACCAGGATGCCCAGGTACGGAATGAATCGCAGCACCATGGTGAGCGCGCCCCACAGCACCGCATTGGGCAGTCCGATGAAGGTGAGCCCGACCGCCACACACAGCCCCTCCCAGCCGTTGATGAGGGTCTGCATGATGAGATAGCGGCTGACCCGGCGCGCCGCATCGTCGATCGCCTCGGTCGCCAGTCGCAGGTTGCGCTCCCCGAGCAGTCGAATGACGCGGTCGCGAAGATCCGAGAATCGCAGCAGCATGAAGATCACGAAGACGATCACCACCGCCGTGGTGGCGATGGGGCCTGCCAGCGGAGAGAAGACCTGCTGCAGTGCCTTGAAGCTGCCAAGCGGTGGCTCGACCACCTCGACCTGGGGCACGCGGTGGTGCACGGCGCCGGGAACACCGCGGTTCAGATCGGTCGTCAGCTCGGTGATGAGCGCGGCGATCTTGCCCATGCTGCCGCGCAGGGCACCATTGACCTTGGCGACGTTCTGCAGCAGTTGCTCGCGATACTGGGGCAGCTCACGCACCAGGTCGCTCAGCTGGCCGAACACCACGTAGAGAAGACCGCCCAGGGCGGCGAACGCAATGATGACGGTCAGCGCGACCGCGATCAGGCGGTTGACTCCCCAGCGCTCCAGGCGCTGAACCATCGGGGCGAGCAGGAAAGTCAGGAGAACCGCGAGCGCAATCGGAATGAAGACGTCCTGCGCCAGACGCAGCGCCGCAATGACGACCACAAACGTCAGGACGATGAAGAATCCGCGGGAGGCTTGGGCCGAGCCGTTCATGGTGCGCTCAAGCGGCAGGAATCATTCCCGGCCACCAAGCCCCGGGGGCTTCGGCGCGCCGGCCCGAGCGCCCTAGCCTGCAGCGCTTCGCGCAAGCCCAAGCTCCACCTGTTTCAGCCGCGCGACCTCGTCGCGCAAGCGTGCCGCCTCCTCGAATTCGAGGTTGCGGGCCTTCTGGTACATCTCCGCCTCGAGCTTCTTGATCTGACGCACGAGCGCCTCGGGACGCAGGTCCTGAACCTTCGCGTCGCGCCCGCCCCGTGCCCCGCGGCGACGCTCGGACGGTGCCGCAGGCTCGGCCCGGGCACCTTCCATGATGTCCGCGACTGCCTTCTGAATGCCCCGCGGGGTGATGCCATGCAGCCGGTTGTACTCGATCTGCTTGTGGCGTCGGCGATCGGTCTCCTCGATCGCACGCCGCATGGAGCCGGTCACCGTGTCGGCGTAGAGAATCGCGCGCCCGTTGATGTTGCGCGCCGCACGCCCGATGGTCTGGATGAGGGAGTTGTCCGAGCGCAGGAAGCCCTCCTTGTCGGCATCGAGCACTGCCACGAGCGACACCTCCGGCATGTCGAGCCCTTCGCGCAGCAGGTTGATCCCCACCAGCACGTCGAACCGTCCGAGCCGCAGGTCACGGATGATCTCGGTGCGCTCGACCGTGTCGATGTCCGAGTGCAGATAGCGCACGCGCACGCCGTGCTCGTTGAGGTAATCGGTCAAGTCCTCCGCCATACGCTTGGTGAGCGTCGTGACGAGCACGCGCTCGTTGCGTGCGACGCAGATGCCGATCTCGGAAAGCAGATCGTCGATCTGCGTCCCGACCGGGCGCACCTCGACCTCCGGGTCGACCAGGCCGGTCGGCCGCACCACCTGCTCGACGATCTGCGCCGAGTGGGAAAGCTCATAGTGGCTGGGGGTCGCCGAGACGAAGATCATCTGCGGGGCGAGCTGCTCCCACTCCTCGAATTTCAGCGGGCGGTTGTCGAGAGCCGAGGGCAACCGGAAGCCGTACTCGACCAGGGTCTCCTTGCGCGAGCGATCCCCGCGATACATCGCTCCGAGCTGCGGGATCGTCTGATGGCTCTCATCGATGACCAGCAACGAGTTGCTCGGCAGGTAATCAAAGAGACACGGTGGGGGCTCCCCGGGCGCGCGCCCCGACAGATAGCGCGAGTAGTTCTCGATTCCGGCGCAGTAGCCGACCTCCTTGATCATCTCCATGTCGAACATCGTGCGCTGCTCGAGCCGTTGGGCCTCGAGGAGCTTGCCGGCCTCGCGCAGCTCCGCGAGCCTCACCCGCAGGTCGTCGCGGATCTGATCGACCGCCCCGATCAGCCGCTCACGGGGCGTGACGTAATGCGTGCCGGGATAGACGGTGAACCGCGGCACCTTGCGCGCGACCGCGCCCGTGAGCGGATCGAAGAGCGTGATCGAGTCGATCACATCGTCGAAGAGCTCCAGCCGGACCGCTTCGCGCTCGGACTCGGCGGGGAAGATGTCGATCACATCGCCCCGCACCCGGTAGGTGCCCTGAGCCAGATCGAGCTCGTTGCGCGTGTATTGCATCTCGGCCAGCCGGCGCAGCAGCTTGCGCTGGTCCTGGCGATCGCCCCTGACCAGGTGCAGCACCATCGACAGATAAGCCTCGGGATCCCCGAGGCCATAGATCGCCGAGACGGTGGCCACGATGATCGAGTCGGGGCGCTCGAGCAGGGCCTTGGTGGCCGAGAGGCGCATCTGCTCGATGTGCTCGTTGATCGAGGAGTCCTTCTCTATATACGTGTCGGTGGAGGGAACGTAGGCCTCGGGCTGGTAGTAGTCGTAATACGAGACGAAGTACTCGACCGCGTTGCCGGGGAAGAAGGTACGGAACTCACCATAGAGCTGGGCCGCAAGCGTCTTGTTGTGGGCGAGCACGAGGGTTGGACGCTGGACCTCCTGAATCACGCGAGCGATGCTGTGGGTCTTACCGCTTCCGGTGACACCGAGCAGGGTCTGGTGGGCGAGTCCACTGCGCAGCCCCTCGACCAGCTTGGCAATAGCTTCCGGCTGGTCGCCCGCGGGCACATAGTCGGCTGTAAGACTGAAGGCCATCCGATCCATCAGGATTCCGTGAACGAGTCGTGAGTATTCTCCGCCGAGAGCCGGAGCTTCCATGAGGGGTGCCGCGTTGTGGGCCCGCAACATTGGTGGCCCCGAGCGCGTTCCCGTACTATAGCCCATGTCCATCAGCTCGAACGATTACTTCGAAGGACTTACGTGACCGTACCCGTTTCGCGACGCGTTCAGCGCGTCAAGCCCTCCGCAACACTCGCCGTTACTGCCCGCGCTGCACGCCTCAAGGCCGAAGGCCACGATGTGATCGGGCTCGGTGCCGGAGAGCCGGACTTCGACACGCCACGGCACATTGCGCAGGCCGGCATCGATGCCATCAAGAGCGGCTTCACGCGCTACACGAACGTCGATGGCATCAATGAGCTCAAGGATGCGGTCATTGCGAAATTCGAGCGCGACAACGGCATACGCTACGAGCGGGCGCAAATCCTGATCTCCTCGGGCGCGAAGCAGACCATCTACAACCTCTGCATGTCCGTGCTCGATCCAGGCGATGAGGCCATCATCCCCGCGCCCTACTGGGTCTCCTATCCGGACATGGTCCTGCTCGCCGACGGCCTGCCGGTGACGCCCTTTGCCGGCCCCTCGCAGGGTTACAAGATCACCCCGCGGCAGCTTGCGACCTCCATCACGCCCAAGACGCGACTCGTCCTGTTGAACAGTCCCTGCAATCCGACGGGCGCGGCGTACACGCGCGCCGAGTTGCGCGCGCTCGGTGAGGTGTTGCTGCAGCATCCGCGCATCGTCATCGGCACGGACGATATGTACGAGAAGATCTACTGGGCGAGCGAGCCGTTCTGCAGTTTGCTCAGCGTGGCTCCCGAGCTGTACGGCCGAACCGTGACGATCAACGGCGTCTCGAAGGCCTACGCGATGACCGGTTGGCGAATCGGCTACTGCGGCGGACCCAAAGAGGTCATCTCCGCCATGAGCACCATTCAAGGCCAGTCCACCTCGAACGCCTCGAGCATCTCGCAGAAGGCGGCCGCCGTGGCACTCAGCGCCGACCAGTCGTGCATCGAGGAGATGAACAAGGCGTTCAAGGAGCGGCACGACTTCATCGTGCAGGGCCTGAACTCCCTGCCGGGTGTCTCGTGCTTGCCCGGAGCCGGCACGTTCTACGCGTTCGCCGATGTGAGCCGCGCCATGGCCACGCACGGCTGCCGCGACGATGGCGAATTCACCGAGCTGCTCCTGGAGCGTGCGGGAGTTGCCGTGGTGCCGGGCTCGCCCTTCGGGGCCCCCGGTCACATTCGCCTGTCGTTCGCCTGCAGCTTGCAGATGCTCGAGAAGGCCATCGAGCGCATGCGGCGCGCGCTCTCGGGCACCGCGGTCGCGAAGAGCGCATAAGCCACGCGCGCATCAGGCGCGCACGTGCGAGCAGTTGGCGCAATGCGCGCTGCGATCGATCGTACATGGACTGGAAGCTCCTGGCCGATGCCGTCGTTCTGGTGCATCTCGCCTTCGTCGCATTCGTCGTTGGCGGCGGCTTTCTCACCTGGCGCTATCGCCTGATCCCCATCGCTCACCTGCCCGCCCTGGCCTGGGGCATCTGGATCGAGTGGAGCGGGTGGATCTGTCCTCTCACGCCGCTCGAGAATCACCTGCGCGAGCGCGCCGGCCAGTCGGGCTATTCGGGAGGCTTCATCGAGCACTACATCATCCCGGTGCTCTACCCGCCCGGCCTCACGCACGAGGTGCAGTGGGTGCTTGCTGCCGTGCTGATCGCGGTCAACGTCGTGGCGTACGGAAAGCTCATGGCGAGCCGCAGGAGCCAGCGCGCGTAGCACGAGGGAACCGTTCGCGGCGCCCTCACGATCGCAAGGGCCGGAAGGCGCTTGCTTGACGAGGCGCGGGGGCGTCCGCACAATCCGCGCCTCTTGAGCACCCACCCGGCATTCCCCGGTAGCTCAGCGGTAGAGCGTCGGACTGTTAATCCGTTGGTCGTTGGTTCGAGTCCAACCCGGGGAGCCAATTACTTATTTATCAACGCGTTCTGATACTCATCTCATGTGATTTATGGTCTGGCATTCGGATGCCCCCTCTCCCGGTCGCCGATCAATATTTCACTGTCGTTCCGGCAACGTGCCAGACGAGTGCGAACCAGGCTGACACCAGCATGGCTGCAGCGACCACCGTGAAGTAGCTCCGCGTCAAAGCCCCGGCGCCGGCCTGTCTCCAGGTGCGGTAGGCTATCCAGGCAACAATCGGCGTCGCCAGCACAGCGAGCCAGGCGTCGACATAAATCGCAACCAGCCACGGATCGAGCGCGTCGACAAAAATCTGGCGTTTGTCCCAATCAGCCACTATCAAGAAGATAAGAGCAGCCGCCGCTGCCAAGTGCAGCAATAGCGCGGCGTGGACGAAGAGAAGGCGGCGGTTTAGCCGCGGGCCGTTCGGTCCACGAAGCACCCCGATGCGCCGCAGGATCGCCGAGCCTGGCCAGACCAGCAAGGCCGCGGCCATGATCGCCAGACTCAGACTCATCAGCGGCTGGACGAAGTCGGCTACCTTGTACCAGGTGACCCGTTCGCGACCCGAGGTTCCGTCGGTCGTCTCGAGGATCTCGAGCCCACCTCGTTTGGTTTCGAACGCCCATCTGTCGCCCGTAGGATCTTCGAAGACGAAGGGCGCGATCTCGCGGCGCTTAGTCCAAGTCTGCGGCCCGGCGAGGACTCCCGCCACCCCAGCGGTAATCGACCCATCTGCGTTACCCTTGATGCGCCTTTGGGTAAACAGTTCCTCGACGCTGAACATGTTGGTTTCTGACCGACGGGTGTGCTCGTACCAGCCGGCGACGGCCGCGGCGTCGGCGGACCGCGCCGCGAACGGCGCTCGCGCCATCGCCGGTGCCACGAAATAGCGCTCCACCAGTGCCTGCTCCAATTCGTCACGTTGGTTATCGTCGGCTTGGGCGGTGTAAGCGACATAGAGCCCAAACCCCTGCCGCGGTAGCAATATCAGATCGTCTTGAAAGGTACTGGTATCGCCCCGATGGCCGATGAAGAATACACTGCCGACCTCTCGTTGGTAGAAGTTCAGGCCCATGACGCTGAGCGGCTCGGCCACCTGCGGTGCCATCATGGTCGCCAGTGTCTCGGTGCGCAGTATGCGCTGACCGTCGAGCACGCCCCCGTCCAATATCGCTCGTATGAATCGACCCATGTCGTCGCCGGTGGCGTTCAGTTGCAAGTCCGTCGTCGCAACGTCGAGCGGGACGGGGGGCGCGCCCCGCCGAACCTGATAGCCGGTTGCCATCAGCGGCCTGTTGTCAGTCGGACCCGATGGGCGGCTTGGCGGCGTCGAATAGCCAAAGCTGGACGACCGCATACCGAGCGGCGCAAGAACGCGATCGGTCACGTAATCCCGCGCCGGCTCGCGGGAGACACGCTCCAGAATATAGGTCATAAGCGTAGCGCCGTAGTTCGAGTAGGCAGGCACATCGCCGTAGGGGAACAGCCTGGGCGGCAGCCGTTGGGCGAGCGGTGCGTGCGTGGTCTTGAACCAATCTTCGAACCCGCCACGGTGCGTCATCAGCCGGCGCAGCGTAACGGGAACCCCGCCTTTCGGCGTCGGGATTGAGAAATCGAGATAGTCGTTGACGTCTTGGTCAAGATTGAGCCGACCTTGCTCCACCAGCTGCATAATGGCGATGCCCTCGAACAGCTTCTTGATCGAGGCGATGTTGGCGAGCGTTCGGTCGCTCGTCATTGGCCGGTGCGTTGCGACGTCGGCCAAGCCATACCCCTTCGCCGCAAGGACCTTGTCGTCTTTGACCACGACGACTACCGCCCCAGGAATGCCCGAGCGTGCGAGTTGCGCCGGCACCAACCGATCTAGGAATTCGCTGACGTCGTCGGCGCTCATGGGTGGCTTGACCGCTGCGCCCGACGGCTGATCTCCCGAAGTCTGCGCGAGGCCGCAAGATTGCCAAAACAAGCACACGGCAAAAGCGGGCAAGACGAACCTCGAGGATTGCTGAAATTTTCTGGTCAACAGGAGATCCCAGACTAGACCCCGCGCCTGCGGTGATTGGATCCTCACTTGGCCGAGGCCACAAATGTGAGATTTTGGCAACGACGATCCGCCGTGCTGATGCCGCAATACCTGCCTCGTAAACTCGACCGGCATGTCTTTGAGGCGCGATTCGCCCGAGCCGTTTAACTCGTGGATCCGAACTTTCACGAACTCAAGCGCGAGCGGTGCGACTGGGTAGGCTCACGCAAGCCCCCGAACAAGCGTCGTAACTACGTCGGTTGCCGCCTTGTCATCTGCGCTGTACTGATGTGGTTGGTATTTCGAGTCCGCAAAGGGTCGGGATGCGGATCGGAAGCTGCGCCATCGTTATGCTTCGCAGTTACGGCGTTGTTCCGCCGTGGCCGCGCCGCCAGAAGGGCCGGCGGTGGCCACTTGCATCAATTGTCCCACCCCAGATAAGCCGCGACCCCCGGTTCCAGGACGCCCGCGGGCCCCTTGTAGTAGTGACCGTATCCGAAAAGCACTGCATAGCCGATCGCGACGCGAACGTCCCGCTGCCGCGTACAGGGCGTCCGCCAATCGGACCCGCAGGCTGCGAAGCGGCTTGCCAGGGAGATTTCAGTGCGTCCGTCCGCGTGCGAGCTTCTGCGCAAGCGCCGTTGTCGCCGCGAGCTTGCGAATGGATTCGGCTACGCTCTGGACTCCTGCCTCTTCAAGCACGTGGTTCAGCGCCTTGGAGTACGCAAGAATCGCCCCGAAAAACGCATCACTTGCGAGCTGCATGTCTCGCTCGGAGGTTCCTGCCAGCATGGTCTCGCGGTAGATCCTCCAGAGACTCGGCAGAGACATCACCGGTGTGCTGCCTTGCTTCGTGCGCACTTTCCTCATCGGATCCTCGGGTTCGCTACCTTTCAGGTTTGAAGAATACCCGGTAATTCGGTCGTCACTTCCGCCGCGGGGAATTTTCACCGAGTGCCGGATAGAAAAGGGCTCTGTTGGCAAGCGATTCGTTGTAGACCTTGCGCAATTTGAAGACCCAGTGTCCGTTGCGTTTGGCGAGCTCGTCTTCGTAATGACCGAAATAGACAAGCTGCACGTCATGCTGCGGCGTGTTGTTCGTAATCTCGAACCAGTAGGCAACCGATTTCGCGGTGTCGCCGTTCACGTCGATCACGTGATTGACGATGAAATGGCGCGAGCGTGGCCAGGACGTCGCCCCCGGCGGAATGCTCCTCGTGCGCGACTCGGCGAACCCGGACATGGCTCTGCGTATGGCCGCTTTGCCCTTCTCGACTCCGTCGGCCCACACGAGTACCCCATCGTCAGCCCAGGCGTCCATGACCGTCTTCATGTCGCCCGAGTCAACAGCGACCATATAGCGGTTCGAGAGATTCTCAATCTCCGCCCGATCATCCGCGTAGCTCGCTAGCGCTGACGCCGAAACCCCGCATGCTATTGCTGCGACAATGAGTCTTGCTACGTACTTCATCGTGTCGTCTCCCCAGTGGGCTCTTCCGTCTTTACCGACTTGTTCGGCATCCGGTGCCGCGGTTCTGCCCGCGTAGCGGGAGGATTGCTCACGGTTGATCAGCATGCAAGTGTGCGGAGCGACCACCATACCGGGGGAACGAGGCGCGGCCGGAGCCGCTCTTGCGCTACCACGGTATTCATGCTCGCATAGGAATGCGGAGAAGATACTCGAGCCGAGCGAAAGGGGAGATCACCGTGTCCGATAGCCACTGCAGGGATCCCGAACGGCGCCTTCTCCTGCGCCGCACGAGCCTGCTGATCGCGGGTGCCGCCGTCGAATCCGCGGTGCCAGCGCTGTGGGCGACGACTTCCTACGGCAGCGAAGCGCCTATCGTTCAGACCCAATATGGAAAGGTGCGCGGTACGGCGAATCGGGGCGTGTTCATCTTCAAGGGCATCCGTTACGGCGCGCCAACCGGCGGCCCTAACCGTTTCATGCCCCCGCAGCCGCCCCAACCCTGGTCCGGCGTGCAGGATGCCCTGAGTTACGGCAATTCCTGCATCCAGAGCAATCCACATCCCGTCCCACGCCGCACGCTCGCAGCGCGCATCCCTCCGGGGCCGGCATGGCCGACGCCCCCCGAGAGCGAGGATTGCCTGTTCTTGAACGTCTGGACGCAAGGGCTAAGCGATCGCGGCAAGCGTCCCGTGATGGTGTGGCTGCACGGGGGTGCATTCATCAGCGGTTCGGCCTCGGAGCCAGTCGTCGACGGTACCAATCTTGCGCGACGGGCCAACGTCGTCTGCGTGGGAATCAACCACCGCCTCAACGTCTTCGGCTATTGCAATCTCGCCGATCTCGGCAATCGGCACTTCTCCCATTCCGGCAATGCGGGAATGCTCGACATCGTCGCCGCGCTCACCTGGGTGCAGGAGAACATCGAGCGCTTTGGCGGTGACCCGCAACGAGTCACGATCTTCGGCGAGTCGGGCGGCGGCCAGAAAGTCTCCATGTTACTGGCCTGTCCACCGTCGAAGGGACTGTTTCAACGTGCCATTATCGAGAGCGGGCCCGGCGTGAAGATGCTCGAGCGGGCCGATGCCAACCACCACGCGCAGATGCTGTTGCGGGAGTTGGGCATCGCCGCGACCCGCCCCGAGCAACTCCAAACCATGCCGCCACAGCGGCTGCTCGCGGCCTATTTCGCCGTGATTGCAAAGCTTCCTCCCCCGGTGCCGGGGCTGCCGATGCCGTTCTCTCCAGTTTTGGACCCGCAGGACCTGCCCGCGCATCCGTTTTATCCGGCGGCGAGCGCGGTCCACGCCGCTGTCCCGATCCTCATCGGCACCAATCACCACGAGATCACGCTATTCGCCGCCGAAAGCGATTTCAGCCTGGATGAGGCCGGATTGCAAAAGCGCCTCTCCACCCTGCTCGGTGCCAAGGCGGAGGCGGTGCTGGCGGGTTATCGGCGCATCTATCCGGAGTACTCTCCCAGCGACCTGTATATTCGCATCGCCACCGACTATCCGACGACGCAATGGACCATCAATATCTGCGAGCGCAAGCTCGCGCAGCACGCGGCGCCGGTCTACCGCTACCGCTTCGACTGGGAAACGCCGATCCTTGGCGGTCAACTGCGAAGCATGCATTCGCTTGAAGTGCCGTTCGTGTTCTACAACATCGAGCTTGCGCGCAACATGATCGGACCCGGCGAAAGCCCGGTGATACTCGCCGGGCGCATGTGCGACGCATGGACCACATTCGCAGGGACCGGTAACCCGAACACGACCCGCAGCGGCCTGCCCAAGTGGCCCGCATACGCACGCACGCGCGACACCATGCTGTTTGCCGATCGGAGCCGGGTGGTGGCCGACCCGGACCGGCAAGAACGCGCCGTGCTCGATCCCCTGATGAACCCCACGCGTACCGCCGGTGGGAAAGTCAACGCCGACTCGGAATCAGCGGCAGGGTAATGGCCGAAGGCGTGCCGGGCCCTCGCAATATTGCGACCGGCTCACCCGACCCTCCGTCTGGACTCGAGAATGTGAGGGTCAGTCGGATGCGGTGTCCAGCCGGAAAGATATAGGACATCGGCAGCAGTGCAAATTCGAGCTCGGTCGGCTTTGCGGGTTCGAGCGGGCGAGCGTCCTCCTTGCGAAACGTGTGCCACGGCACTCCGAAATCGTTGTACGGCGGCTTGGCCAAAGCCCGTTCAGATGCACGCAGGCGGCCGAACATCTGATAGGAACGCGTTGCGCCGTCCGGCGCCGCATCATCGAGCCACGCGAGCACATCCGTGTCTCGAGCTGCGGTCGAGATCCACAGCCTGATCACCGGATCGCCGGTGATCTGCACATCGCGGGTGAGCGGCGAGGTCTCGTAGGACAGGCCGCCCGAGGGCTTATCGACCAGAATCGGATTTGCCTTGGGTGGCGGGGTCATGCCCGTCGTGTCTCGCCCCGAGCCTTTGGGCGCCGCGGGGCCGAGATGACCCTCGCCAAGGTAAAAGGCAGTCTTCACCTCACTGGGCGGTGGCCAGCTCGAGGCGGTGTGCCAGGCGCTCTCGGGCGGTGCGTTGTAGGTGTAATAGGTCACGGGCGGCTCGTTCATCACCCCGTTCTGGATGCCCTTCAGCCAGTAATCGAAGAAGCGCCGCTCCTCGGTGACGATGGAGAACCCGGTGTCTTGCCAGACCTGCTGCCAGCCGCAGTGCGCGGCCGGACCGACGAGCAGCTTCACGCGTCCCCTCGGCAGGTTTCCGAAGATCTCGAAGGCCGCCACCTTCGTGCCCGATTCATCCCAGTTGGAGGTCGCATAGACCCCGAAATCCCCCTGCTGCATGGTGCTGAGATCGGTCGATGGACTCGACACGGTCCACCACTCGACACCCCCGAGCTCGGCCGCCCTGCTGTCGCGAAACGGCAAGACGCTGCCGACTCCCACATCGGCGGCGTCGACGTTGTCCTTGTGCTCGGCGATCGCCTGCGCGAGCTCCGCAGCTCCGTCGGCGCCATCGACCGGAACGGCAGTCTTGTCCCGATCCGATGTCACGACCTGGGAGGCGGGAAGGAAAGGCTTGAGTGGCACGCCGCCGATCACCAGGAACGAATAGGCGTCGAACACCGAGCTCATGGGAAAGATCGCCTTCAACGCCGGCGGCCGGGTGGTCGCGGCCTGCATCTGGCTGCCGCCCGTCGCCGAGCAACCCCACATGCCAATCCGTCCGTTGCTCCACGGCTGTTTGGCGAACCACTCCGTCATGTCATAGGCATCGGTGGTCGCCGGCGGCAGGTACTCCCCGAAATTGTAGACTTTGTTGGTGCCAAAGGATGCGTAGAGGCCACGGAAATCAACGACGGCAACGTTGTAGCCGTATTTGACCAGCTGGAGCGCAAAGCCGGGGTAAGCGCTGACCGAGGGGCCGCCCCGGAGACTGCCTCGCCGGTTGTAGGGGGTATTCATCCACACCACGGGCAACTTCTGCGTCGCAAGCACGCCATGAAGGGTTGGCCGAAAGAGATCGACGGCGAGTCTCGTCCCGTCGCGCACCGGGACATAGAAGGAAGTCCTCTCGTACCCGTCGTACGTGACGGGCGCATAGCCCGAGTAGTAGCCGGGCTCGGAGAGCTTCCCATCGCTCGAGCCGGCCGCAAATGCAATGCAGGAGGCCGCAAGGCTCAGCGTGGCCCCCGAGAACATCATCGTCATAATCTGTTTGAGCATGACCGTCCCCTAGCCTGGCGACTCACACCAGCTGAAACACGCGAATCAACACGGCGTCCTTCAGGTCACGACGTACGCTCAGCGTGCCGAAGAACATGCCGCGATTCAGCCAGTCGTACTTGCCGATCGGCGCCTCGAATGCGGCGTGGGTAAACATGAGGAATCGTTCCGCGGCGGCCGGGTTGGAGACGGGAGCCGCGCCGCCCACGCCCCGGTTGACGATCCGGATCAGCACCTGATCGTCGGTGCGCAGGTAGTACGCCGCATCCGCACTGCCCGCCCCGTCATTGCGCGAGAGATTCCAGTCCGCCCCCTCATTGACCACCGTTCCGCGCAGTCTCGGCCCCTCGAACACTCCCCCGGTGATTGGTATCACCCGCCGCCTGCCCTCGACGGTCCGACCGAAGTCGAGCGTGCGCCCGAGCGTCACCTTGCATTCATAGAGCAACGAGAACGAGGGCACCTTCGCGCCGGCGGGCAACCCGGACGCCGCGGCGCGAGGAAGCGTCTCGGATCGGGCGGCTTGGCCGAAGCCGGCCGACGCGAGTGCTGAAAGGAGAGTCCTGCGATCGATCATGATTTGCTCCCGAGGGTTACAGACCGCCTATGCTTGCCGCACTCGATCGTCCCAGTGTCATCGATTGCTTGCGCCATGCGCCGCGCGCTGTGGAGGACGGTCAGCCCATCGATGCCGAACCGGGCGAGCGAGCGAGCGTTGCGCTCGGCATCCCGGTCGTAGAGCGCATCGAAGCGGCGCTGATCGTCGGCCGAGGCCGAATGGAACTGAACACCTTGGCGGCGTCCGAAGGCTTCGCCCGCGGCGACAGCAGAGCGCGTCTCGCGCGCCATCGCCGCTTCCCACACGGGCGTGGACGCCTCGAGAATCGCCCGATCGCGCGCCGGCAGCCCCTCCCAGCGTCGTTCACTCATCGCTCGGGCCGGATAGGCTCCGCGCGGTATGGCAAGTGCGTAAAAGTACTTGGCCACCTCCGCGAAGCGCAGCGCCTTGAGCGTATCGGGTGGCGCCACGACCCCGTCGATCACTCCCTTGGCGAGCGCCGAGTACACCTCATCCATCGGCATGTTGACGGGGGCCGCGCCCAGATCGCGCAGCACATCGAGCAGCTCCGTCGGGGCGCGGATGCGCAGGCCCTTCAGGTCATCGAGCCGCAGAACCGGCCGCGTGCGCGTGAGAATCCCGGGGAGCGAGCCGCCTTGCACCGCGAGGATGTGGAGCCCCTTCAGCTCGCGCCCGAACTCCGGGAAATCGGCGGCGAGGCAGCGATACATGGCCACCTGCTCCTCGAACGTCCGGGCACCGGCATAGAATCCCGATTGGATGCGGATGAGGTGCACGCCGCCCTTCGAATAGATCGGGGTGATCAACCCGATGTCCGCGACTCCGTGGCGTAGCTCGACGAGGGACTCCTCGGAGGACAAGAGCTCACCGGACCAGATCGCGCGGATTCGAATCGCACCGCCCGACTGCGCCTCGACCCACTCGATCCAAGTGCGATCAGCGCGGCTGAAGGGGTGATTGGCGTCGTAGGGACTCGCGTACGAAAGTACCGTCACTCCATGCGACGCGGCGGGGGCACAGCCGGCAGCGAGCGGCACTCCGGTGAGCACCCATGCGATCGGAACGTATCTCGCAAATCGTTTCAGACTCACGCCAGACCTGCCGTGCGGAGAAAATCCGACAGATGATCCACCATCTGCTCGTGGCTCCAGCCGTGCGCATCGACCATGTCCGCATCGAGCGCGAGCGTCGGCACACCCGCCTGCTGGAGCGCGAGCTGCGTGAGCTTCGTGCCGGACTGCGACAAGCGGTTTCCCGGGGGCACCAGGATGACGGCCGCATCGATGCCGCAGCGGCGGGCCTCGCTCAGCATCCATTCATTCATCCAGGGCGGCAGATGCAACACTTCGTTCATCGAGCAGATGCGGCTCGCGAGCGCATGAAGCGGCTTGTCATGCAAGGCGCGAATGTACTGGGGCCCGGCGAACGGCATGTACATCGACCAGACGAACACCGCGCCGTGGCGCTCCTCGAGCGCATTGTAGAAGCCCGGGTCGTGCCACAGTCCGGCGCCGATCCACATGAGCCGGATCCGCTCGCGGCGGCTCACCACCTCGCCCGAGCGCACCCGTGAGACGACTTCATCGCGGAATCGGCGCGCGTGCGCCACGGCCCAGTCCGAGCCCCGGTGCCACTGCGGGATCATCGTGTTCGGCATCTGATCGGTGATGGCGACCGGGCAGGGCCGCGCGGTCCCAACCAGCTGCGCCGCCTCTGCGATGTAAGATTCCTGCTCGTTCACCCGCACCATGAGCTGCTCGAGCCGCGCCTCATCGAACTGCCGCCCGGTCTTCGCCTCGAGCCGCGCGATGAGCTCGCGCATCTCATCGACCATGAGCTCGATACGCTCCTGCTCGAACACCGCTTCCCACTCCTCATTCGCGTGCACGAACCACTCGAGGTCCTTGTGGGTCCAGGCCGGTGCCTCGAGCGGGAAGAACTCGCTCCCGAGCGCCTCCGCCCACTGCCCGAAGACCTGCTGCACGCAGTCGCAGGTGAGTCGCGCGACGAGGAGCGCCGGTGCAGGCAGCCCGCCCCAGGGCGCACTCGAGGGATCCTGCGCGAGCGTGCAGGCAAGACCCAGCGAGCAGTATCGGCAGCCGTTCGCAGGAAAGCCGAGCTTCTCGAGCGAGGCGAAGTACCTCCCCGAGAGCTGCTTCGCCGAGATGTACGCGGACCACCACTGATTTGTGATGAGTGGAATGTCCATCGCATGGAAAAGCTCATGCGGGGTGTCCGCCTGCGCAACGACGAACGGCTCGCCTTGCTCGACCACGCGGCGCTTGAGCTCGCTCACATAGGCGCGCTGGTAAGCGGTCGCCGCGGCGGTGCAGGCGAGATCCTTGCGGCTGCGCTGTCCGGTCGGGGTCATCGAAAGACTCCGAGCCGCTCGAGCTCCTCGATGCGCTCGGCCGAGAGTCCGGCAATCGTACTTGCGATCTCGCGCGAATGCTCCCCGATCGCAGGCGCGCGGAACGGCACGATCGGACTGCGCGAGAAGGTCATCGGCGTGCGCACATGGCCGAAGGGACCGAGTGCCGGGTGGTCGAGGACAAGGAGCGCTCCGCGGGCGGCGATCTGCGGGTCGTGCTCGATGAGATCCTCGATGTCCTGGACCTCGCCGGCGGGGATGCCGGCAGCCTGGAGCCGCGCAGCGAGTTCGGCGCCCGCCTGCCCCGCGGTCCAGGCGGCCAGGCGCTCATCGCACGCGGCGCGACTCGCCTGCGCTTCACCTGCACCGATGAGGCCTGCGAGGCCACACAGGCGCTGCCACTCTGCCGTGGACCGACAGCTGATCGCGATCCACCGATCCTCGCCCTCCGTCGGGTAGACGCCTTGGTGGAAGCACCGCGGATCGGCGTTGCCGAGGCGCTGCGGCACGCGCCCCTTCTGGGCCTCAACGAGCGCCTCGGACATCTGCTGCGCACAGATCTCATACATCGAGGCATCGACATGCACGCCCCGCCCCGTCGCGCGGCGCTGCGCGAGCGCCGCGGTGGCCGCCGCCGCCATCGCGTACGGCACGATCACATCCCCGTAGGGCACCGCGCCGGGGATGACCGGATCGCGATCCGGCCAGCCGGTGAGGTAAGTACGCGAGGACATCGCCGCCCCAGTGCCATCGACTCCCCATTCGTGCGCGCGCGGTCCTGTCTGCCCGTAGACGCTGCCGGATACGAGAATGACACCCGGGTGCAGGCGCTGCAGCTCGTCGAAGGCGAGTCCGAGCTTGGCCATCGTGCCGGGCGAGAAGTTCTCCACCACGATGTCGGCCCAGCGGATCAAGGGCTCGAGCACCGCTCGGCTCTCGGGCTTCTTCAGGTCGAGCGCGAGGCTTCGCTTCGAGCTATTGAGATGCGCAAACCAGGGCTTGTCATCGAAATCGCCCTGGCGCGATGCGGCGACCTGGACATCGATGCGCGAGAGGCAGGGGCGCGTGCGGCTCTCGAGCTTCACCACCTCCGCGCCGAGATCACCGAGGGTCTTGGTTGTGATCGAGCCCACGAGCGCCCACGAAAAATCAAGTACCCGCACTCCGGCAAGCGGGCCAGGGCGACTGCCCGAACGCTGCGGTGGCGAGGACGCGGTCGCGCCATCGTTGAAGCAGACAAAGCGGCCCGGGACACGCGCGCCATCGAGCTCGGCCCAGTAACGCCTCGCCGCGAGGTGCGGGTCGGCGAGCACGTCGGCCGGTTCTTGCACCGGCGCCGCATTGATGCCGCGACGGCGTCCTTCGTCTGCGATATCGGCCTTGGTCCGCGTGCGAAAGAATGCATCGAGCGCAGTCTCCCAGTCGGCGCGAACGCGAGGATCGAGCGTCGAGCGATTGTAGTGAACCCAGTCGGTCCCCCGCAGGGGATTGCGCAGGCCGCACTCGTCGATCCAGTCGCTGAGCGCCTGATTCGCCGGCGCTCCCAGACGGCCCGTCATCAGCGTATGAAAGCACCAGCCATCGGCAAGCGACCAGATGCAGCGCACGGTGGCGCGACCGTAGGTGAGCGCACCTCCGACGCGATGGTGCTTGCGGCGGTCAAACTGCCAGACGAGGATCCCATTGACGTTGCGGCTGAAGGCGACCTCCTGAACGGAGACATCGACATGCTGTCCGATCCCGCTCACCGTGCGCTCGTAATGCGCCGCCATGGCCCCGGCGGCCGCCACCATGTCGGCATGGAAGCCGCAAGCATCGAGCGCCTCCTTGACCGGCGCCCGATCCGGCGTGCCGGTCAGCCCCAGCACTCCGCCGAGCGCGGATACGACGAGCTCGGACCCGGCCCAGCTCGCGCGCGGGCCGAAGCTGCCGAATGGCGTGATCGAGACGTGCACCAGCGCAGGGTTCAGCGTCTCGAGACGCGAGCGCGCCCAGCCCAGGGCTTCGAGGGACGGCAGTCCCACCTGATCGAGCAGCATCGAGGCGGCCGCGAGCCTGCGTTCGAGCGCCGATGCATCCGAGAGCGCTGCCCGCCCGATGCGCTCGACCGTGGCGCCGAGCGATTCGAGGAACCGGCCGAGCGCGCTGCGCTCGGAGAGCTCGAGCGCCAGTATCCGATGTCCGTCGAGCAGGTTCATGAGACTGATCCCATCATGAGCCGTTGTGATTCCTCGCGGCCGCTCCTGGGCGCAAACCGGATACGAATTCACGCACGACATCGAGCGCGCCGTCGCCTGCATCCCACCGGCGCCGGGTGAGCAAGAGTAGCGGAACGCCCTCCGATGCCAGCTTTCGCCGGATCGCCGGCACGTCCCACGCAAGCGACTCATCCTCCTCGATCAGCCAGAGCACGACCCCGTCGGCCCTCACGCGCTGGGCTTGCCGGGCGATCTCGGCGGCACGATCGAAGAAGGCCCGCGGACCGTGCGCAAGGGCGTGGTAGTGGAACGCGAGTCGTTCGAGCGCATCGGCCGTGCCATCGAGCACGATCGGCTGCCCCAATCGGTGCGCAGAATGATCGCCGAACTCATCCACGACGCAACCTCCGGCGCGCTCGATCGCCGCCTGCAGCCGCTCATCGGGTGGAGCGCTACCGGCGAGGAGAAGGCGCGGACCGGAATGGGGTGCGAGGGGACTGCGCATCCATCGGGAGAGCGCCTGATCGAAGCAGTCGGGATCATCCAGATCCGATGCCCGCAGCACACGCTCGACGGCCGTCCCGGGTGGCGGGGCGCCTTCCTCCCGCCAGCGGGAGAGATCCTCGAGCAGCTCGCGACGGCGGTTGCGCTCGGCCATCGCACCGGGCAGCGCCTCGATGCGCGTACCGAGCTCGCGCGCGAGGCGCACCGTCGCGGCGAGCGTGTGGCGCTCGCTTGCGGCGCGCGGAATCTTCGCCACGTCGTAAAGCAGAACGCGTGGCCCGCCTGCAAGTGCGCGCCGCTGCAACTCGCAGAGGTAGTAGTAGAGTCGCTGCGTGCCATCCTCGGAGCGGGACAGAACCACGGCATCGAGAAAATCGTACGCTCGGCTCAGCCACTGCTCCGTAATCGAGCGCAGCGCCGGTGCAAAGCTCGACTCCAGGTAGCGCTCGGCGTTCGGTGTTTCCGCATCGACGCGCGCGGTCAGCCGCACCGCACGCGCACCGGCCGCCCACACGAGCTCGACCGGCACATCCGCTCCGACATAGCCGACGACACGCTCACCGGCCCTCGCACGCTCGCGCGCCGACCCCATCGGATCGCCGAGCAGTTGATCTACCAGAGCACTCAGCTCACGCATGATCTGCACCGGGCCTTGTCCGCTTGCGCTCACTGTCCGAGAGCCCGTGGCAGCGCGAGAGCGATTGCCGGCACCAGAATGAGCAGCAGCAGATGCACGAAATCCGCGGCGAGGAACGGTAGCACACCCTTGAAAATGCGCCCGAGCGGCACATCGGGGGCGATGCCCTTGATGATGTAAAGGTTCATGCCAATCGGCGGATGGACGAACCCGATCTCCATCGCGCGGACGAGGAAGATGCCGAACCAGATGGGCGAGAGGCCGAGATCCTCCACGATGGGCAGCAGAATGGGCGTCGTGAGGAGCATCAGCGCAAGACCGTCAAGGAGTGAGCCGAGCACCAAGAGCACCGCGGCGATGAGGAGCATCGTGCCGAGCCGGCTGCCGCCCGCAAGCGCCAGCACGCTCGAGACGGCGCCCGTGACCCCGCTCACGCCGATGAAAACCGAGAAGATCAGCGCGCCGATCAGGACGAGATAAATCATGCCGCTCGTGCGCAGCGTCTCGGCGAGCGCATCGCAAAGCGCAGCGACCGTCAGCCGGCCGCGCCAGGCGCACAGGGCAAGCGCGCCCACCGAGCCGACCGCGGCGGCCTCCGACGGAGTGAACCAGCCGACGGCGATGCCGCCGATGACGAGCAGCACCAGCCCCGAGAAGTCACCCACCCGCAGCAGCGCCCGGCGGCGCGCCGCCCAGCTGGCGCGCGGGCTTGCCGGCGCGATCGACGGCCGCAGCCGACAGATGCAGGCGATCACGCTGAAGTAAAGGAGCATCTGCATCAGCGCTGGAACGATGGCCGCGGTGAAGAGCTTGCCGATCGATTGCTCGGCGATGATGCCGAAGACGATCAGCGCACCGGAGGGCGGCACGGCTTGCCCGAGGGTGCCGCCGGCTGCAACGGCCCCCGTCGCAAGCGCATCGGAGTACCCGCGCTGGCGCATCTCCGGCAGCGCAACGAGGCCGATCGTCGCGGCCGTTGCGAGGCTCGAGCCGCTGACCGCGCCAAAACCGGCGCAGGCGCCCACCGAGGCGAGCGCGAGGCCGCCGCGTCGATGGCCGAAGAACCGAGCGGCCGCATCGAAGAAATCGCGGCTCGCATTCGCGGCGAAGCACAGGTGCGCCATGAAGAGGAACAGCGGCAGCACACCGAGGTCGTAGCGCGAGAGCGTCTCGAACAGGACGACCCCGGACTTGATGAGGGCGGGCTCAACCCCGAGCAGCCAGCACAGTCCCCCGAATCCGGCCAGCCCGAGCGCAACGCCAATCGGAACGCCCGCAACGAGCAGAGCGAGCAGCGCGAGGATGCCGAGCGTTCCGATGAGCGGCGAGGGCGTCATCGACGCCGCCCGGCGACGAGGCGAGCCATCATCACGGCCGCGGCGCCCAGCACGGCCGCGATGCTCAAGATCCTGAGCGGCGCATAGGGGATGTGCAGCAGCTCGCTCTCCTCGTGGCCGCCCCACATATCGCAAGCAATCCAGATCTCACCGGCCGCGAGCAGCAGGAAAAAGATTGCCCCCAGAAGGCGGCCGATCCACGTGAGCACCGCCTGAGCGCGTGGGGCGATGCGGTCGACGAGCAGGTGAACGCTTGCATGGCGCTGCGCGAGCGTCGCGGTGACGAGCGAGCACGAGGATGCGATGAGAATCGTGGCCTGCGCGAGCTCGAGCGATCCCGTAAGCGTGCGGCCAAGGTGCCGTGCGACGACCGACCCGGCGATGACCGCGACGGTTGCGAGCAACGCGGCGCCGCCGAGATACGTGAGCGGACCCCGCCCGGATGGCCCGGAGCGCCGCGTATCTACCGCATCGGAACCGATCACGCTGGACTCTCCACGTCCGCCAGAACCCAGGCACTCGCCGGGAAAAGCCCAGGGCGCGCCCGCGTGCACAGAGTGAGCCGCGGCAGACCCGCATCGAGCGTGATCTTCTGCACATACCGCACGATGGCCTGCGCAGCCTGCTCCGGAGCGATCACCGGCCGGCCCGGCGGCTCGACGCGCACGGGAAGGATCCCAAACTCCAGCCGCCCGTCGGCAGGCTCGCGCCGTACCCACGCGAGCATCCCATTGACCGCCTCCGGGTGAAACGGCGCGAGCTCATAGGCGGGATCGGGCTCGAACCCGAAACGCCGGCGCCGCTCGATCGCCCAAGCGGCGCGCGCCCCGTGCGACTGGGTAGGGCTCAGGGCTCTCGTGACGACGCATCCGTTGCCGAGCCCATGGAAGATCGGCCGGCCACGTCGGACCTCGATGCCGCGCAGGATGTGCGCATGGTGGCCGATCACGACGTCCGCGCCGGCATCGACCGCAGCGTGAGCGAGCGGACGCTCGTACGGTGCCAGCCGCGCTGGTGTGTGAACGATACCCTTGTGAAGGGCAACGATGACGCAGTCGGCCCGGCTCCTCACGGCCTGGATGTCGCGGACCATCGCGGCGAGGGATGCCGGATCGGGGCGCGAGAGGGCAGCGGCGGGCGTGATCGGGCCGCCATCCGCCGTTTCGATCCGGACGTAAGCGCAGCCGGCGCGGTGGGGCGCGGCCCAGGCCGCCTCGGGCCCGACGCAGTTGTAGCTGAGGAGAGCCACGCGAGTACCGCCCGCGGTGAGCCACGCCGGCTTTCGGGCGCCTTCGAGGTCCGCGCCCGCGCCACAGTGGGCGATGCCGAGGCGGTCGAGCTCGGCGACCGTATCGGCAATGCCCTCCGCGCCGCAATCGGCGATGTGATTGCCTGCGAGTGTCACCGCCGCGAATCCTGCACGCTTCAATGCCGACACGTGCGCGGGATCGGCACCCGGGGCTGGAACGTCGCCTGCGAGCTCGTGACCGCGGCGGGTGTGCGGCACTTCCAGGTGACCGATCGCAAGCGATGCCGAATTGAGCGCCGGTGCGATCCCGCTCAGCCAGTGATCGGGTTCGGGCTCATCGAGCACGAGGTCGCCGCTGAACACCAAGTCCACGCGTTACTTCTGCCTCTCATTGACCGGAAGGTCGATGTAGGAGGGCAGCGCCGGACGGCTCGACACTGCAAGATAGAACCCAACGATTGGCACCTCAGAACTTCTTCTGCAATTGCACCGAGATGAGCCGACCGATGGGATTGGCAACGTTCGGGTCGAAGCCACCTCCGCCGTTGGGACTGATCGGGATGTCGACGTACGGGGGGTCGGTGTTGGCGACATTCAAGATATTCACGGTGAAGAGCAGATCCCGGGTCCACCTTCCCGGGAAGGCGATCCCGAAGTCGTAGACGAGGTTCAGATCGAGCGTCGTGTAGGAGCCCACGGATTGCGTCGGAGTCGTCTCGTTATTGTTGTACGAGTTGACGAAGTTGAGGAAAGCCGCGACATTCCACGCCCCGTAAGTCCATCCCACGGTGCCTCGCAATCGCAGCGCCGGTGGGAAGCCGATGTAGTTGCGTTCATCGAACGTCGGGCCGGTCGGCGTGAACTGAACGTCATACTTGGTGAAGATGCTGCCGTTCAGGCCGACTCTCCAGGTTCCGGCGTGATCGGTCGGGAATCGGTAGGCGCTCTGCAGATCGAAACCTTCGGCGAGCGTGCGCCCGAGATTGAGCTCCAAGCCGTTCACGAAGACGCTCGGGTTCGGGAGTATGGGACCGAACACGGGCTCGGGAGTCGGATGCGGGCCGGTTCCCAGGATGTACTGGTCGATCAGCGCGGTGCACGCCGCAGACGGACAGCGCGTGATGAGTGACCCGAGCTGTGCCGGCTGCTCGAGGATCGTGAGGTCGGAGAGATAGCTCGAGATCTGGTTCTTATAGTCGATATCGAAGAAATCGAGACTGACCTCGCCGTTCGCACTCGGGGCAAACTTGAGCCCAGCGGTCCACGTCGTGGCCGTTTCGGGCTTCAGGGCCGTATTGCCGCCACCGAGCGTGTACCCGACGGAGGTCCCGGTGGGGGACAGCGGGTCGGCATAGGTCTGGACGAACGTACCCTTGAGCGGCCCCACGAGCTCCGAAAGGAGCGGTGCCCGGAAGGACGTGCCCCACGTTCCGTGGACCGTCAGATTTTCCACCGGACTCCAGTTGATGCCGATCTTCGGGTTGGTGGTATCCCCGAAGTCGCTGTAGTGCTCGTAACGCCCGGCCACATCGAGGTCGAGACGCTGAAGGCCGGGCAGCGCGTTCCCCGAGCCGAAGAAGGGAAACAGCACCTCGGCGTATCCGGCTTGCGAATCCCGATTGAGGACGTGGTTCAGCACCAGCAGCGCCCCAGGAGAGCCGCTGACGAGACCGTAGGTGAGATCATCGTGCCGATACTGCCCACCGACCGCGACGTTCACATCGCCGCCGGGCAGGTGAAAGAGCCCGCCACTGAACTTAGCCTCGTACACCTGCTCGCCGGAGTAACCCGGAGCGAAGAACATGCTGTTGAAGACGTTCTGCAGGACCGCGCTCGAATTCTTGCCGCCGAAGACGTTGAGTGCCGAGGCGGGCGAGCTGCTCGCGAGCGCCGCCGCAAGCGCACCGTTGTCTACCTGGTTGACGCCGAGATCCTGGTCGTGGTCGCGGCCGGCCATCCCGTCGATATTCAGGACCCACCCGCCGCCGAGATCGATGTTGGAACCGATGGTCGCCTGGTAGTTGCTCGAGAACCCAAACGAGGGTGCCTTCGGTCCGATATCCGGACCGAACCAGTAGTCCACGGTCTCACATGCAGGTGCGCCCGGAGCCGGCGAGCACGGGGCGAGAGGAGCCCCTGGGGGTGCCACGAAGTAGGCGTTCGTCGAGGGCACGGAAAGCGGCGCAGCGTCCTGCGGGCCATTGATGGTGTAGGAACGGTACGCGTACGTCGCATCCGCATAGAGGGCGACCCTGTCGGTGATGCGCTGATCGAACGTCAGCGCGAAATCGCTGTGCTCGACCTCCGGAATGATGTCCTCGTACTTGGCAACATCGCAGAGGTTCAACGTGCCCGCTGCGAGGCTTGCGGCGGTTGCGGGCGTCACTCCGCCCCGCGGAATCGCGTAGGTCACGCCGTTCGCCGCGACGATGGTGCCCGGATTGCACTGCGGGACGTCGAAATTGGGCCCACCTTGCCCCGTTTGATCCGACTCGAAGAAGCTGCGGTTCTCACCGCTGAGCGCCGTGTGATAGTCATTCTCGTAACCCAAGGTGATCTGACCGCTGCCCCAGTTGTGGCCGGCGAGGAATCCGAGGCTGCTGTCATGATACTCGTCGGCGTCTCCGTAGCGGGCCCGTACCTCGACGCCCTCGACATCGCGCCTGAGGATCAGGTTCGCGACCCCCGCGATGGCATCCGAGCCGTAGGTCGCCGAGGCGCCGTCGGCAACGACGTCCACCCGTTGCAGCATAATCGACGGGAAGGAGTCCGGATCGACGCTTGAGCCGCTGGTCCCCGCGGGGGGCACCCGGTGTCCATCGAGAAGGGTGAGAGTCGCAAAGGGACTCAGACCCCGGATGTTGATCGAGTTCCCATACGTGATGTTGATCGCCCCGCCGGTCCCCGTTCGGGAAGACTCCGTCGTGCCGAGGTTGTCGATCTGCGGGATCGTCTGCAGCTGGTCGTAGATCGTGTTGCCGCCGGTCGCATTGAGGGCGGACTGATCGAGGCTGATCATCGTCGATCCGACCGGCGCAGTGTTTCGCAGCAGCGTTCCAGTGACGACCACCTCCTGCAGCGTCTCGCTCTGATCGGGCGGCGTGCCCGGCGCGGAACCTGATTGGCTTGCGGGGCTCGGCGATTGTTGAGCGAGGCCAGGATCACTTGCTGCGACGAGTGAGGCCACCAGCACCAGCGACCACAAGCTTACCTCGAGGCGACGACGAGAAAGATCGACCCAATATGCCGGCACTCTCATATCCCCCTCCACGCGGCGCTATTGGTTAGCGCATAGTTCTTTTTGCATCTATAGCCGACGGCCAATTCGAATGCAATTAGTTTATTGGTGATACTATTTGGATGCTGCAGCGCATTGCGGCGTATGCCACGGGTTCGCCCGTGCCAGACCGATGGCCTTGAGATCCCCTCGGGCGTGGTTCCCGCTTCAGCCGATGTGGTTCTTGGCGGTCACCCAGCGTGGGTTGACGCAGAGTCCGCAATGCGCGCCGGTGAACATGCGCCCAGCCTTCTCGTCGTGCTGGAGCTGCCACAGGAGCCAGGCGACGGCGACCCCGCCGAACTCGCCGCCGTTGCTCTGCGAGTACGTTCCCCCGTGCGTGACGCCCCGCTCGTAGCCCCGGAACACCGGGAGAGCGGTCTGCGAGAGTCGCCGGTAATCGTCATTTGCGTTCACGAACGCAATGTCCTCGGAGTCCCCGGAGACGTAGGCGACCGTCCCGTGAAGGGCTGCGAGATCCTTCTTGGTCAAGGTTTTGCCTCCGGCCATCTTGGTGGGCTCTGGGAAGAGCCCGCTGTTCCAGATGACCGCCGTCTTGATTCGCGGATCCGCATCGGCCTCGATGGTCTGGACGCCCCCGCAGGACTGACCCATCACGGCGATCTCGTGGGTAGCCAAGCGGTCGTGGAACGGGCTCTCGGGACGGAGGTTCTGCGCGACCGCCCAGTCGATGGCGTCGAGCAGCTCCTGGGTGTGCGTTGCGGGCGGGGGAAGCTTCTCTAGCGGGATGCGCGGTAGCGTACCGCGCAGCCGAAATTCAATGGGATCGCGCCCGATCGGTCCATTGGCGATCACCAGGAAACCGTACGAAGCAATCTCGCTCAGGAACCAGCGGAACGCCGTCCCGTTATCGGCGCAACCCCCGTTGCCCCAGGCGATGATGGGAAGTTTTCTCGAGCCCAGCGCCCCGAGGTCGCCGGGCCGGTAGATGGTGTGATCGGGGAGTCCCGGATCCTGCTCGATGATGGCCTTGAACGGCCCCGATCCGAGCGGTGTACTCGGCGGCAGCGGTCGCTCAGCGGGTGCGGCCCCGGTTTGGGCCAAGGGCGGAGGGTTCGCCGCAAGGCTTGCAGCTGCGGCGCCGATCAGCATCGATGCCGCCCCGAAACGAATGATCCGACGAATCCTCATCGTCTTGCCCTCCGAGACTTCCAAACGAGTATTCCACGCGCGGCCAAGAGTTTGCCGGTTGGTGTCGCGGGTGGCTTTCTGCATAATGATGCCCAGCGAGATCGCCGATTGACATGACGTGACTGGAAAGAGGACCTCCCGAAAGCGGCTCGAGCGCGCAAGGACACCTTCCCGGCCCATCGACGTCGGTCTGCTGCCCAATCTGATCGGCTACAACGTCCGCCGGGCTCAGATTGCGCTCTGGCGGGACTTCAACCGCTCGTACGGTCGCGGCGGCATCCGGCCTGGAATTTTTTCGCTCATGAGTCTGGTGCAGTCGAATCCGGGCATCGCGCAATTCGAGCTCGCACAAGCGCTCGACATCGACAAGACCGCGGTCGTCGCGCTGCTGCATCGGCTGCAGCTGCGGCAGTGGCTTACGCGACGGCGCTCGACCGAGGATCGGCGCCGTCACGGCATCTTCCTCACTGCGCGCGGCGAGGAGGCGGTGAATGGGATGCGCGAACAGATGCTCGAGCACGAGAAGCGCTTCGCCCGCCTGTTCAGCCGCGAGGAGCTCATGCAGCTCTTTGCGTATCTGCGGCGAATTCACCCCTGAGCCTCCGGCGCCGCGCCGCCCCCCGCCACGATGACGTTCCGAGCGACGAGGCCGTTGATCTGCGAGTCGGAGTAACCGAGGGATCGCAGGATGGAGCGGGAGTGCTCGCCCAGCAGCGGCGCGGCAGCCTGCACGCCTGGGCCGTCGTGAGCGAATACGAAGCCGGCATTGACCAACGCCGCCGCCTGGGGGCTCGCGGAGCGCCGCGCCACGGTCGGCAGGATGAGTCCACGCGTCTCCTGCCGCACCTCCTCGCACACCTCACCGATGTCGCGCACGAGACCACAAGGCACGCCGATCGCGCAGAGCCTCTCCTCCCAGTCGCGTCCCGTGCGGGTGAGGAATATCTCAGCGAGGATGAGGCGCAGCGCCCGCGCGTTGGGGGGTTCGCTGCGCGCAACCGCATCCCGGAAGCGGGAGTCCTCGATGAGCTCCGGCCGGCCGAGCGCGCCGCAAAGCAGACGAAAATGGTTGTCCTGGACGACCCCGAGCGACAGTCGAGATCCGTCGGAGGCGAGAAAGACAGCCGAGGTTGGGGAGCCGCTGTAGCCGACATCCCCGGTCCGCGGCAGCAGCTGGCCAGTCACGAGATAGGGTGTCGCGAGCGTGGTGAGCAGCACCACGGAGGCATCGAGCATGGAAACATCGACATACTGTCCCTGCCCGAAGCGCTCCCGCTGCAAGAGCGCCGCCAGCACCGCCAATGCCGCCAGTGTGCCGGTGTAGGTGTCCACCACCGGCCAGCCGACCCGGGACGGGGGGTCCTCCGGGCTCCCGTTGGAGGCCATGATGCCGCTCGTCGCCTGGACGATGTTGTCGATCGCGGGACGGTCGCGCTTCGGTCCACTCTGTCCATAGCCGGAGACCGCGCAGTAGATCAGCCGCGAGTTGAGCGTCCGACACGCCTCGTAGCCGAACCCGAGCCGGTCCATGACCCCGGGGCGGAAGTTCTCCACGATCACGTCCGAGTCGGCGATGAGCCGGCGCACGATCTCTGCGCCCTCGGTGCTCTTGAGATCCACCGCCAGGGATCGCTTACCGGCGTTGGCAGCGATGAAGGCCGGCGCGAGGCCGTCATGTTCGCGGAACGGACCATAGGTCCGCATCGCATCACCCGACGGGGGCTCGACCTTGATCACATCGGCACCCAGCATGCGCAAGAAATGAGTGCAGAACGGTCCCGCCATCACGTGACTGAAGTCGGCGACCTTGATACCCGCGAGCGGCTGCGGCATGGGACCCCTGGATCTCTAAAGGCGGTGCGAAGTGATTGTGGCGTCCGGCACCACGGTCGATCAATGGGTGAAGTTGTAAACTAATTTGGCTTCGCCGACAATTGCTGAACCCCGTCGCCGCCGATCGCCCGATGAGCACGCCGGAACAGCGCACCAGCGACTTTGACCCCCTGCTGCCGGAAACCTTCGACAGCCCGTATGCCGTCTACACGGCCCTGCGGGCGCGCCGCCCAGTGGCCTGGAGCAGCGCGTGGAACGGCTTTTGGGCACTCACCAAGCACGCCGACGTGGCGCGCGCGGCAGCGGACTATCGGACGTTCATCAATTCGGTGCAGAACGTCGTGCCCAAAGTCGCCTTCACCGGACGCCGCCCTCCGCTTCACCTGGACCCTCCCGCGCACACCCCCTACCGGGCGGCGCTCAATCCGCTGCTGAGCGAGCGCAAGGTCGCACTGCTCGAGCCGACCGTGCGGCGCATCTGCGTCGAGCTGCTACAGCCCATGCTCGACCGCGGCCGTGGCAACCTCTGCGATGACTTCTCGAGCCGGCTTCCGGTGCACGTGTTCGCCGAGTGGATGCGCATTCCTCACGCCATGGCCGAGCCCTTGCGCAGTGCCGGTCGCGCCTTCAACGTTGCCGTGCAATCGAACATCGAGCCGGTGGTGAAGGAGACGAGTCTCGCGCTTTACAAGATGGCCCGGGAACTGATCGCGCTCCGCAAACGCGAGCCTCAGGACCCCGACCAGGACCCGACGACGGCGCTCCTCGAGGCGCGGCACGAGGGAAAGCCTTTGCCGGATGAGCTTATCGTCGGCTGCGTGCGCCAGGTGCTCGTCGTTGGGATCATTGCCCCGACGGTGATGATCGGTTCCATCGGGGTGCACTTGAGTCGCGATCCCGCGCTTCAGGAAAAGCTGCGGGTGAGCCCCGGACTGATTGCGGTAGCGCTCGAGGAGTTCCTGCGCCTCTACACCCCCTATCGCGGCTTTGCCCGCACGGCCAACCGCGACATCGAGATCCGGGGCTGCCCGATCCGCAAGGGAGAGCCGATCGCGCTCATGTATGCCTCCGCGAACCGCGATGAGGAAGTCTTCGAACACGCCGATGAGTTCATTCTGGATCGTCCCAACATCGGTCAGAGTTTGGCGTTCGGCCGCGGTCCTCACCACTGTCCCGGCGCAGGTCTCGCGCGGCTGGAGCTGCGCATCGCACTCGAGGAGCTGCTCGCACGCACGCGTCACTTCGAGGTCGCAGGCCCCATCGTGCCGACGCGCATGCCGGAGATCGGCGTGCTTTCGGTCGAGATGAAGTTCGAGCCGCGATAACCGCCCGCCCGCCCGCCCGCACGAGTCCGAGATCATCGACGATGTGCCACCGTCTGCGATTCGTTCCACTCTCGCTGACCCTCATCGCTCATGCAGCGCTCTGTACCGGCGCTGCCGCCGAATCGCAGGCGCCCATCACCCCTTATTGGTGGTCGGCGAATTCAGGGCGTGTATTCCAGGGTCGCTCGAGCTACCGCGATGCGACGGGCACCTTGACGGTCATCCACGTGGGAGGGGACGTGGACACCCGTGGGCAGCCCTTCTTCACGGCCCTGGGTCGTAACGGGCGAGCCTGCGTTACCTGCCATCAGCCCGCCGACGGCATGAGCATCTCCGTCGCGACGATCCAGGCTCGCTGGCGTGCCACGGCCGGCAAGGATCCGCTGTTTGCGGCCGTCGACGGGTCAAACTGTCCCTCGCTCCCGCAGGCCGAGGCGTCATCGCATTCCCTCCTGCTGCAGCGCGGACTCTTTCGCATCGCCCGGCCGTGGCCCCCGCGGGCTCCCGACGGAGCCGCCGTGACCCCGCAGTTCAGGATCGAGGTCCTGCACGATCCGAGCGGCTGCAACCTCGATCCGACTTATGGGCTGAGAAGCACACACCCGATGGTGTCGGTGTTCCGTCGGCCGCGCCCGGTCGGCAATCTCAAGTACGTGACGAACTACGGCTACATCTTCGAGCCGAAGAATGGCCTGCCCCTGCCGATCGATCCGCGCACCGGGCTGCGATACAGCGGCAACCTCATGGCAGACCAGCGTGACCGCACACTCGAGGAACAGGCGCGCGATGCGCTCGCGACTCACCTGCAGCGCCCGGAACCCCTGAGTGCCGTACAGATGCAGCAGATCATCGACTTCGAGTCCCGCATCTACGTGGCGCAGAGCAACGACCACGTCGGCGGCTCGCTCAGCGATGGAGGTGCCGAAGGGGGCCCCGATGCGCTCGCAGCAGCGAAGCCCGCGGTGCTCAACGGTCCCGGGCAGCCGCAGTGGGGCGAGTTCGCCGCCTGGGATCGCACCGGCAACACGGAATCCTCGAGCGAAGCCGAGCGCGCGTTTCGCGCCTCGGTCGCGCGCGGCGTGAAGCTCTTTCGCGACCGCACCTTCCTCATCACTGATTCGGCCGGTCTCAATTCGATGAACTTCGGAAATCCGACGCGCGACAGCTGCAAGTTCTGTCACAACATGACGCGTACTGGCATGGACGTGGCGCCCGGCCAGGTGGACCTCGGCACGACGAACGAGCCGTTCGCCGACCCGGCCGCGGACCTGCCGCTTTTCAAGCTCACCTGCGATCCGCGCTATCCGCCCCAGCCCTTCCTCGGACGCGTGGTCTATACGCACGATCCGGGATTTGCGCTCACCACGGGCAAGTGCGCCGACATCGGCAAGATCACCATTCAGGACATGCGCGGCCTTGCGGCCCGACCGCCCTACTTCTCCAACGGCTCTGCGCGCACGCTGCGCGACATCATCGATTATTACGACCGCCGCTACGACATCGGTCTGAGCGAGCAGGACAAGCAGGACCTGACCAATCTCCTGAGTGTGCTATGAGCGTGCGGCTCATGAGGTTACTGGGGATCATCGCACTCGCCGGCGTCGCGAGCGCCACGCTGGCGGGCGCACCGGCGCTCACGTTCGTCTCCTGCCCCGTCTACCGCGACACGAACAATGGGCGCAAATCCGGCTGCTGGCTCGCAACCGATGAGTCATCTGGGATCCGCTATGACATCACGCAGGGTCGCACGAAGCCGCAGCTCGGGCACGAGGTGCTGGTGGAAGGTCGCGCCGAAGTGAAGAACACGATTCTCAAGGGCAGCCCCTGCGGTGGCATTCCCCTGGCGCCGGTCGTCGTGTCGGTGCTGAGCTCCCTCTGTCCGAGCTTCATGCTGCCGGCGGAAGGTTATCCCGGTCGGCGGTTCGTACTCGATCCGAAGCTCGTGCTGCAGCCCGCCGAGGTGCCCGAGGCGCTTCCGCCACCCCCGTACGCGCCGCGCACCTGGAGCATCGAGTTCACCTTCCAGTCCGATTTTTTGCAATATCAGTACAGCGAGGTGATCCTCGATGAGGTCGGGCGCTACATCCGGGCGAGTCATCCGCGCGAGGTCGCAGTCGTTGGGTATGCCGTCACCCGGCCGCGAATCATCTCCGAACACGTTCTCGCCGAGACCCCGGAGCTTGCACGTGACCGTGCGGAAATGGTCGCGCTCGCGTTGCGACGCCTCGGAGCGACCGAGTCGATGGTGCACGTGAGCTGGCACGAGAATCCCGCGCCGCTCCCCGACCCGCAGGGGCTCCCGGAGGTATCCCGTCGGCGGGTCGACATCCGGCTTGCCTATTGAGCCCTCACGACAGAACGAGCTCGTCCCCGTCGCGCTCGAATCGCGTGGCGAGTCCGACCGCGCGCGTACTGCGCTCGAGAAAGTCGCACACCGTGCCAAATCGAGGATCGCCGGCGTGCAGCATCTGCGGAGCGCTGTCATCGTCCACCCAGGCCGGGCAGAACCGGCACTCGAGCGAAGCGCCCTTCTCTATGAGGAGCTTGGCCAACCCCGTGGCACGGGTATTCTCGGGCAGCGTGTAGCGCTTCGAAAGATCCCATTCCGGGTTCAGACTCACGAGGTTGCGAAACGAGTCTGTCCGCAGGATCGTGGGGTCCCATACGTGGGGTTGCTCGATCGCGAAATTTCCGAGGCTGTAGTAGATGGGCTTGCCGCGATAGAGCTCGATTGCCTTGAGGATGTGCGGGTGATGTCCGAGCACGGCATCCGCGCCCGCATCGATCACGGCGTGAGCCACCTCCCTTTGGTAGTCCGCGAGAACGAACGGCACCATGTGGATACCCCAGTGCAGCGACACCAGCACGAGATCGGCCGCCGCGTGTGCACGGCGCAGCGCTTCGGTGAGTGCGCAGAGGTCATCGCGGTGCGCGAAGGTGTGCACCCGCGGCGGGGTGCCGGGCTGATCAGGCTCGGTTGGCTCGTACAAGCTCAGTGCACGCATCGGCGCACAACCGGCCTTGTTCGCCTGTGCGGCGTAGCCCTCGGGGAGGATGGAACTCGCAGCAATCAGCGCGACACGATGGCTCGCCAGCTCGCAAAAGATCGGTTGGCGAGCGGCCGCGAGATTCGCGGCGGCCCCGCAAACACGCACACCTGCCGCGCCGAGGTGTCTCAGGGTGTCACTGAACGCTTCATATCCGAAGTCGAGACAATGGTTGCTGGCGAAGGACACCACATCGATGCCCACCTCGTGCAGGGTGGCCGCGAATGCTTCCGGCGCGCGCATCGCGAGTCGCGCGTTCGGTGCCTTCGAGCCGCGCGTGCTGATGGTCGTCTCGAGCTGTGCAAAACAGAGGTCGGCGGCGGCGAACGCAGATCGCGAGCCGGAAAAGATCGAGCTGCAGTCGGCCCGGCACGCACCGACGTCGCCGCAGGCGACGATGCTTGTCACGGGGAGCGTGCCTCTCCGGCCGCGGGGGCCGACAGGGCGCGAATCGAAGCGACCAGCAAAGCCCCGAATATCAGCAGTCCCGCGATGAGAGCGGAGGGAACCGCGAACCCTCCGGTGCGCTCGAGTGCGTATCCCACGAGGTGAGGCATGACGGCGCCCCCCGAGCTGCCCGCGATATTGATCGCGACCGCCGCAACCGCGAGGGTGCTCTGCGTGAGCAGCGTGGTGGGAAGTGCCCAGAAGGCACCCTGCGCCGCTCCAAGGCCGATCCCAGCCACAAGCAGCATCAGCAAGGCGAGCGGACCGGCGCCGAGGCTCCAGGCGGCCTCGATGGCGATCGCCGCGATGGCCGCCGGTAGCGCGATGTGCCAGTAGCGCTCCGCGCTACGATCCGAGTGGGCCGAGTTGTAGTACATGCCGGCCATAGCGCCGAGCCACGGGAGCGCATTGATCCAGCCGATCTCGAGGGTCCCGATTCCCGCCAGACGCTTGATGAGCTGCGGTAGCCAAAACATGATGCCGTAGGCCCCCGAGAGCAGACAAAACCAGAGCACTGCCGACCCCCACACCAACGGGCTTCGTAGCACACTCCAATCGTTCGCGACAGCGGTACGCAGGCGATGCGAAGCGTTGAGCGCGAACCAGCGGCGCTCCTCCGGGCTCAGCCAGGAGGCTTGCTCAGGACCCTCTGGAAAGTAAAACCACGCCGCGACCCCGAGCAGTAGCGCAGGAGCCGCCTCGGCCAGGAGCATCCAGCGCCACGGGGCGAGGCCCGCCGGCGCCCGGATGCTCATGAGCCACCCTGAGATGGGACTCCCGATCACCAGCGACAGCGGAATCGCCAACATGGGCATTGCAAAGGTCCGCGCACGCTGACGGTCGGTCGCGAATTGACTGAGGTAGAGGACGATCCCCGGTGCGAGCCCCCCCTCGGCAAAGCCGAGCACAAGCCGCAGCGAGTAGAACTCGGCCGGTGTGCTGACCGCCGCGACCCCGCCCGCGCAGATCGCCCAGACGACGGCGCACGCAGCGATCCAGCGCCGCATGCCGATGCGCTGCAGCCACAGCACACTGGGGTATTGTCCCGCGAGAAAGCCCACGAACAGCACGCCTGCCCCGAATCCGTACTCGCTCGGAGTAAGGGCGAGATCGCGATTCATTCCGAGCGCCGCGAAACTGATGTTCACCCGATCGAGCGAACTCAGGAGCATGAAGAAAATGGCAGGCACACCCAGGCGCCACTGCACCTTTCGCGCGGTCTTCGCCTGGATCTCCATCTTAGATTCTCGGTACGCGGGAAGCGGCTCGATCGCCAGGCGTAGACTCGAAGCGCGCCCGCCGTGATCGACCGGCGTCGGAGGTAGCTTACGGTGCAGCCGCTTTCACCTGCAAGGGAGGGCGGTGGAAGTTCCCCGGGCTACAAATTCTGCGCGGCACCGGCACTCAGCACTTCGTGTATCCTCTCCTCGGACATGGGTGCTCCTGCGCGCGTTTCCGCGGACCGGGCGCCGATTGGGGCGTAGCTGTGCATTTCCGCAATCTCGACCTCAACCTTCTCGTCGCGCTCGACACCCTTCTCCGGGAGCGGAACATCACGCTCGCCGGGAAGCGGCTGCACCTCACGCAATCCGCCATGAGCGGAGCGCTTTCGAGACTGCGTGAGTACTTCGGGGACGAACTGCTCGTCCAGGTCGGACGCCGGATGGTACCGACGCCCCTCGGCGAGAGCCTTGCCGAGCCGGTGCAAAACGCGCTGCTCAACATCCAGGCGACGATCGCGACCAAGACCGTGTTCGACCCGGCGACCTCGAAGCGGCACTTCAAGCTCATGATGTCGGACTATGCCGCAACCGTGCTGATGTCGCTCGCGCTGCCTCGAATCGAGACGCTCGCTCCTCGGGTCCGGGTCGATGTCCTTTCGAACGACGTGGACTCCCCATCGGAGGAGCTCGAGCGCGGGTCCGTCGACTTCCTGATCATGCCCGAGCGATACCTGCCCAAGGAACATCCGAACGAGCGGCTATTCGAGGATGAATTCGTGTGCGTCGCCTGGAAGGACAATCCCCGAATTCCCGCGGACTCAGGGCTCTCCCTCGAGACGTATCTCGCGCTCGGACACGTCGTAGTGCAATTCGGGACCGCGCGTGGGGTGATGTTCGATGAGTGGGTGGTCGAGAGGCTCGGCCTCGATCGGCGCGTCGAGGTGGTGGTCATGAACTTCACGGCGGTTTTTCCAAGCGTGGTGGGCTCGCACCGCATCGCGACGGTTCATCGCCGGCACGCGCAGTTTTATGCTCAGTACCTTCCGATCCGTCTTTTCGAGGTGCCGCTACAGACACCGCGCCTCGCGGAGGCGGTGCAGTGGCACCGGCACTTCGATGCCGACGCGGCTGTGCTCTGGATGCGCAGTCTCCTGCATGAGGCAACCCGCGACATGGAGGCTCGCTTCGAGGCGCTGTCGTCTACGCGCGCTGCCTCCCCGAGCCGCCCATCGCCGCGGTCGATGAGCAGAAATCCACCAAAACGATTTTTCCCCGCCTAGTCCGTCCCCTTAGGCTTCTGGGGATTGAGGGGAGCGCGGCGCCTCGACTCCGTGCCGGCGATCCCCTTCGCCGCAGAGCGCATTCGAGGGGGACACGTGGGGCTGAATGCACGCGCTTGGCGAGTGCTCCTTGTGGCACTCATGGGGGCAGGGCCGGCGGTAGTGACCGCTCAGCAGCCAGCAGGCGAGCAGTCACAGGCGGCGGAAACGAACGGCCCGGTGCTCCAGGAGGTCGTGGTCACGGCCGGGCGAATCAGCCAGAACCTCCAACAGGCGCCGATCTCCGTGACCGCCGTCAGTGGGGAGGAGCTTTCCGAGCACAATGTGACGACGATCAGCGATCTGACGCAGCTTGTGCCGGCGCTCGAGGCCTACCAAGGAGTGGGGCCGTACTCCTACCTCACCCTGCGAGGGGTCAGCAGCCTCGTTGTGAATGCATTTGGTGACCCTGCAGTCGCCGTCAACCTGGATCAGGTCTATCTTGCCCGCACGACATCGTTCCAGGGACTCTTCTACGATGTTTCGCGGGTAGAGGTGCTCAAGGGTCCGCAGGGCACGCTCTACGGTCGCAATGCGACCGGCGGCGCCATCAACGTCATCACCAATCTGCCCACCTTCGACGGTCTCGGCGGGGGGGTCACCGTGGAGTACGGGAACTACTCCGACATAACCGCGACCGGCTACGTCAACGTGCCGCTCGCCTCAAACGTCGCTGTGCGCGCCGCATTTCAGACGGTCAATCACGACGGCTACTTCAACGACGGCACGGACGACCAGGACCAGCACTCGGGGCGGCTCTCGTTCCGGATGGATCCCACGACCGACCTCTCCATCACCGTGCGCGCCGACTACACCGGAGAGGGAGGCCAGGGCCAGGGAGCGACCGGCGTCAACGCCGACGGGTCGTTCCTCAGCACGCCGTTCACGAGCATCGTCACCGAGTCCCGCTCACTGGTCGCCGGCACGAGTTGTCCATTGTTGCCCTTCCCCGGAGCGCCGGTCGAGCCGTGCCTGGCGCTGCCGACCGATGAGTTCCAGGACAATCACTACTGGGGCGTTTACGGCGACCTCGAGTGGTCCGTCCTCGGCGGACAACTCACCTTCATCCCTGCGCAGCGCTCCGATCATTACGACTACGTCAGCGCGGCGGCGGGCTTCATAGACGGCGAGCTCAACGATGCTCGCCAGACCTCGATGGAGGCGCGATTCACCTCCAATCTCGACCGCCCCCTGAGCTACATCGTGGGCCTGTACTATTTCGATGGATCGCAGACCGGCAACGCGCAATACGACGCGCAGGCGAATGGCGCTACGAGTGTGCAGCAGATCGACGCCGGCGATCGCAGCTGGGCGCCATACGGACAACTCACCTGGGCGGTGTCCAAAACGGTGCACCTGACCGCAGGCGCTCGTTACACGTACGAGAGCAAGGATACCGATTCGAAAGAGTGGGTTGACGCGTTCTTTTACCCAACTCGCACCACGCTCGGGGAGCCGCCGCCAGCAAATGACATCGGGATCACTTTCCCGACGGTCGGCGCACGGAGCTGGAACGCGGCCACTTGGAAGGCGGGCGCGGATTGGGATGTTGCTCCGCATTCGCTGCTCTTTGCGAACGTCGAGACGGGATTCAAGTCCGGCGGCTTCTTCTTGAATGTTCCCGGCGACCCTCGCGGCGACACGTACAGCCCCGAGCACATCACTTCTTACACGGTGGGAACGAAGAACCTGTTTCTGGACGGTCGCGTGAAGCTCAATCTCGAAGCCTTCGATTATGAGTACAAGGACCAGCAGATCGCCGCTCTGGAGCTGGCTCAATTCGGGCCGGGATTTCTGCCCATCTTTCCGAACCAGAACGCGGGGCGCTCGAGGAACACGGGCGCCGAGCTGGAGTCGCAGTGGCTCGTAACACCCACCACGCTTTTCCTTTCAGACATTGAGTACATGAATGCCAGGTACACGAACTTGGAGTACATCAGCAGCACGACGCCCACCGGGCAGTCGGCGTGCTCATACGCTGTGATCCCCCCCACCACGCCGGGTCCTCCGAACTTCCGGATCAACTGCAGTGGGCTGCCCATGTTGGAGGCACCCGCATGGGTAGCCAATGTGGGCGTGCAGCAGACAGTTCCGCTTGGCACAGCCGGAGAACTGGTCGCGAACCTGAACACTCGTTTTGAGAGTGCCCGCCAAGCCAACCTCGACTATATACCCTCGACAGTGATCGGCAGCTACTGGATGACGAACGCCGATCTCACCTACAATCCGCCGGGAAGCCACTGGAGCATCACGGCGTACTGCAACAACCTCGCAAATCGCGCCGTTGCGGATGCCGTGGCACCGTCCACGAACTATCCGGTCATCCCGACCATTGCGGCGGTGCTGATGCCGCCGCGCACGTACGGCGTGCGGGGAACCGTACATTTCTAAAGCGTGGACCCGCGCTCGAGACTGAGTACTTTTCGCTCGACTGAGTGCAGGAGGCAAGATGAGGTTCGTGCTTTTTTTTGCTCCGGGCGCGTGCTCGCGCGTTCCCCTCATCGCGCTCGAAGAGATCGGCGAGCCTTTCGAGACGCGCCTGATCCGCTTCAAAAAGGGCGACCACAGGTCGGCGGAGTACCTTGCGCTCAATCCCGCCGGCAAGGTGCCAACGCTCGTGGTGGACACAGCAGCGTTGACTCAGAACGTCGCGATCCTGACGTTTCTCGCGAACTCCTTCCCGGATGCCGCCTTGCTCCCGTTCTCCGGCGACACCCTGACCGATGCCCGGCTCGCAAGCCAGCTTTCCTGGTTCTCGTCCGATCTGCACCCGCTGGTCACACGAATTCGCCTGCCTCAGTTCTTCTGTGACGTGCCCGGCGGGCCGCAGCGCGTGCGCGAACTGGCCGAGATGACGATGCGCTGGCAACTGGCGCCGCTCGAGGCCCGCTTGGCCGCCCAACCCTGGCTGTTGGGCGCCGCCTGGTCGGTACTCGATGCGTATCTCTACTGGGTGTGGTTCCGCATCACGGGGGCGGGGTTTTCCCGCGAGAAGTTCCCCAACATCATGCAGCACGCCGAACGGATGGAAAGCCGCCCCGCCGTGAAGCGAATGCTCGCCCGCGAGGCGCAGGCAGAGGCCGAACTGCAAGCGCACGGGCTCGCCATGACCTTCGATGAAATGCCCTCGGGGCCGAAGGTCTAATGTGCGATTGGAAACGCCAGCCAGGATGATGCGCAGCGGATGAAGCCCGCTTCGGCTAGGGCCTGTTAACACTATCAAAGATGTTTGATAAGCTCACGGGATGGAAATCACTCGTGAACAATTCGCTCGCATTGAGCCCCATCTGCCTCGGCAACGCGGCAACGTGTCGCACGAGAACCTCA
>Ga0335072_10000984_pt1 | contig 49029 bp, 39 predicted proteins | sample Lox_Sample_21_FD_206725 | JGI IMG/M metagenome (GOLD analysis project Ga0335072, IMG submission 206725) | Soil microbial communities from Loxahatchee National Wildlife Refuge, Florida, United States - Lox_Sample_2.1 | ecosystem: Environmental > Terrestrial > Soil > Wetlands | place: USA...
CACGATGTCGTGAGAAGGCGGCTCGATCAGGTGACCAATGACGAAGCCGTCGAGATGCGCAATGTCTGGAAGGACTACTGCGATGTGATAGCGGAGCTCGACGAGACGACGGCTGCACTCGAGCACCTTCGCACCGGCACGGGCTGAGGTGCGCTCAGGAGCCCAATGGTGCAACTGTCGCGCCGAGCAAGGGCACGGCTCGGCTTACTACAGGCAAGCGTGTGCAAGCTGGCGGTGCAACGTAACGAGGCGCTGCGGCTCTTCATCACGAGCCGTCACGCCACGACGCCGGCGGCGCAACGCGAGTTCTGGCTGGAATTCTCCTGGGTGGACCAGGAATATCGCGCCGCCGTGCACCGGCTGGCGGAGTTCTGTCGGCAGCGGCTGCCGGCGCAGATCGGCGCCGCCGCGGAAAAATCGGGAGTGACGACGTGAAAAAGCGGGCATTGATCACAGGCATCACCGGTCAGGACGGCGCCTATCTCGCCGAGCTGCTGCTGGCGAAGGGTTACGAAGTCCACGGCATGAAGCGGCGGACGTCGCTCTTCAACACCGACCGTATCGATCACCTTTACGAGGACTCGCATGGATCCGGCGTGCGTCTCTTCCTGCACTACGGCGACTTGACGGACGCGACCAACGTAATACGTGTCATCCGGCAGGTCCAGCCGCACGAGATATACAATTTGGCGGCCCAAAGCCACGTGCAAGTATCTTTCGAGACCCCGGAGTACACGGCCAACGCCGACGCGTTGGGGACGCTGCGCATCCTGGAGGCGATCCGCATCCTGCGGCTGGAGAAACAGACGCGCTTCTACCAGGCGTCCACCTCCGAGATGTTCGGCCTGGTGCAGGAGACGCCGCAAACGGAGCGGACGCCGTTCTATCCGCGCTCCCCTTACGGGGTCGCGAAACTCTACGCCCACTGGATCACGGTGAATTACCGCGAGGCGTACGGGCTCTATACCTGCAGCGGCATTCTCTTCAATCACGAGTCTCCCATTCGGGGCGAGACGTTCGTCTCGCGCAAGATAACCCGGGGCCTGACACGCGTCGCGGAGGGACTGGAGAGCTGCATCTATCTCGGCAATCTCGATGCCTGCCGTGACTGGGGCCACGCGCGCGATTACGTGGAGGCACAGTGGCGCATGCTGCAGCTGGACGCGCCTCAGGACTTCGTGATTGCGACGGGTACGCAGCATTCCGTACGCGAGTTTACCGAGAAAGCTGCCGCGCTCCTCGGCATGCGCCTCGAATGGCGCGGCGAGGGGTGCGATGAGGTGGGTGTGGACCGCAAGACTGGGCACACCGTCGTCCGTATCGACGCCCGCTATTTCAGGCCCACTGAGGTCGACACGCTGCTGGGTGACGCTTCGAAGGCCCGGCGCGAGCTCGGTTGGGAGCCGACCAGGAGCTTCGACGACCTGGTCGCCGAGATGGTCTCGGCGGATCGGCATCTCGCCCGCCGCGACGCGCTGATGGCGCGCGAGGGCTACCGCGCCGCCCATGCGTTCGAGTGAACGTGCCTCCCTCATGAACAGCCTGGACACCAACAGCCGAATCTTCATCACCGGCCATCGGGGGCTCGCCGGCTCGGCAATCAGGCGCCGCTGCGAGCAGCGGGGCTTTCGCGGCATCATCACCCGCACGCGGGCCGAGCTCGACCTGCGCGATCAGGCGGCGGTCGCGGCGTTCTTCGCCGCGGAGCGCCCGGAATACGTGTTTCATGCCGCTGGCCGGGTGGGTGGCATCCACGCCAACAGCTCGCTGCCGGCGGACTTCATCCGCGACAATCTGCTGATGGCCGCCAATGTCGTCGACGCCGCCTGGCGCAGCGGCGTGCGCAAGCTCGTGTTCCTCGGCTCGAGCTGCATATATCCCAAGCTCGCGCCGCAGCCTCTGCGGGAGGAGTATCTCCTGACCGGCGCGCTCGAGCCGACGAACGAGTGGTATGCCATGGCGAAGCTAGCCGGCCTGAAAATGTGTCAGGCTTACCGGCGCCAGTATGGCTTCAGTGCGATCTCCCTTCTGCCCACCAACCTCTACGGGCCCGGCGACAACTTCGACCTCGAGACCGCGCATGTGCTGCCGGCGCTCATGCGCAAGATTCACGAGGCGCGTGTGGCCGGGGCGGACCACGTCACCATCTGGGGCAGCGGCGCCCCGCGGCGGGAATTCATGCATGTGGACGACCTGGCCGACGCGTGCCTCTTCCTCATGCAGCACTATGACGGTGCCGAGCCCATCAATGTCGGCTGCGGACAGGACCTCACCATTCGCGAGGTCGCGCACATCCTCGCCAGGGTGATCGGCTTCGAGGGGCGCTTCGAGTTCGACGGCTCGAAGCCCGACGGCACGCCCCGCAAGGTGCTCGATGTTTCGCGGCTCGCTGCCCTGGGCTGGCGCGCCGGGATCGAGCTCGAGGCGGGAGTGGCGGCCACATACGCCTGGTATTGCAGGCACGCCGCCGAGCGGCATCCCACCACCGCCGCAGCCTGAAATGGAGATCGGCGTCACACCGCTTTGCAAGGCTCTCGTCATATCCCTGGCCTAGGCTCGCTCCGCGACAGGAGCGGAGGTCATATGACAGAGCAGGCCACCGGGCACCACCGCGCGACCGAGCGCGGCCGCCTGGGAATTCCCGCATCCGCGGCGCCGACGCGGCTGCGGCGATGGGCGCTGCGCGTGCTGCCGGCGATCGCGCGGCTACAGCGGATTCGCGACCAGGTGCGCCGGCTCGGCGACCCGTTCGCGGTTGCAGAACACGCGTTGCGCGAGCTGCGAGTGGACGTGGAGCTGAGCGCCGACGACCTGAATCGCATTCCCCGCGAGGGCCGCGTAGTCATAACGGCCAACCACCCGTTTGGAGGCCTCGACGGTCTGCTGGCCATCGCCGCGATCGGGCGCCGGCGGCAGGACCTGCGCATCCTGGCCAATGCGGAGCTCGCGCGCATCGAAGAGCTGCGAACGCTCATAATCCCGGTGGACCCTTTCGGGGGTCCTAAAGCGGCACGCGCCAACGTGGGCGCGCTGCGGCAGGCGCTGCGGTGGAGCGCGGCCGGAGGCGCGCTGCTCCTGTTCCCGGCGGGCGAGGTCTCGCACCTGCGGCTGCGCAGCGCCTCCATCACCGATCCACCGTGGAGCGCAACGGCCGCGCGGCTCGTGCGACTCGCGGACGCGCCGGTGATCCCGCTCTACATTGCCGGAGCCAACAGCGCGCTGTTCCAGATCGTGGGGCTGGTACACCCGCGGCTGCGCACTCTGCTGCTGCCGGCCGAACTGGCCAACAAGACGGGCACGCGAGTGCGGACCCGAATCGGCGCGGCCATCATGCCGGCGCGCTGTCGTCAGATCGAATCTGACCAGCAGCTTGCCGCTTGTCTGCGCTTGCGCACCTATGGGCTGAAGACCGAGATCGATGCGCGACCGCACGCCTCCGCGGCGCGGTCCAGGGCCGAGCCCATTGGAGCCGAGGCGGAGCCGGAGCGGATAGAGCGCGAGATCGCGGCGTTGCCGCCGGAATCTCTGCTCGCGAGTGCCGGCAAGCTGCAGGTGCACCGCGCCACGGCCAACGAGATTCCATGGACTCTGCAGGAGCTCGGGCGGCTGCGCGAGCTTACCTTCCGCGCCGTGGGCGAAGGGACCGGCCGTGGCTCCGACATCGACCTGTTCGACGACTATTACGAGCATCTCGTGCTCTGGGACAGCGATGCGTGCCGCATAGCGGGCGGGTACCGCCTCGGTCGCACGGATGTCATCTGGCGGCGCTTCGGCCGGCGCGGGCTTTATACTTCCACGCTGTTCGATTACGGCGATCTTTTCCTCCACCTGCTCGGGCCGGCGCTGGAGCTGGGGCGCTCGTTCGTGCGTATCGAATACCAGCGCGGCTTCGGGCCGCTCATGCTGCTGTGGAAGGCAATCGCCGAATATGTCGGCCGTAACCCGCGCTACTGCCGTCTCATCGGTCCGGTCAGCATCAGCAACGACTATCAGCCGCTCTCCCGCGAGCTGCAGGTGGCTTTCCTGCGTGATCGCTTGCTCGACCCTCTCATGGCGAGTGTGCGCCCGAAGCACGCGTTTCGCGGCCGGCTGTCCCTTCGGTCCGTGGGGCTCGAGCCCCGGTGTCCCGAGGATGTCGACCAGCTCTCGACGCTGGTTGCGGGCCTCGAGCCGGACGGGAAGGGCGCCCCCGTGCTGCTGCGTCACTACCTGCGACTAGGGGGCCGGGTGCTCGGATTCAGCGTCGATCCGGACTTCAGCAATGCGCTCGACTGTCTGATTCTCGTAGATCTGCGCAAGACCGCGCCGCGCGTGCTGCGCAAGTATATGAGCGAGTCCGCCTGGGAAGGATTCCAGCAGAAGCACCGGATGCGGGCTCATCGCGATGGCGACGGCGATCGGGCTGCTTGAGTTGCCACCCTGACTACGCCGTGGCAGCGCTCAGCACTTCGCGCCAGCGCGCGACGGCCGCGGCGAGCGTATAGCGCTCCTCGAAGACTTCGCGGGCACGCATTCCCATTCGCAGCCGGGCCGTCTCATCATCCCGCAGCGCCCGTAGCGCATGGCACAGTCCAGCGGAATCGCCGCTTCTGACACTGACGCCGATTTCGTCCGCAGCGATGAGTTCCGCCAGCTCACCGCCCGGGTCGCCGATGAAAGCCACCGGCCGGCCGGCCGCCAGGATGCCATACAGCTTGCTCGGTACGATCAGGCCTTCGAGCTCCGGCCGCAGCGACACGAGGTGCACGTCCCCTGCGGCGAGGCTGTCGGACAGAGCCTCGCGCGACTGGTAGGGCGCGAAGCAAAAATTCGTCAGTCCCCGGGCGTGTGCCTGCATCTGCAGCGAGCGCATGCCGGCGCCGCCGCCGACCATCAGGAACACGATGCCCGGCTCGCTTTGCAAAGCGCAGGCCGCCTCCAGGATGGTCGTCGCGTCATGCGCGCGACCCAGGTTGCCCGAGTAGGCCGCTACGAAGCAACCTCCGAGTCCCAACCTCTCCCGCAGCTCGCTGCGCGAGGCGGCGAGCGGGTGCAGCCGCCGCTCATCGGCCCAGTTCTCACAGACACTGATCCGTGCGGCTGCGATGCCTCGTCCTATCAGGTAGTCTCGCATCCGTGTCCCAAGCACGACATTCGTTCGCGCAGTAGCGAGCGAGCGGTCCCTGGCTGCGCGCATCAGCGCCTCGACCGGCCGCGGGACCGGCGAGAGAGCGAGCCGCGAGGCCACTTCGGGGTAGAGGTCCTGCAGCCAGTTGACCAGGGTCACTCCCTTGCACCGCATCGCCAGCCAGCCCACGAGCGAGAGCAGCGGCGGGTCGGTCTTGACGACCAGGACGTCGCCGCGATGCACTCGAGCCAGCAGGCATACCGCGGCGCAAAGATAGAAGGTCACGTAGTCGATAGCGCGGCCAAAGAGCGAGTCGCGCCCGAAGCGCGTGGTGGCGAGCCGCCGCACGCCGACCCCGCGCAATACCTCGGTGGAAGCAAGATTGGCACTTGCATTGCCGTACAACTGCCGACTGCAGAACACCTCGACCTCTACCCCCGAGCGGGCCAGCGCCTCGGCGAGGTCGGTGAGCATCTGGCTGGTGGCCGATTCATCCGGAGCGTAGAAGCGGTTGACGAACACGATCCGCTGTCGGACTGCCAGCTGGCGCCTCGATGGCCCGTTGCCGCCGAGCCGCGTGGCTACGGCAGGCTGCTGTCGCTGCACGCGATTCATTCGGCCCGGGAAGAAGGGGATTTCGATTGCGCGCAAGGCAGCACTCCTCAGTGGTCAGTCATCGCGAGCCATGGAGTTAGGGTCCCGCGGGAGATTTTCAGGAGTATGAAAGTTCTGTTACGATGCTACCGCGTCCCCGTATACGAACAGATTACAAATCGACTACCGCTGCGCCTTCGTGGGCCGGCGGCCCGACCAGCGGCAGCAGGCCGCCCTCGCCGCGGTCGCGCAGCACCAGCTCGATGATCTCGGGATCGATCGGGTTGCGCTGCTCGGCGAAGCCGTACACCAGCGCCGTATCGCACACCTGGTTGATCAGCCTGGGCACGCCGCCGGTGCACCCGTGCACCCGCTCGCAGGCTTCGAAGCTGATCAGGCCGGAGTGGCCGCCCGCCACGCTCAGCCGGTGCGCGATGTAGTGGTGGGTCTCTTCCTGCGACAGCGGCGCGATGTGGCAGTCCACCGAGATCCGCTGCGCGAACTGCCGCATGCGCGGACTGCGCAGCGTCTCGCGCACCTCCGGCTGCCCGACCAGGATGGTCTGCAGGACCAGGCCTTCGCCGGCGTTGAGGTTCGAGAGCACGCGCAGCTCCTCCAGCGCATCCGCCGTCAGGTTCTGCGCCTCATCGATGATCAGCACCGCCCGCCGGCGGGCGCGCCGCTCGCGCTCGAGGAACTGGGCGAATGCGCCATAGAGATCGCTGGCGGTGGTGGCGCCGCGCGGCGTAGCCACGGAGAGGCTCTGCATCACCCAGGGCAACAACGTGCCGATGCCCGGATGGGTGTTCGTCATCAGTCCCACCCGCAGGCCCCGCTGCACGCGGCGCAGCAGATAGTTGACGACGGTCGTCTTGCCGCTGCCGATCTCGCCCGAGATCAGCGCAAAACAGGTTCCCTGGTGCAGCGCATACTCGAGTAGCGTCAGCGCGCGCTGATGCTGCCGTCCCAGGAAGAAGTACGTCGGGTCCGGCGACAGCGCGAACGGGTTGCCGAGCAGATGATAGAACTTCTCGTACATGACCGCGCTCAGTAGGCCCGCTGCTCGGAGTCCGAGGAGCGGTTGAGCACCGTGCCGATGATCCGCTCCCGGCCGAGCAGCTCGAAGACTCTTTCGACGTCGTCGCGGCGCGTCTGGCCTTCGGTGACCACCAGCACGAAGCCGTCGAGAAGCTGGGCGAGTGTGAGGACGTGGTCGCTGAGCAGCGCCGGCGGCAGATCGGCGATCAGCACCCGCCGGCTTTCCGACGAGCGCAGGGTCTCGATGAGATCGCGGGTCCTGGCGCCGGCCAGCGCTTCCGAGGCCGCGACCACCGGCGCGACTGTTGGAACCACGGAGAGTCTCTCGAAGCCTTCGAGCCCGTAGAGGACGCTCGCGACGGGCTGCTCCCCGGTGAGCCAGCTGTCGAGGCCGACCGGCGGCTTCAGTCCGAGAGTGGCCGCGACCGACGGCCGGCGCAGATCCAGATCGATGAGCGTGACGCTGTGATTCGGGTCGGCGGCGAGACTCAGCGCGAGGTTCACCGCCGTAAGGGTCTTGCCTTCGCCGCTGGCGCTGCTCACGATGCCGATTGCGCCGAGTCCGCTCGAGCGGACGCGATGCAGCACCTGCGCGCGCAACATCCGATAAGCCCGCGCCGCCGCGGAGGAATCCTCGGCGAAAACGACTTTGCGTGCCCGCATGCCGGCCCGGTCGACGGCGAGACGCGGCAGCGCGAGCGGCTCGGCGGCGTGGGCGGCCGCCCGCAGCATCGCCCTTTCCTCCACCGAGCTGTGACCGGGGGGCGGCGGCGGGTCATCGTCCATCGCCCGGCGGACGTGAGCGAGCTCCAGGGCGCGTTGAATTCGTTCCACTGCCGATCTCCTACCCGAGCCCGATGTGGCGAAGGATTACGAACCACAGGACATCGAGCGGCTCGTAGAAGAAGTTGACTGCCAGCGCCGCGACGATCACCACGGCGGCGCAGACGCCCGTGATGGCGGCGCGCCGCATCCAGATCTGCGCGAGCGACGGCTCGAGCGTGATGTCGGGGATGATCGCGAGCGGTGCTACGCCTGCCACCAGCGACACCAGGTCGCGGCGGCCGCGAACGGTGGCGTCGAGCGCCTCGAGAAGCGCAGCAATCCCGACGGCGATCAGCAGGCTCAGCACCACGCCCAGGATGAGGACGAGGGGCCGGTTGGGACTCGCGGGCTCCTCGGGAACCAGCGGCGGCTCGATCAGGGTGAAGCGCTCTCCCTTGCGGTCGATTTCCAGGTTCTTGCCGATCTCCGCCTCGGCCAGCCGCGCCCGCAGGTTCTCGTACGTCGTCTTGCTGACCTGGTAATCCTGCGTCAGATCCTGGTACCGCTTCTGGATCCTCGGGGTCTCGCTCACCCGGTTCTGGTATTTTTCCAGATCCGACCGAAGCTTGGCTTCGCGGGCCTGTGTCGCCGTGAGGTCGTCGCGGGTGGCGTTGAGCTGGGCGCGAATCTGAATGTACGCCGGATTGTCGGCATCCTGTATCGCGGGCCCCGCCGCGGAATCCGCGGGCTTCCTGGACGCGGCTGCCTTGGCCGCGGCGTCGAGGTCCTGCTGGTAGGACTGCACCTCCCGCTCCAGCCGCACGCGATCCGGATAAGCCGGTCCGTAGCGCTTCTGCGCCGCGGCCAGCTTGGATTGCGCGTCCTGCAGGCTGCGCCGCAGGTCGTTGATGTCGGTCGGGTCCTTCTCGGTCGCTTCCAGTCCCGCGACCTCGCGCGACAGCCGCTGGATGTCGGGATAGGCCGCGCCGTAGGTTGCCCGGTCGGCCGCGAGCTGGGAGCGCAGCATCTTCAGGCGATCCGGCGTCGAGAAGACACGCTCGCCGCTGTCGTCGAACACCGCGGAGTCGGGCTTGAGCTGCGCGAGCTGCGCCTGCAGGAAGACCTCCTGCTGCTCCAGGGAGCTCTCCCGCTGCTCGGTCTCCTGCAGCTCCTGCTGGGTGCTGTTGATCAGCTGCATGTTGAGCTGCGTCAGGTCCGGCAGCGAGTCGAAATGCTTCCCCTCGAAGACGGACAGCTCCGACTCCACCTTACCGAGATGCTGCGTCACCTGGGCGACCTGGGCCTGCAGAAAGGTGGCCGCGCCGTCGGCGAGCTGCGTTCGCTGCTCGACGTTGTCGTTGAGGAACAATGTCGTCAGTTCGTTGGCAACTTTCGCAGCCTCATCCGCCGACCGGTCGTCGAAAGACACCGTGAAGGCGATCGTTGCCTTGGTGGGAGCGCCGCTGCGCGGATCGACGACATCCGCGCTGATCATCTTGACGTCGATGTCCGAGCGCATCCGCTTGATGATCTGGTCGCGGGTCTCCCGGCTCCTCTCACGCGGGTACAGGTCGTAGCGGCGGATGATGCCGAGCAGGGTCTCGGTCGTCATGACGCGCTGGCTGATCATCTGCACGCGCTCGTCGGCGAACGAGGTCACGGTGGAGCGGACCAGGTCCGAGGGCAGCTCCTGCTGCTCGATCAGGATGGTCGCGGTGGAGCGGTAGGACGCCGGCCAGAATACCGCCACGGCCGTCGCCGTGATCAGCCCGGCGGCGACGGCGATTAGCATGGGCCGCAGCCGTCGCTTCGCAATGCCGACGTATTCCGGCAGCGACAGGCCTTGGGGTTCGAGCTCTGCGGCTATCGTGGACATGATGTATTCCTAGCGGGAGACGCTCGCGCCGACTGGTGCCCAGACGGACTGCACGGTAGCCATCCACGCGTGAGCCTGAAGCCCGGTCGGAATGAGGAAGCTCACGGGGTTGTCGGCCCGGTCGTATTCGACCTGCAGCGCCAGCGTCAACGTCGGGGTCTGCTGCCAATTGAGCCGCAGATGCGACTCCGCGTAGGTGCGGTCGGCGTAGGTGAAGGAGATGAACGGCGAGTGAAATGCGCTGGTGTCGCGGTAGACCTGGGCTTCCGCGCCCAGTGACAGCCGCTCCGAGAGGTTGCGGCTCATCGTCAGCGTCGCCTGATCGACCTGGGTGAAGATTCCGAAGCCCGACGGCTGCAGCAGCCGCTGGGCCGTCAGCGCAAAGTTGCTGAGCTGGGTGCTGTAGGTGACCGACAGCGCGCCAATCGTCGTGTTGCTGGTCAGACCTCCGGTGGTCTGCCGGCTGAGGCCGACGCTGCCCTGCACGCCGGCGCGCTCCGTCGGCTGCCACTGGAATCCGGTGCCGACGGTCTGGAAGCGCGTCGATTGCTCCGCGCCGGTCGTGTGGGCATCACCCGCCGAGGCGTTGAGCGACAGGATCAGTTGCTCGGTGCAGGAGAAATTCTCGCTCGCCGTGCCCAGCGCCTGCCGGTAGTTCGAGAGCGCACTGGTGCCGGCGCCATGGTAATCGGAGCCGTCGTACGTGCCCTCGAGCTGCAGCGTCCACCGCTCCGTCTGCTGAAACGCCCAGGTGCCGTCGAAATTCGTATCCCGGCGGCGCTGCCCGATATGAATGAGGCCGGTGGTGGTCAGGTCGGAATAGATCGTGCTGGCGTCCTGCACCATGGCGTGGAGCGTGAAAGAGGAGCGCTCGGTCTGCAGCCACGTCATCGCCGTATCCAATCCTTCCGCGGAGGTCGGATCCAGCCGGTCGTCGGTGTAGCGCTCGAACTCGCCAAACGGCCGAAGCGTCAGTTTCAACCGCTCGGTGTCGCGCTCGAAGTGCGTATCCAGGCTCATCGAAAGACCTCTACTCGGAATCGCATGGCTGAGCAGCAGGCGATTCGTGTCATTGTCTATACCTACTGTCAGCGTCGGCGCTGCGGTCCAATCCGCGGACCACGCGGCCGATGACGCGGCAGTCGCCATGACGACCGCCAGTCCGAGCGTCCTGGCGCTTACCCTCCGCATCGTCTGCCGACGGCAACTGCCGTCAGGGGACTACGACGGTGTCGCCGCTATGCAGCAGCACGTTCTCGGACAGATCTCTCCCGTGCGCGACGGCGCTGTAATGGAAGCGCATCGAATGCTGCTCACCACTGCCGTCGCGGTGCAGGATGACGATGTGATTGAGAGAGGCGAACGGCGTCGCGCCGCCCGCGAGGCTCAGCGCCTGCATCACATCCACGGGCTGGCTGAAAGGGTATTCGCCGGGGCGGTTCACTCGGCCGATGACATAGACGTGGTCGCCGCCGATCTCCTTGATGGCCACCGTCACCACGGGGTCCGGGATGTACGGCTTCAACCGCTCGGTGAGCGTTGCGCGCACCTGGCGCAGGGTGTGCCCCTTGGCCTCGACGTCGCCCACCAGAGGAAACGAGAGTCCCCCGTCCGGCCGGACCAGGGCTTCCGTCTCGAGGTCCTTTTCCTTCCAGACCGATATCGTCACGACGTCCCCGGGCTGCAGCCGGTAGTCGAGCTGCGAGCCATCCGATGCCGAAGCCGCCCCAGGGCGGTACGCCACGGCGACACGGCCGCCGGCGGCCGACGAGCCGCTGCTGTCGCATGGGCTGAAGGCGTAACAGTGTTCCCATCGCGTGGGAACGTGCGAATCGGCCACCGGTGTGCCGGCGGCCGTGCAGGCGCTCAGCCCTGCGGCGGCCGCCACGGCGGCCAGGAGCGATAGATGCCAGCCGCTCATGGCGCGGTCTTCAACCTCTTGGAACTCTTGGACTTAGGGGCGCGACGTACCGCGCGCTTCGTTTCGTTCGACAGTTGTCATCCTAGGCGATGGAGATGACATCTCTATTGCGGCGCCGGGAGATCCTCTCGAACAGGGTCACCGCCCCGAGGAGGCCCATTCCGCCCAGGAGGAGGTCGATGGCCGGCGGCAGCGGTACGGTCGATGCGGACGGCGTGAAGTCGATGCTCATGGTGTAGGCGCCGAACTGCAGGTTGTCGAAGGTGCCTGCTTCCGCGGCGACGAACGCGTCGAAGACGCCGCCTGAGGATATCGGCAGCTCGAGCGTCCACTGTGGGTCCCCGGATGAGGGAGGCGTCAGCGAAGGAGTCAACGACCAACTCTGGTCCTGCGACAGGATCGATGCGGTAACTTGCTGTAAGGCCACGGGAAATGCCCAGTCCTGCAGGGTGACCTGCAGCGTTCCGGCGCCCGGAGCATCGAACGCGTAGAGATTGGTTTGCTGTTGGCCGAAGACCAGTGTGGTCTGGTTCATCAGGGCCGTGGTGCTGCCCACCGTGTCGGCCTTGGCCTGCTGCGAGCCGCCGACACAGGCGATCGCCAGAGCAGCCGCGGCCAAGGTGCCCTCCGGCCGGGTGCGCCAGGAGCTGACAGCCCGAAGCAGGTAGAGAACGATGCCGCCCAGCGAGACCAACGCGCCAAAAAGGAGCACGACCGCGTAGATGGGCACCTGCAGCATAAGAAAGAGGAGTCCCGCCCCGAGGCCCTGGGCCCGGCGGACCAGGGAGGCGCCCTCTTTGGCGGGCGCGGCCGGCCGGGCAACGGTTCCGGGACGACGTTCTTCGATGGCGGTGCTGCCCGCCGCAAGCATGACTGAGCTCATGATTGGGTTCCTCGCAGTGCAAAGCGCAACGGCGCCGCCGACTGTTCGGACTCGACGCTGAGGCGGTAGACGTACTTCTCGTACAGGTACTGGCGTATGGAGCTCGCCAGGTCCGTCGAGCGCAGCAGCCGCTCGTCCGTCTGGTTGAGCTCGCTCAACTTCAGCGCCGCATAGGGCTCCTTCACGCCCGCCAGGGCGAGCAGCGCCAGGTCTTCCATCGAGACGCGCTTCTCCGGGTCGCTGACCTCTTCGTTGATGAGGGCATCGAGCCGGGTCGAGTCGAGCTCGAAGAAGCGGAGGAATTCGGTGCCGGCCTCGACCATTGCCGGCACCAGGGCCCGGCCGCGCGACTGCTGGTCGAAGAGCGGCGCCAGGCGGCCGAGCATCGCCTTCACCGCGAAGCGAATGACGTCGGAATCACGGGCGCTCAGGCGTCGCGCCAGATCTTTGACCTTACGCAGGTCCGTCGGGCTCATGCGGATGCTTACAGCCTGTTTGCGGCTTTCGATCACTTTGTAATCTCCCCTAGCGCGCCGCCGTGGTGTGGGTGCCAGCGGCTTCGGATCACAAAGTAGGCGAGAAGTGTTGCAGTCATATGTTTACTTCATGACACTGCGACACTGTTCCGTGCACGGGCGTGCGGCTCGTGCAGTGGGTTTGTCGACTTTGGGAGCGTAGGAAGCCCGAAACGGGCAGGCGCCCGCGGCAAACGAGGGGGGTCAGGGGGCGATCAGCAACTCAGTTGCCGACGACCTCGCGCGCCACCGGCAGCGGGGTGCCTTCCCGGATCCGGGTGAATGCTCCGCCCCGTGCGGCCCGCACGATGACCCGGGGCCCGCCGGGTATGCGCACCGGCACGTCCATCGAGCGCTGGAGCGGCGAGAACGCGTACACCAACCACTCGCGGTGCGGCGCCCGGCCCCGGACCAGCGCCAGCGGGTAAACGGCGAGCGGCGTGGTCAGCTGCCAGGGCCGTGGCGGATTGGCGGGCGAATCGAGCAGAAACCAACGCGGGCGGGAGGCGAGCTCTGGTGGCAGTGCCGTCTCGTACGGGTGGCCGCCCGCGGGATTCGCGACCAGCCGGCCCCGCCGCCAGAAATTCCGCAGCACCGGATCGCGATGGATGCGGGCGACGGCGTCCGTGATGCGGTCGAAATACGGCTCGAACCGCAGCCGTTGGTCCGTCCAGTTGCGGAATTCCCGTACGACCCGCGGCCGCAGCAGCCACATGCCGAACTGCACCATGCCGCCGTACCGGGCGGGTGTCAGTTTCTGACCGTGTGCGGCGTAGTAGAGCAGCTTGTCGGTCGGCTGATCCGGCTCCTGTCCGTCCCAGGTCGAAAGCTCGAACCAGAAATCCGGCTCCGTGCGCCGCACTTCCGACAGGACGGGCACGTCATTCATGGCCTCGATCTGCGGGCTCCAGACGATGGAATCGGAGTCCGGCGCCCAGTTGTGTACGTAGTAGGAAACGCTGGCGCCCTCCCACGCGTAGGGCCAGGGCTCGGTGCGCCCGGGCACGTGCAGGGAATCTCCGGCCCAGTCTTGCCAGCGTCCCATCGCGGGGGTCACGAAGGCGTCGTAGCCGATGAAGACGGAGTGGGCGCGCCAACCCGGGGCTTGCAAGCCGTCGCGGAAGCCCTGGATCATCGACCGATAGCGCGCGATCCAGTCATTTCCGATCGCCCGGCGGCGGGTGATCGCCTGCGGCGAGCCGTCCGTGCCGGGTGCAACTTTGGCGTTGTCGGGTGTGACCTTCGGCGACTCATTGTCGGACACGAAGAGCACCAGCGGCGGGTCGGGATAGATCGCCTGCAACATTCGCAGCGAGGGGTCCTGAGCCCACGCCCGGCCGACCTGGTACCACGGCGCAATCGGCCCGAACGGCGAGAGCGGAAGGGGATTGCCCTGAGCATCCGTGGGATAGGCGGCTGAGACGCGCGGCAGCAACCGCTCCCAGGTGGTCGTGACGAACGACAGCGGCAGGTGGTTGCGAGCCAGGTAGCGGATGGCGGATCTGAAGTAGAGGGCGTCCCCCACGGTCGAATAGCCCTCGCGAACCGGGTCGGCCGGCGGCATCTCCAACTCGAACCACGGCAGCAGATACCGGCCGTCCCGGATCTGCTCGACCTGCCAGTCCGGGGAGAAACCCAGCGGCATCCGCCCGCCGTTCCAGCTCGCCGCCAGCGGCAGCGGATGCTCCTCGCCTGGAATCCGGGGGCTCGAGTCCTGCAGGATCGCAGCGATGGCGCGCTGCTCCGGGGTTCCGCCCGAGCCGGGGATCTGCGCGCCCGCTGTCCCGCCCGCGAGGAGTACCCCCAGCGCCGCGCCCAGCAGCCGCGATCGCGCGCGCCTGTCACCAGAATGTCGCATGCCGCCGATACGATAGAGCGTTACGGTTACAGTTTTGTCGCAGCGCCTCACCCGGGAACGGGCGGATGGCGCTCTCGGGGGCTGAAGAATGACAACCCAGGCCTCGGTCTACCCTGCGCCGGGAGATGAGTCCCGGTCCTGGCGCTTTTCCGCGCTCGACTGGGCGATTCTGGCGTTCGCGCTCGTGACGGCGGTCATCCCGTTTCTGCGCGTGCTCGGCCAGCTCTGGGTGGTCTGGGGCTCTCCCGAGTACAGCCATTGCATGATCATCCCGCTGGTCTCCGCTTTCCTCATCTGGAGGGAGCGCGCCGCGCTGGTCCGCACCCGCTTCGATGGCTCCTGGCTCGGCATTGCCGTGCTCGCCGCCGGCGCGGGACTCTGGGCGATCGGCGAGCTCAGCACCATCTGGACGATCGAGCAGTACGGTTTCCTAGCCGTCATTTATGGATTGGTGATTGCCCTGGTCGGTCCGCAGGTCTTCCGGCGGCTGTGGATGGCGATGCTGATCCTGGTGTTCACCATTCCCTTCCCCGTCTTCTTCACGAATTCCCTGTCGCTGCACCTGCAGCTCTTATCCTCGGCGCTCGGCGTCGCCGTCATCCGGCTCTTCGACATCCCGGTCTACCTCGACGGCAACGTGATCGACCTCGGCGTGTACAAGCTGCAGGTCGCGGAGGCCTGCAGCGGCCTGCGTTATCTCTTTCCGCTGATGACGCTGGCGTTCATCGTCACTTACTTCTTTCGCGCGCCGTTCTGGAAGCGCGCCGCGCTCTTCCTCGCCAGCGTCCCCATCGCGATCCTGATGAACAGCCTGCGCATCGGGCTGATCGGCGTCAGCGTCGCATACTGGGGCCAGAAGATGGCCGAAGGGGTGCTGCACTACTTCGAGGGCTGGGTCGTGTTCATGATCAGCACGGCCCTGCTGCTCGCGCTCGCCGCCGTGCTCGTCAGATTCGGGCGGCCGCCGATGCGGTTGCGCGACGCCATGGCTCTGGACATGGGTCCGGCCGCGGCCGCGTCGCCGGAGCAGCGCGCACGTGCGCTGCCGGCGCCGTTCCTCGCTGCAACGGCGCTCACGACGGTCGCCGCGCTGCTCTCGGCGCAGGTACACCAGCGGACGGAGATCCAACCGTCACGCGCCGCGTTCATCGACTTTCCGATGCACCTGGGGGGGTGGGACGGACAGCGGTCGGCCATGGGCGCCGTCTATCTCAACCAATTGAAGCTCAGCGACTATCTGTTCGCGACCTATCAGCGTCCGGCCGATGTGCCCGTCAACGTATGGGTCGCGTACTACGACTCGCAGCGCAAGGGAGATTCGACTCATTCGCCCGCATCCTGCCTGCCGGGAGGAGGGTGGCAGTTCCAGACGTTCGCACCCTATACGCTCCGGGTCGCGGGCAGCCGCCTGACGGTCAACCGCGCGGTGATCGTGCATGGCGAGGATCGGGAGCTCATGTACTACTGGTTCCCCCAGCGCGGACGCGACATCACCAGCGACTACCTGCTCAAGTGGTATCTCCTTTGGGATGCGATCACCCGTGACCGTACCGACGGTGCGTTGGTACGGCTCATCGTCCCGCTGCCGCGCGGCACCAGCCTCAGCGAGGGCGACAGCCAGTTGGCCTCCTTTGCCCGATCATTCGTTCCGGCGTTGCCGCGTTACGTACCAAACTGACTGCCGAGAACCTGACCGCCGCTGGGTGGAACAGACTGAAAAAGTGCGTCCGCTGAGACTTACAATTCATTACATGCCATGTGCGGGCTGGTCGGCTTCATAAGCTGCGCCGGGATCAGGTCGGAGAGTGCGCTGGGCGCACTCGCCGGCCGCATGATCGCGAGACTGCGCCACCGCGGCCCCGATGGCGAGGCCGTCTGGGTCGATGCGCGCTGTGGCATTGCCATCGGCCACAGCCGGCTCTCGATCATCGATCTCTCGAGTCACGGCGCCCAGCCGATGAGCTCGCATTCCGGACGCTACCTGCTCGCCTACAACGGCGAGGTCTACAACCACATGGAGTTGCGCCGGGAGCTGGAGAGCGCCGGCCCCGCAATTCCCTGGCGTGGACATTCGGACACGGAGACGGTGCTCGCCGCCATCGACCGTTGGGGGCTGCATGCGGCGCTGCCGCGGCTCAACGGGATGTTCGCGCTCGCGCTGTGGGACCGCGAAGCGCGGCAGCTGCATCTGGCGCGGGATCGTTTCGGCGAGAAACCGCTCTACTACGCTTACGAGCATGGATGCTTCCTCTTCGGCTCGGAGCTCAAGGGGCTGCTGCCCCACCCTGCGTTCGGCCGCGAGATCGATCGTGGCGCGCTGCGCGCCTACATGCGCTTCAACTATGTGCCGGCCCCGTTCACCATCTATCGGGCCGCACGCAAGCTCCTGCCGGCGACGGTCCTGACCGTGGCGGTCGACCCGGTGGCGCAAACCATTTCCGTCGGGGAGCCGAAACCCTATTGGTCGGCAACCGAAGTCGCACTGGCGGCGCGGGAGCGGCGGCTGAGCGATCAGGCCGCGGCGGCGGAAGAGCTGCGCGCGCTGCTCGCGCGCGTGGTCCAGTCACGAATGATGTCCGACGTTCCGCTGGGAGCCTTTCTCTCGGGCGGCATCGACTCGTCGATCATCGTCTCGCAGATGCAGCAGCACTCTTCGCGTCGCGTGTTGACCTTTACCATCGGTTTCGAGGATCCCGACTATGACGAGTCAGGCCCGGCGGCACAGGTCGCGGGGCATCTCGGCACGGCTCACACCTGCGAGCGGGTGACGCCCGCCCAGGCCCGCGAGGCCATCCTGCGGATGCCCGCGATCTACGATGAGCCGTTCGCCGATTCCTCGCAGATACCCACCTACCTCGTCTCCCGCACCGCGCGCGAGCACGTGAAGGTGGCTCTGACGGGCGACGGCGGCGATGAGCTCTTCGGCGGCTATGACCGCTACTTCGTGGGTCAGCGCGCCTTTCCTCTCATCCGCTCGGTGCCGGCCCCGGTGCGCGGACCGTTGTCTTCCCTCATACGGACGATGCCGCCGGCAAGCTGGCAAACCGTGATCGGTTGGCTGCGCACGCTGGTCGGCAAGGAACGGCTGACGGACCTTTCCGGCGAGCGGCTGCACCGGCTCGCGCGGCAACTCGGCGCCGGTAGCGAGGCGCACATGTACGAGGTGATCATGGCGCGGCCGGAGGACGACAGCGTGCCGCTCGCCGGGTGCGAGGAGCGGCACTCCGGCACGACGGACGCGTGGCTGGCCTCGCTGCCGCCGGCCGAGGCCATGATGCTCTTCGACACCCTCAACATCCTGCCCGGGGACTTTCTGACCAAGGTCGACCGCGCGTCGATGGCGGTGAGCCTCGAGACCCGGGCGCCGTTCCTCGATCCCGAGCTGTTCGAGTTCGCCTGGCGGCTGCCGCTGGAATGGAGGATAGGACCGAGCGAAGGCAAGATCATGCTGCGCGAGGTGCTGCGCGGGCTCGTCCCGCCCGAGATCGTCGCGCGTCCCAAGCAGGGCTTCGGAATCCCCGTCGGCGCGTGGCTCAAGGGGCCGCTGCGGCCGTGGGCGGAATCGCTGCTCGATGAGCACCGGCTGCGCCAGGAAGGCTTTCTTTCCCCGGGCCCCATCCGTCGCAAGTGGGCCGAGCATCTGGCGGGGACGCACGACCGGCAGAGCGAGATCTGGGCTGCCGTCGTGTTTCAGGAATGGCTGGCGGGCACGTACGACTCGCCCGCGGCGCTGAGCGCCTGAGCAGCACACGCGCCATGGCCGCCGTCCCCGGCTATCACGATGGATTGAATGAAAAGCTGCGGGCGGCCGTTTGGAGCGATGCCGGCTCGGTGCTGGAGTTGGGCTGTGCCAACGGCCGCCTCGGTGCCGCCTGCAAGCAGGCCAGTCCGGGGATGCGCTGGACCGGCGTCGATGCCAGCGAAGCCGCGCTGTCCGAAGCCGCCGGCAGGCTCGATCGGGTCATCTCCATGGATCTCGACCAGCCGGACCGCGGCGCGCTCGGCGACGGCTATGACCTGGTGGTATTCGGCGATCTGATCGAGCACCTGCGCGACCCGGCCGCCTGCCTGCAGCTCGCACATGAGATCAGCGTGCCGCAGGCGCGGCTGGTCTGCTGTATCCCGAACATGGTCCATGCGAGCGTCATCGAGCGGATGCTGGCCGGCGATCTGTCGTACGACTCCGCCGGTCTGCTCGACGCCACACACCTGCGCTTTCTGTCGCAGGGCTCGGCTTTCAAGCTGCTTCTCGATGCCGGATGGCTGCCGAACGTGCGCGATCGCTACGCCGCCGGACACGGTAACGAGCCTTTTCTCCGCCATCTGCTTGCTGCGGCGCGCGAGCTCGGGATTCCGGAGCAGACGGCGCTCGGCCACCTGCTCAGCTATCAGCTGATCATCGATTGCATCAAGTCGCCGCCTGCGCCTGCGCCTGCGCCCGCGGGCGCGTCAGCCCGATTCGCCGTCGTCGTGCCGGTCACCCACCGGCAACAGTTCGAGTTGAACGTCCGCCGATCCCCGGGGCTGGCCGAAGTCAACGCCGAGATCATTCCCGTCGAGGGCGCGCGCAATCCCGCGGAGGCCTTCGAGGCCGGCAGGAGGCGCGTCGGCGCGCCCTGGATCGTCTTCTGTCATCAGGATGTGTATTTTCCGCGCGGCACCGGCCACCAGCTTGCGGCGCTCTTCGCGGCAGTCCCGGCGCAGGAGGCGGCGCGAACCCTGATCGGGTTCGCCGGCATCGGCGAGCTCGCCCCGGGGACGATAGGGCACTCGGGACTGGTCATCGACCGCGCCGCGCGCTTCGATCATCCGGGCAGCGGCGCGGCGGTCTCCATCGATGAGCTGGCGGTAGCCCTGAGCGCGGATACCGTCCATGCGATCGACCCCGCCATCGGCTGGCACCTGTGGGCGACCGACCTGTGCCTGGCCGCCATCCTGGGGCGGCGCGGCACCGCGCGGATCGCGCGCGTACCTCTGTTTCACAACTCCTACAACGACGGCCGCCTGCCCGCGGCTTTCCATGCCGCGGCACAGGTGTTACGGAGCAAGTACCCGCAGGCTGTCGCGATCCCAACTCTGTGCGGAGTCATCGGCCAGGGGAAATGAACGTCGGTGCAGCTGCCGGCGTCGGCCGGTCTTCCCGGCGTCCCGGCTGCAGACGGAGCGCTTCGCGCCTCTCGGACTCCTGCAGGTAACGCTTGCGAAGCCGGACGCGCATCGCATCGACGGCGCGCGGCGTTCGCAGAATCTCTTCCAGAGGCTTGCCGGCGCGCTGCAGCTCGACACCCCAGGCACTCTTCCTCGCCTCGAACGTGATCAGATCGAAGCGGGCGTCCTTCCAGCCCAGATACCAGTGCCAGTCGGTGTAGTAGAGCCAGCTCCGCTCGTTGAAGGCGCGTACGTGTGTCGGATCCTGCCACGCTCCCCAACTGAGGTCGTACGGCACCAGGGCGTCGAAGATGCCGCCCGGCTTCAGCAGCCGCAGCACGTTGGTCATGGCGGTCGTCAGATCGGGCAGATGCTCGAGGACATCATGGGCCATGGCCGTCTCGAAACTCTCTTCCGCGAGCACGGCGATGCCGAATCGGCTCGTCTCGATTCGACTGCCGACCAGCGTCGGCGACGTGATGTCGAGCACGGCATCTGGGCCCCACGCGGGATTGATGTCGACGTTGAAACAATCGGGCCTGAAATCCTTGCCGCTCCCGAGCTGCAGGGTTTGGGGCAGCGAGGCCGCCGGATCAGCGGCGGCTCGCCGGCCGGAGTCTGCGCGAGAGATCGGGTGCGCCAGCGCCGCGGCAAGGATGTCCTCCTCGCGGCGGAGGGAGAAGATCCGTCGTGCGCGCTGACCCAGGGCCTGCCTCCGGGCGGGATCGCGTGCCAGGGCGACACACGCTTCGACCAGTCCTTCGTAGGGCACCGCGCAGAGAGCTTCGCGCACGTCCGAGTGCTCGGAGTGCTCGGCCGGCTCCGCGCTCCATTCGGCGACGACCGCCTTCTCGTTGGAGAGCAGATAGGCGACGCGCACGATCTCGAACACCTTGGCCTCGTAGTAATGCAGGCAGAGAACCACTTTGGCGCGGCCGATGGCGCCGTCACGCTCCTCGCCATAGGTGCCGGAGAGAGTCATCACCTTCAGCCCGCGGGCCTCGAGCTGGTCGAGGATCTTCTTACGCCTGTCGTTGACGCAGCCATAAAAGAGCACATCGATGTCCTCGGCTGCCGGTGCGATCCGGGCCAGCTCGGGGACAAAGCCCAGCGGCACGTGCCGGACGTTCGGCACTCCAAGCTCACGCAGGCGGCCGACGTTCTCCGCGCTGTAGTCCCAGACCTCGTGGCTCTTCAGACCCGCAAGGTATGCGCTGTGCAGCCAGGGCGAGCCGGGAAAGATCTGCTCCGAGTTGTAGATGATCGCGGTCGCCGGCAGACCGCTCATCCCCAGCTCGGTGAGCAGATGCGCCCCGAGCACGATCTGCCGGGCCGGCTGCGCGGGCGGCTCGCGATGGAAGACCGCGAGACCCAACCGGCGCAATCCGAAGCAGACGCACTCCGCGAGCTCCGTCAGCGCATCCGCGTGAACATAGCCGGGCGGGCGAATCTGGAAGACATGGTAAGCATCCGCGGCCGGCTCGACGTCGCTCACCGGATTCGCGCGCATCGTGTCTGGATTCAACATGTCGGAGTCAGCGGCGGCGCTTGCGCTTGGGAGCGGGGTCGGGACGAGGGGGGAAGCTGGCGAATGCATCGCGTACGCGGCGTGTCGCAAGGATGTAGACGAGGAAGTAAATGTCGAAGACCGCCGTCACCAGAAAACCGGCGCTCAGCTCCACGACATCCAGGTTGGCGATTCCGGAGGCGGCCAATGCCGCCGCGCAGTCGAGGACGGCCGCGACTGCCAGGATCGTGCGCCCCTGCGCATAGACCCATCTGACGGGTTTCGGGGAACCGGGGGCACGCGCGACAAGGGCAAAGAGCACGGGAGCCGCGATTACGGAGGGCACCAGCGCATAGATACTCACGGCACCGCGCAGCAGCGTTGCAACGTTGGCGCCGAGCCGCGTGACCGAGGCGATATCCGCCCCGACGATGAGCACGACGGCTCTCGACAGATAGGCCGCGGCGAGCCAGAGGAGCGCCGGCGGCTTGAGACAGAAATTGTCGTCGTAGCTGGATAGGCTGTAGGCGAGGGGCATGATGTCTCAGGCAACCTTGACGGAGGTGATGGCCGGCGGGGCGGGCTGCAGCGACAGGAGAGCTTCCTCCAGCCGCTCCGCATTCCGCTCGGGCGTGAAATCCTCGAAGATGCGCAGCGACTCGGCGCCATGGCGCCGCGCCAGGCCGGGATTGCGGCAGTAGGCCTGCATCGCGGCGGCGAGTGCGGTGCGCTCGCCGACCGGAAAGCGGTAGCCGTTCACCTCGTGCTCGATGAGGTGATGCGCGGCGCCGCAGCCGTCGCTGGCGATGAGCGCCATGCCCGCCGACGCGGCCTCGTTCAGTACGACGCCCCAGCCATCGTGGCGCGACGGCAGGATGAGCACATCACAGCGGCGTAGTACGGTACCGATGTGGGAGGAATCGACCACGCCCGTGAATCGCACGGCGTGCGCAATGTCCAGCCGCTCGGCGGCGCGGGCGTAACCGCCGTCCGATTCATCTCGGCCGGTCAGCTCCAGCCGCGCGTTCGGATGGGCCGCCAACACGTCCCGCATGGCCAGCAGCAGCAGGTCGATGCCCTTGTTCTGACAGAGCAGGCCGAGAAAGAGGAAACGCGGAGCTTCGATCGGCATTTCCGGCGATTCCGCCCCGACGGGTCCGGCGACGCGCGGCACGGCGTATGGAAGAAAGCGAATCCGATCGGCGGGAATGCCCCACCGCAGAAACTCGTCGCGGGCGAGATCGCCGATGGCCAGGGCGCCGAGGCCGTGGCGCTGAACCATGTGGCCGTAGAACCGCTTGACGGCAAACGTCAGATGCGAGCGCAGCTTCGGCCAGGAATGCTCGCTCCAGTGCAGCCACGGCACCCGCTGCCCGGACAGCAGCCAGGCGAGCTGCAGCAGAAAGAGCCGGCTGTAGCCCGGAATGATGTGGATGCGCTCCCGCCAGTCCGGACAGAGCTCGAGCGCCCGCAGCGACGGGCCGGCGTAACGCTCTCCCGGCGGCAATTGGCCATGCGAATGCCAACCGAGGCCGAGTCGCGTCTCATTGACGTGCTCGAGATAGTGCACGACCAGATCGATGCCGCGGGCACGCAACGCCTCGAAGAACGACGACTGGTGATGCGTCGGGATGCTCGTCCATATGAGCAGGCGTGGTGGGGCGTTCTTCATGACTTCAGCGCGGGAAGCTCCGCCTCCACACCTGCGGCACGGGCCGAAAGCACCGAACGATAGAGACTCTCGAGGCGGGCGCCGAAGGCATCGAGCGAAAGCTCCCGCTGCGCGGCCGCCCGGCCAGCCGCGCCCATCGCCAGGCGCCGGTCCTCATTGCCGAGCAACCCGGCCAGTGCCGCGCGCAGCGCCTCGACCGATCCGTCGATCACGATGCCGGCGCCGTGTCGCGTGACGAAATCCGCCAGACCGCAGCCCGTGGTCACGACGACGGGGCGTCCCGCGTTCATCGCCTCGACGACGGCCATGCCGAAATTCTCCGAGGCCGAGGGCAGCACCAGGAGCGCCGCGCGGGCAAGCAGCCAGCGCTTGAGCGCTCCCTCCGCAAAGCCGACCCAGTGGACGCTGTCGCCGAGCCCGAGCTCCCCGGCGAGTCGCTTCAGGCTCTCGACGAGAGCGGCATCGCCGTCACCCGCGATCACCAGCGCCGTCGACTGCCCGGCATTCAGCGCCGCATACGCACGCAGCAGTACATCCACGCGCTTGACCGGATGAATCCGCGCCAGGTAGAGGATCACGCGCTTGCCGTCCAGGACTGGCGGGGCCGCCGGCGGCGGCAGAGCTTCCTGCGCCGGGGCATCGAGGTCCATGCCGGTCGGCAGCACCACGGGACGTATCGGCAGGGCCAGATCCGCCGCGCGCGCCTGCTCGAGCGGTGTCGTGAAGTGCACTGCGGCCGCGGAAGACAACAGCGGTCCTTCGACGAGGCGCAGCGAAAGCGCCTTGACGAATCGGCTCTTGTTTTTCAAACCCCAGGTGTCCAGCACCCCCGCGGGGCGCATGATGTAAGGGACGCCCGCCCCACGCGCGCACCAGGCGGCAGCGAGCGGCGCGAAGCCGAAGAGCCCATGTGTGTGCACGACGTCGTACTCGCGGATGTGGACGCGCAGCCAGCGGAGCATCGGCGCTGAGAATTCGTATTTGGCGGTCTGACGCGGGAAGTACCGCACGCGCTGACCCTCGTCCTCGACGAAGCGATCGAGAGGCACGTGTAGGCGCGCGTTCCTCCCATCATCGTCAGTCGCTGCAACTTCGGCTGTGACGCCCCTGCGAGCCAACGCCTTCAGCATGTTGTGCAGGGAGACGCTCGGGCCGCCGCGCAGCCGGCTCATCGAGGAGATCACGTGCAGCACTCTGAGGGAGGATTGCATACGTCAGAGCGCCGGCGAGACGGCCGATAGCGGCGACTGGCTGCGCTCGAGGAGCATCCGATAAGACTTCTCGAGCCGCTCGCCGAAGGCATCGATGGACAACTCCTGGCGCACCCCGCGACGCCCGGCCTCCCCCAGGGTGCGGGACGATTCCCCGTCGGCAAGCAGCCGCGCGAGAGCCGAGCGCAGCGATGTCACGCTACCGTCCGTAACGATGCCGGATGCGTAGCGCTGCACGAAGTCCGCGAGGCCGCAGCCAGCCGTCACGATCACTGGGAGCCCGGCGTGCATGGCCTCGATGGCTGCGATGCCGTAGTTCTCCGAGGCTGACGGCAGCGCGAATATCGAGGCGCGCGACAACAGCGAGCGCTTCGCCGCGCCGCCCACGAAGCCGAGCCACCTGACCCGGTCTGCGACTCCGAGCTCTGCGGCGAGCCGCTGCAGCGATTCGACCAGCGGCGGGTCGCCGCCGCCGGCGATGACGAGCACCGAACGCCGATCCTCGAGGCCGGCGAAAGCCCGCAGCAACACGTCGGCACATTTGATGGGATGGATGCGCGCGAGAAAGAGGATGATCTGGGTGCCATCCGTCGGCAGGCCCGCGACCGGCTCGAGCGGCTCTTCCTCGGTCGCCTCCTGATCGACGACGCCGACGGGAAGCACCAGCGGCCGGAAGGACAGGCCGTGCTGTTCCGCACGCGTCTGCTCCAGCGGGGTCATGAAGTTGACGGCGGCCGCGCCCGCCATCAGCGGACCCTCGACCAGGCGAATGGACGTCGCCTTCACCAGCCGGCTCTTGTTGCGCATGCCCCAGGTGTCCAGCGCTCCATGCGGTGTCATCACATAGGGAATCCCCGCGGATCGGGCAACTCTCGCGGCGGCAAGCGGCGCGAACGTGAACAGCTCGTGCGTGTGGACGATGTCGTACCGCTCGATGTTGGCCCGCAGCCATTTTCCGAGCGGGGCGGAGAACGCGTACTTGAGCGTCTGGCGCGGGAAATACCTGACGCGTTGGCCCTCTAGCTCGACGAAGCGGTCGGGCGGCGTGTCGAGCCGCGCGGCTCCGCCGTCATCGTCAGTCGTAACGACGTCCGCGGCGATGCCTCTGCGGCGCAAGGCCCGCAGCATGTTGCGCACGGTCACACTGGGGCCGCCCCGCAGGGGGCTCATCGAGGAGATTACATGCAGCGCGCGCAGCGAGGGGGACATCCGGCCACCTATGCTCCGAATTGCGGCGCGGAATGCACCGGGGCCGGTTCCGTATCCGGGAGAGCATCCACTCGCGCGCGCTCCAGCACCAGCGGCAGCGGTTGCGCGGCGCGGTACGAGAACATCGCGAGACTGAGCAGCAGCCAGTCGAATATGCCGATGCCGCCCGGCGACAGGAACACGCACTCGCCGATGTTGATGCCGAGACAGGCGACGAACATCGCGCGCCAGCGCAGGTCGGTGTTACGCCACGTCCGGCGCCAGAGTAAAGCGATGATCAGCAGCAGCAGGATGCCTCCCAACGCCCCGCCTTCCTGCAGGATGGCGGTCGGCAGGAATCCCTTCTCAATCGGGGCCGAGATCGGGATGCCGTCCACCCTGACGACACCGCTCGGAAAGTGCCCATCCGGATAGACGCCGAATCCGTTGCCGAACAGCGGCTTGGCGCGGAAGTCGTCCCACTCCTCCAGCGCGCCGCCGCCGCGGGAGTTGTAGAACGCCTGGTTGAGATTGTTGACCTTCCCTTCGGTTCCCTTGTAGAGGTAGTCGTTCACGATGCCGGAGAGGCCACCGGTCATGGCCGCGAACGCGGCGAGTCCGATGCATGCCAGTACACAGACCAGGATGGGGCGCCCCAGCGTCGCCTGACCGGCACGCCGGCGGCTGAAAGCGCGGCTCCCCACGACGACGATCACGCCGAAGCCGGCGCCGAAGCCGGCGGTCCGGGCCTTGGACAGGATGATGAGGACCACCAGCACCAGCGCCATCCAGATCTCGAGGCGCGTGGCGCTGCGGCGCATCAGCAGCGTTCCCGCGATCGCCCATGCGGCGAAGGGCGCGATGAAGATGCCGAGCGCCTGCGGCTGATTGAGAATGCCTTGCAGGCCGCCGTCGCCCCCCAGGCCAACGCTGGGCTTGAGCAGCGTGAGCGCCGATGTGCCGATCACGGTGAGGCCGACAGTGATCATCCAGCGCTGCAGAGCCGCGAGCCGTGCGGGCCTCACATGATTGTAGGCGACGAGCACCGCGGTGATGCCGCAGATGAACTCGAGCACTTTCAGCATGGAGATGTCGACGGCGGGGCTGGTCTTGAGCGAAGTCAGCGCCTCGATGATGGAGAATAACCACACGGGCCAGAGAATTCTCAGGTCCGAGCCGCGGATGGTGGGCAACATCCGCAGCACCGCGGCCAGCAGGACGAGCCGCAACAGGATGCCTTCGGCGGCTCCGGGCTTGATGATGGCCGGGTTTCCATAAGCGACCAGGGTCGCTATGGTCAGTGCCTGGATCACGCGCACCGGGCTCACGAGCGCCATGCAGATGCAGCCCCCGAGCACGACGGCGCCGACCGCTGACGAGATCGAGAGCGCGCCGACAAACGCGACGCCTGCGATCATGAGCGGCCATGAGACCACGTCCTTGGCTTTCGGCACGGCGAGGCTCGATGCCGCCACGTCAGGCCGCCCTGATCGGGTAGAGCGAGGCGATCGTCAGCGGGCGGCGGCCCAGCGCCCGTCGCAGCATGAGAGTCGCCAGCTCCACCGGCTCGCGCCAGCGCCGCAGCCGCACCGCGAGCGAGCGCGGGGCGAGATTCGAAGAGAGCGGGAAAGTCTCGAGCTCATATAGATCGAGGAAGGTGAGCCACCGGGTCGCAACCGCCAGCGCCTGCGGCGCGGGAAGCTTGATCTTCAGGCGTTTCGAGGCGCTCCACACCGAGAACATCCTGTTGCGGGTGCAGTCGCGCAGCACCGCGGCGTGCACCTCGAAGACAACATCACCCGCCAGCGGCGCGGGCAGCTGCGCCACCGACGGCACCGCCGGGTCTATGCGCCAGAAGCGGCGGCCGGCGGCCGCGCGCACCTCGAACGTGATGGGCGCGAGGAAGCGGCGCCGGATGAAGCGCGGGATGGCTGCCATCATGCGCTCGAAGTAGACGAGGAAGGAATCGAGATCGGGGCCGGCGCGATCCTCCTCCGCATAGGTGGCCGCGAGCTTGTCGCCGTGTCGGGCGAGCATCGAATCGATGTACCCGCTGCGGGCGGCGAAGTCGAATGACTGGATGCGAAACCCGTCGCGGTCGCTCCAGCTGCTGCCCGGCGGCATGACCACGCACTCCGTCTGGCTGCTGCCGACACTCGCGGCGACTTCGCGATAGCGCGTCCGTACGTCCTCCGGAGTGGTTGCCGTGCCATTGAAGCCGATCGTTTCCCGGTGCAGGAAGCAATGATTGCTGGCGAAGGGGATCGCGTAGCGCGCCCCCACGTGCAATGCGCAGCGGACGAACTGATCCGCCGAGTCGCCTTGTACCAGCGTTTCACGCGGCAGCCGTTCGTAATTCTCGACGCAGTACGGGATGGGGCCGGCGCTCGAGTGGCTGCGCAGCAGGAAGTCGATGCGCGGGAAGTCGCGCAGGATCTGCCTGAGGGGCATGCCGAACAACTTCGCGTCGTTGCAGTTGAAAAGGGTGACGCCACCGCCAGCCAGCACGGCGGCACTGTCGACGCCGAGCCCGAATTGGTAGGAGCGCAGTCTGAAATCGGGCGCCAGTTCGAAGCTGTTGCCGTGGGGGATTTCCACCACGTCCTTGAAGCCGAGATAGTGCAGGTCCTCGACCATTCTCCGTGTCGGCACTTTCGGAACCAGCACGCGCGTCTTCGGACTGAACAGCCGCCGCAACGACGGGCCGTGAAAATGATCCCAATGGAGATGTGTCAGGTAAATGAAGTCGGCGCGCAGCTCCGCCGTCAGGGCCGGGTCCGGCTCGGGGAAATTCCACCAACTTCGCCAGTAGCAGGATCCGAGCAGCCACGGGTCGCAGACGATGCGGGCTCCCGAGTGCTCGACCAGCAGGCCTGCATGACTGAGGATGGTGAACTTCATTTGAGTAAGCGCCGTCTCTCGGGACGGTGCGTCAGCGTTGATCTCTCCGCAGTGTACTACCAATGCACGCTGGCGGAAGACCTCGGCGCATTGTCATCTCGCTGTCACAAAACTCACACGCGGCGTACATCGGGTTGTCATGAAGGCGTAATGACGCCGCAGCCGGTTCTCAAGTGGTAGATTGCCGCGCCATGCTCGATGCCTTCCGAACGGTGCGTCTGCCAGAGAAAGCGAGTCGTTACATTCGTGGCCGCCCGATGTTGCGGCGCCTGCTCGGCAGCGGAGTCTGGCGCATGGGGGACAGCATGTTCCGCATGGGCGCGGCGGTGCTCGTCAACGCCTATGTCGCGCGTTACCTCAGCCCTGCCGGCTTCGGGATCCTCAGTTTCGGCGCCGCCATGGCAACCCTGGTCACCGCCATCGCGCAATTCGGCATGCAGACCGTCGTCGTTCGCGAATTGATCCGGCGGCCGCAGCAGCGGACGGAAATCCTCGGCAGCGCGCTGGTTCTGCGTCTGGCGGCCGGCGCCGCTTCCATCTTGCTGGCCGTCGGCGCAACCGCAGTTCTGCGGCCGGGCGACCGCCAGGCTGACCTCATCGTCCTCATCGTTGCCGCCATCGCGTTGCCGCGGGCGTGGGACGTCATCGACTACGACTATCAATCGCGCATCGAAGCGCGACCCGTGGTGATTGCGCGCAACGTCAGCTTCGTGATGTTCACTCTCCTGCGACCGTTGCTGGTGCTCCTGCATGCGCCGGTCGAAGCCTTTGCGTTCGCGCTGACGGGGGAGGCCGTGTTCGCCGCGGTGCTCATGCTTCGCCGGTGGCGCCATGATGGCCTGATGGTCGGCGTCGGAGCAGCCACCCGGGCGGAGCTGCGCGATCTGGTGGTCATGAGCTGGCCGCTCGTGATCGCCGGTCTTTCCATGATCGTGTACATGCGCATCGACGCGATCATGCTGGCGACCATGGTGGGCGATATCGGCGTGGGCCTGTTCTCGGCCGCGGTCAAGATATCGGAAGCGCTCTACTTCATCCCGTCTGCGGTGGTGGCCACCGTGGCGCCTGCGCTGACCGCCGCTTTGGGGCGATCGCGCGCGGAGCATGAGCGGCAGATACTGCAGGTCATGCGCTTTCTGGTATGGATTGCGCTCGCAGTCGCGGTGGTCTTCGCCACCTTCTCACATCTGATCATCCTGAGACTGTACGGAGCGGCATATGCGCCCGCGGCCGCCGTTCTGTCCATCCACGCCTGGATCGGCGTGCTGATGGCCATCAACATGGCCGGCAGCCAATGGCTGATCAACGAAGGCTACTTCCATTACAACATGTATCAGACGCTCGCGGGCGCGGTGGCGAATATCGGGCTCAATCTGTTGCTGATTCCCAGGTACGGGATCGTCGGCTCCGCGATGGCGAGCTTTTGCGGACAGTTCGTGTCGGTGATGCTGATGCCGGCCCTGATGCCGAAGACCTGGCCGCTTTTCAAGCTTCAGCTTGCGGGGTTGGTTCCGCTGGAGCCGAGATGGCTCCTGACCCGCTTCAGCAGGTGACCGCGCCGGCCGAGCGCCAGGTATTCGGCGCAGCGTGTCACCCGGTAGAACGCCCGCAGAGCCTCGCCCCGCAGGGTGTATTTCCAGGAGGTCCCCTGGCGTGCGGCGATCCTGCGATGCTCTTGCGGCACCTGATCGGTTATCGATCCGGTCTTCTGGCCGGGGTAGACGCGAAAGCAGCCCAGCGGCCGATCGGTGCGAAAGAACGCCCCGGCCCCCGCCACGCTGATCATCCGCAGCATCAGATCGTAATCCATCGTGTAGTGGAGCTCGCCGTCGAATTCGCCGAGGCGCTCGTGCAGCGAGCGGCGCCAGAACATCGCCTGGGCGTTGCAGAAGAATCCCTCGGTGACCAGCCGGCCGCGGGACGGGGCGAGCGCCGGATGGCGCTCGATGACCTGGTCCGCCAGATCGATCGAGAGCCAGTCGCCATAGACCACTTGGATGTGCGGGTAGGCGGCGAAAACGTCCGCCGCGTAACGCATCGCGCCGGGAAGATACAGGTCGTCGCTGTTGAGCCAGCCATAGATCTCGCCGGTGGCGCAAGCGAAGCCTTTGTTGAGGGCGTCACTCTGTCCCTTGTCCTTCTCGCTGCGCCAGACGGCAAGGTGCGGCGAATACCGTTCCAGGATATCGCCCGTGCCATCGGCCGAACCGCCGTCCATCACGATGAGCTCAGTGCTCTCGTATTCCTGGTTGAGCACCGAGTTGAGGCTGCGCTCTATGAACCGGGCATGATTGAAGGACGGCATGACGACCGAGAACCGGAGGTCCGGCGCCACGCGCCGCGTCGACGGCATGGGAGCCCGGACGAATTCCCTGATCGTTTGATCGGTAAACACTGCGGCATCACAGCAGGGGATTGTGACATCACGATGACGCGGTGGCGGAGTGGCGCGCCGTAACAGAACTTTCACACCAATGAAAATTTCCGGCGGGACCCTAGCGCGCCCTATGAGTGACGTATCCACCCTCGCCCTCGATCGGCCTGCGTCAAAAGCGGCCGAGTCGGACGCCCCCATGCCGGCGGCGCTGGTGATTGGTGGTATCACCGCCGCGCTCGCTCTCATCGGCTTCCTGGCGGTTCTGGCCACCGGCCACCTGGACGAGGATGCGTACATCCTCTTTACGTACAGCCACAACCTTGCGGCGGGTCACGGGATCGTCTGGGACTGGGCGCACGGGCATGTCGAAGGCGCTACGGACTTCCTCTGGATGGTGCTGCTCGCGGGGCTCGACCGCCTTGGGATGGACGTCGGCGCTGCGGCGGGTCTGCTGAACGCTGCCGGGCTTGCGATGAGCTATTTCGCGATCTCGCGGGTCGCGCGGTTGCGCGGAATGGCCACCCACTGCCTATTGGCGCTGGCGCTTCTCATCTCGCATATCACAGCCGGCTCTCTGGGCGGGTTTTCCGCCGATTTCTACTGCGGTGTCTTTGCGGTCTGCTGCTACGTTGGCGTCCGCAAACAATATGCGGTTCTTGCGTTCGCACTGTTGACTCTCGGCCTCGTCCGGCCCGATGGGGTGATTCTGGCAACAGGTGTACTGATTGCGGTCAGCGCGCTCGACCCGGGCGGGGTGTGGCAGAAGATTGGGTATTTCGCGGCTGGGCTATTTCTTCTGGCGCTGGCGGTACTTCGGACTCCCGCTGCCTCTGCCCCTGATGGTCAAGGGCCATACCCTATCGCTCCTTTTGGGCCTCCATTGGAACGTCCTTCCCTTGCTCCCGCTGGTGGCGGTTCTCGCGCTCATTCTGTGGCAGCGACGCACAATCGGTGACCGCGCGCTCGTCATCGCAGCCGGTCCCGTACTGCTGTTCGTGGCACTCTGTTTCGCCAATCAGCTCCAAGACCTCTCGTTCCGATTCCAGGCGCCGATGACCCTGGCCGTCCTGACCCTGGGCTTCTGCGCCGGCCGCGACCGCACCGTGTGGCTGTTGCTCGCCCTTATCCCCTCGCTGGCCTTCGGCGCCCGCGCCATCGACAGGGAGGTGCATTATCTGGTGCAGCCTGACTACGTCAATTATTTCCCGCAGATGCTCAATCCGCTACTTGGCAAGGACGGGCGCGTCGCCGTCACGGAGGCCGGCCGGTTCGGCTTCCGGCTCGACGCCGACAAGCTCGACATCGTCGGCCTCAACTCCAAGGAAATCGCCTTGCAGGGTAATCGTGTGCAGGCACTGGAAGCCTTCAGGCCGGACCTCGTGTTCCTTCATCAGGTCTGGACGCTCGACACATCGCGTCTCGATGCCCACCGCGACTGGATCGAGCTGTCGCGTGCCCAATATCTCTCGCTGCCGGTGCTCGACTCACCCGGTAGCCTCTATCACACCGACCCGACGCATCTTGGGGCCATGGCCGCCCGCCAGTTCATCGCGACATCGAGCGCGACCTACTATATCTATGCGGTCAGGTATCGCGGCGAGTTCTCGCACTTCTATTTCCTGCGCACGGATGGGCGGCTGGCGAAAACGGCCTTCGAAGCTGCCCTGACGCGCAGCTTCCAGCCGGCCAGCATCAAGCCTCACTGCGCCTACTCGGACGGGTTTCCCTGCCGGTGGCTGGCCGCTTCCGCCGCAAAGTGATGCCAATGGCTCGGCTCGGCCCATACATCGCCTATGTGCTGATTGCCGCGTTCGCGGTCTGGTGCGCCGCCGAGTTCCGCGCCGACTTCGCGCAGATTCCGCTGCGCACATTGTCCTCATCCGGCGATGTTCTGTTGGCCGTGGGTGCCCTGTCCCTGGTCAATTACACGCTGCGCGTGGTTCGCTGGCGCACTTACCTGACACGTCTCGGCTATCCGTTTCCGCTGCGCACGTCGGCAGCCCTCTACGTGTCGGGCTTCGCCTTTACGCTCGCGCCCGGCAAGGTCGGCGAGTTGGCTCGTGGGCGCTACTACGTACCTCTCGGCGTGCCGCTGGCGGCAGTGGCGGGAGCTTTTCTCGTCGAGCGTCTGATGGATGTGCTGGCGATAGCCGCCATCGCCACGCTCGCCATCTCGGCCTTCGGACGCTTCCAACCGTTACTGTGGCTGATCACAGCCGGGATAGTCGTCGTCCTGCTCGCGCTCGCATCCTGGTCGCGGATAGCCGCGCGCCTCGACTCCGTGCGTAGGCCGCTCGTGACGCGCAGGTTCGCGGGGATTCTCGCGACCATCAGCCAAAGTCTGAGTCAGGCAGGTGAGCTGTTGCGTCCCCAGGTACTTGCGGGGAGCTTCATGCTTTCGCTCGCCGCTTGGGGTGCGGAGGGCGCCGGACTGGGGATACTGGTGTCGCTTTTTCCGGCAGCGCATTTCAGTTTCGCGCTCGCGGCCGGTATCTACGCCACGGCGGTGCTGCTCGGGGGACTCTCCTTTCTTCCCGGGGGTCTCGGAACCACGGAAGCGTTGATGACCGCGCTGCTCGTGGCCGGTGGACTGCGACTTCCCGACGCGATGCTCGCAACGCTCCTCTGCCGGCTGCTGACATTGTGGTTCGCGGTCGCACTGGGATGGCTCGCAGTGTTTGGGCTGCGTAGGCGGCCTGAGGCAGTGGCGTGATGCGAGCTAAGGACTATGGGAAGCGCTTGCTGCGCAGAGCGTTCGAAGTCGGTCAGCGCATGGGCTTGGATGTCCTGCCGCGCCACTTCTATTCGGAAATCCCCGACATCCGCCATCTACGAAGCACGACTCACTGGCGGATGCCCTATTCCATGACGGGAATCGCTGGAGCGGAGGTGCAGAGCCAATTGGCGTTCGTGCAATCCTGCTGCGCGCCGCCGCTCGTCGAGAAGATGAAGTCTGCACGCATTCACGCGGAAGCCTGTGCAAGCAATGGTGCCGTGGGGTTTGGTTCGATCGAGGCGGATTTTCTCTATGCCATGGTGGCCTCGAAGAGGCCCAAACAGATATTTCAGATTGGCTGCGGGGTCTCCACCGCTGTATGTCTGCTCGCGGCCGAGCACGCCGGATACGCTCCTCAAGTGATCTGCGTCGAGCCGTATCCCACGCCCTATCTCCTGCGCGAGGCAGACCGGGGCTCGATCACGCTCATCAAGAAAATGGCACAAGCACTCGACCTGTCGGCCGTCGATGAGCTTGGCGCCGATGTGCTCTTTTTCGTTGATTCCACGCACACGCTGGGACCGGCCGGAGAAGTCAGTCGCATCGTGCTCGAGATGCTGCCGCGACTGAAGGCGGGGGCGTACGTGCACTTTCACGACATCACGTTTCCATACGACTATCACCGAGAAGTTCTCGGTTCGGAGCTCTTCTTTTGGCACGAGAGCGTCCTTCTGCACGCGTTCCTCGCATTCAACTCTCGCTTCCGCCTGCTGGCGTCGCTTTCCATGTTGCACTACGCAGCATCTGACAGAGTGGCGGAATACCTGCCGAATTATCATCCAGCCGGCAACGATGGCGGTCTGAACGTGGGTACGGGACACTTTCCGAGTTCCGCCTACCTGCAGGCTGTCCGATAGCACTACCACGAACGTGCGGTCGTCCTGCTCGCGCCGAACGAGGAAGCGGAACTGGCGCAACAGCGCCTCGTCCATCGGGAGCCTCTAAGCAGAACGGCAGGCCTCCAGGGTGCGGGCGACAGCAGCTGCGGCTGTTTTCAGCCGTCCTCGTCGACGCTCAGGCGGTTTCCGCTGCGCACGTCGGCAGCGCCCGGGACTCCGCACACTATCGGCCGCAACCGCCACCCAATACCGACTGCTCGTGCGCCCGGTTTATGGATATGCCTGTGGCACGACGCTCAACGTATGCGTTACACCAGAAGAGTCGAGGTATTGAACGTAATGCTGATTGCCGGAGCCCGTGTACTGCATATGTACTGGTATGTAGGAACCGGCGGGAGTATACAAAGCATCATTATTAATCTCGATGCCAGCAGAAGCGCCTGAAGCGGTAACCACGAATGGCCAGCACTCGGCATGATAATCAGTGCAATAAGGGTCGTTGATGGTGACAGATTTGACTGCTTTGTTGTAGATGACGGGCACAATGCCTTGCAGGGTGTACCCGCTACCACCTGCAGCTAGCGTTAGTTTCGTTACAACGCCTCCAGATTCCATCGCTGTTATGCTAGCACCGCTGCCGGCTCCCCCAACTGTGATGGTTGGGGCGCTGGTACATCCCGCACCCTGAAACGTCAGAGTGACCGCCTTGATGACTCCTGATGGATTCGGGATTGCTACCGCTGTAGGCTCAGTTGAGCATCCGCCGCCCGAGAAGGAGAGTGGTGCGGATTCCGAAAGACCGTATATGTTGAATTCGGGGGCATTTACGGTCACCGAAAAGGCGTCTTCGATATCAAAGAGCGCTGTCTGATTCGTAACTACAGAAGATCCCGTTAGGACCGGACTATTGAATGTCAATCCTCCGGAATTCGCTCCGGTCGCCGCATTGCCCAATACGACTGGATGCAAAACGGCCTCCACATAAAGTCCGTTGAATGTAATGGCGCCAAATTGATTTCCAACATAAAACCCAGCGCATGTTGCCGCCGTGCCGCGGCCAGGGCACCCTCCCTCGGCATTGACCGTATTGAACGTATCGCCGGTGCTGGTACCATTGCCACCGTCATTCTGCATGTAAAATCCATACGGAGCGCCACAGGTCGCGGACAAATTATTGAATACGTCGGCATTGACGGCGCCATCAAAATGAAAGCATGCAGCGGAGACTGTGGTCGCGCCGCCAGCAATGAGGTTGTCAGCCTGATTGTTGAAGAAGTAGCTGAACCAGAATGCGTTCGTGTAAGTGCCACCGCTGACCCATATATTGAACATGTGAACGCCAACGTAGGGCCCTGATCCCTGCGGTCCTCCAGCAAGTACCGCTTCTGTGGCCGTCCCACCTATGATTTGGAAGTTCCCAACTAGCTGGGTGGCCCACTGATCAACTGACGGTGCCGACAACTGCACTATTCCGCCAGTGATGGTTCCGACGCCTTCGATCTTGCTGTTGTATCCACAACCAACGAAACGTGCGCCCGCCAGCACTTGTATCGAAATATCGGTGTAATAGGTCGCGTTGCACTCGAGAGTCGCGGACAGACTCGTGCTTAGGGCTGCGTTGATAGCAGCGCCGTCAGTCCTGCCAGTTGTATCGCCTGATGGTGGAATAACTGTACCCTGCGCATGCGCTAAGATGGGTAACGTCAGAATGACAAGGGCGCAGAATGCTCTTAAAACGTTCATGTTGTATGCTCCTGTGAACGATCCGTTTAGAGGCAGCTTCCGTCTTTAGTTTGCGCTTTGTATCAACAACGCACAATGCCGAGCTCCAGACGTGCATTCCGCCGCGTATGACAAAGCGACTACTCGCGACTGAGTACCTACGACATAGCGGTCTCGAAGGCCGGACGAAGTCGTGCGGGCTCTGCGGCCCAGGCCTTGTTTTACAAACCCATTATGCGCCGGCAGAGGGTGCCAGCTCAGGAGTCGTGTCTTGTTCGACTCTTCGATAGGCTCGAAAACCGCAAACAGGCTATCAACGACAGTTCAACGTTCACTTTCGGCGACCGCCGCCGGCTCAGTGCGCGACAGTCGCGGGCCGGCGCGCAGTACATCCTCGTAGAGCGCTGCAAACCGGCGCGCCTGGAGAGCTGCGCAAAATTCCCGTTCCACGGTGAGGCGAGCCTCGGCGGACAGGCGCGCGTAATCCGCGCCGGATTCCAATACGGAGACGATGCCGCGCGCGAGATCGTCCGTGGCAAATGGTGCCGCAAGATAGCCATTGCGCCCCGGGTGTACGATGTCGGGCATGCCACCGACGTTGAAGGCGACACAGGGCACACCGCAGGCCATGGCCTCGATCACCGTGTTCGCGAGATTCTCCTCCAGCGACGGTGCGACGAATACATCGGCGGACGAGTAGGCTAAAGCGAGCGAGATGTCGTCGTTCAACCGACCGAGCCAGTGCGCTTCCACTGGCGCCGTGAACCGGTTGAGCGGATCGTCGCCGAGGAGGAGCAGCCGATAGCCGCGCCCCCGCAGCGATTCCAGGGCTTCGAGCAGCGGGCCGACACCCTTACGCCTGTCTGCAACATCACTCGATGCCGCCATGACGAGCTTCGCGTCCGGCGGCAATCCGAGGATCGAGCGCGCCTGAACTTTCGGAATCGGTCGAAAAGACTGCAGGTCCTGTCCCGTAGGGATCACCTCGATCCGCCGTCCGCGCAGAAGGATGCTCTCGGCGGCACAGCGTGCCAACCAGCGGCTAGGGGTGACGATCGTGAGATTGTGTAGGCGCGCGTAGATGCGTCGCTTGCGCTGCCACACCCATCGATTCAGATCCCAACCACGCTCCCCTACGGGACGGGTGTCAGCGCGGTAGCCCTCGCGAAAACGAACATCATCGCCGACGTAGTGCTCGGCGCCGGCGAGCGGCCACATGTCGGGAAGCCGCCAAACGAGCGGTCGGTTGATCGCGGCGAGCGATTCGAGACGCAGGAAGCCCGCCCAAATCCAGTGCAGCTGGACGACGTCCGGGGCCAATGCGTTCGCCCGACGCGCAGCGCCGGTGCCTACCCAGGCAAGCGAGCTGTATTCCGCAGGCCACATTCGCAGCAGACGCCAGGGCGCCGCGTCGAGATTCGAGGCCAGTTGACCCCAGAGCTTTCCTGCGGCAGTACCAGCGTCCTTCACCAGGGGGTCGCTGGTGAGGCGTCTCGAGACCAGCATCGTCGAATCGAGGCCGAGGTTCGCGAGTCCGTGATGGATGCGATACGCCGCCTTGAAGGCGCCTCCGCCGCCATCCGATTGGGCGAGGTGCACCACCCTCACTGGCCGCGGCTCCGCGCATGCCACATCTGAAACATGAGCAGCGTCCAGATCTGCCAGCTGAAGTCAGCACGTCCGGCGAGGTGCGGCCGCGCCAGCCGCTCGGTAATACGCTCGTCGAAGATTCCCTGCCGCTTGAGGTAAGGCTCGCCGAGGAGCTTCTCTACCTGCGGCCTGAGCTTGCCGCGCAGCCAACTCGCCACCGGCAGCACGAAACCCTTTTTCCGAGCTTGCAGCAGCTCCGGCGGCAGGAGGTCCGCGACCGCATCGATCAGCACCTGCTTGAGATGCGTGCCGCCGATCCGCGCGTGAGCCGGAATCGCCATCAACTCTTCGGCAAACGCCCGGTCGAGAAACGGCGGTCGGGCCTCGACTGAGTGGGCCATCGAGAAGCGGTCCGTCATATGGAGGAATTCGTCGGGAAGCTGGATCTGAAGATCGACGAGCCGCACACCATCGCGCACCGTGGCAGGCCGCGAGTCCCGCCACAGCGTCTCGATCAGGCGCTCGCTGATCTCCTCCTCATTCCGCGGCTCGCTCTTCAACATACCGCGCTTATCGGCCTCGCCGAAGTACATGGCGTACCGGCTGCCAATCGGATAGCGCCGGAAGTCACGTAGCCAGCCTGCCGTGCGCCGTACCCGCCCTACCGCGGCTCGCAGCGCGCGCCAGGTGGACTCGTAGCTGCGCCACTTGCCGTAATTGCCGAACAGCTCATCGCCGCCGGTCCCTGTCATGCAGACCTTCACCGCGCTGGCCATGCCACGGAAGACGAACCAGGATGGCAGCCCCCCGGCGTAGGGCTCATCGAGTGCAACCACCATCGGCTCGAGCTCCGTGAGCAGCTCGTCGCTTCGCAGCACGATCTCGTGGTGGTCAGTCTTCCAACGCCGTGACACCAGCCGCGCGAGCTCCCGTTCATCGAGCTCGGGGGCATCCTCGAACCCAAGCGTGTAGGTAGGCACTGCGCGCGAACCATGCGTCGACATCATGGCGACGATGGCGCTCGAATCGATGCCGCCGGACAACGAGCAGGCCACCGGGACATCGCTCAGCATCCAACGCGCGACCGCCGCCTCGAGCCCGCTGCGCACGAGGGTTGCAAGCTCGTGCGGCGCGATCGCAACGCGGGAGGTGTCCCCCGCCGGTGGTCGCCAGTAGCGTTGAGTGCTCAAGCTGCCGCGCGCGAGATCAAACACGAAGCTGTGGGCGGCGGGAAGCTTGCGCGTCGAGCGGTAGATCGTGAGCGGTGAGGGCACACACTGGAAGCTCAGGTAATGCGACAGCGCCTCCGGGCACAGCTCGGAATCGAAATCCGGCAGCAGCTCCAGCGTCTTGAGCTCGGAAGCGAAGGCGAATCGCCCCGGATTGGCGCTGTAGTAGAGAGGCTTGATGCCGAAATGATCGCGGGCTCCGAAGAGTATTCGGCGGCGACGATCGTGGATCACGAAGGCGAACATGCCGTTCAGCGACTCGAGCATGCGCTCGCCCTCGCGAGCGTATAAGTGCAGCAGCACCTCTGTGTCGGAGTGATCGGTGACGAAATGCGCGCCGTCCCGCTCCAGCCGCCGACGCAGCTCGGGTGCGTTCATGATCTCGCCATTGAAAACGACACAAAGCTGCCGATCCTCGCTCAGCATGGGCTGGTGTCCGCCGGCGAGGTCGAGGATGCTCAAACGGCGCATGGCTAGCGAGACGAGATCACACTCGTCGAAATAAGAGCCCCCGTCGTCCGGCCCGCGATGTCGCTGGCTGGAGTTCATGGCGCCGAGGAGAGCGTCCTCGCGCGGACCGGTGAAGCCGATGATGCCGCACATAGATTGCAGGCTGTCAGCGATGCTGGCCGGCTGGCCGGCTCCGGGCGGTCGCAAGCCAAGGCCGCAAGGCTCGTCTCACAGTTGCCGCAGCAAGGGTCCGGACAAGCTTGGGACTGAACGCACAAGCGGCGACCGCCGGGTATCGCCGACACGCGCGACGGTAAAAATCAGGCAGTGCGCCAGCCTGTCCCGAGAAAATCAGTAGTCGCGCGTCATCGACGAACTTCGCGCGGACCATGTCGGCTCGCCAGTGTTGCCGTGCGCGTGCGTTCCAGACACCGCACCGCTCCAGGTGCGCAAACACTCCGTCTACGACGGCGAAGTTACGTAACAGCGTCGCAGCATCCGGGCGGGTAGTGGCGTTCGCGCCGTGGTGACGCCAGCAGGCCACCGTTCCTTCGACGAAAGCGATCTTTCGTCCCACGATCAGCCGCAGGATCGACTCGACGTCGGCGCTCAGGATGTCGCAACGATAGAAATCCATCGCCCGTGCAGCAGCGACGTCGTATACGGCGGTCTGGTGCGGGATGAATACTACCGACCCCTGCCGTTTGTAGAGCGCAGCATAGTCTCGTACTACCTCGCTACCGTCGAGCAGCGGCGGGTGACGCTGAACCACATCGACGACGCGGACTCCGTCAGTCACGTCGTATATCTCGGCGAAAGCGAGCACTACATCCTCGCGCGCCTGCAGCGCGGCGACCGCTCGCGAGATGAACGACGGGTCGCAAAGGTAGTCGTCGCCGTCAAGATTGAGCGCCCAGCGACCGTGTATCAGCTCATAGAGCGCATGCCGGTAATTACCCACGCGCCCCAGATTGGTCGCATTGCGGACATAGGTGAACCGCGGATCGCTCTGCCAGCGGTGCGCGAGCGCCTGGGTACCGTCAGTCGAGCAGTCGTCAGCCACCACGATCTCGAGATTGGGGTAATCCTGAGCGAGCGCGCTCTGCACGGCGTCGGCAAGAAAACGCTCCTGATTGTAGGTCGGGATCATGATCGAGACCGGAGGAGCGGAGGACTGGCCGGTGCTCATGGAGTGCACACCGTGGGCGCAACGGACACGCCGCGACGAAAGAACCTGAGAGTCTCCAGGATATAGGGCACGATGCAACAAGCCGCGTTTGCAATGACCATGGCGGCGGTCACCCCCACCACTCCGAAGCGCTGCGCCAGCACGATCGCGAGCAGCACGTTCAGCACTGCGGCGGCGTACGCGAATCCGACCATGCGGGCAAAGTTCCGGGTCGCCGTCAACACGACGAACATCGGTGTGGTGCCAGCCAGAAGCAGTGTCCAGCCCGACATCCACAGCACGAGTCCCTGGCCCGGAATGGCCTCGACGCCGGCCCATTTCGCAATGATGAACCTGTATCCGATGTCCAGTGCCAGGAGGAACGGCAGTGTCCAGCAGAGACTCGCGAGCAGCAACCTGCGGAACGCCAGGCGGACCCAGGCCAGATCGCCGCGCGAATGGGCTTCACCGAATGCGGCGAGGAGATAGGGGCTCGCAAGCTGCAGCGGGACGATGACGTAGGCGAACAGGCGAAAAGTGACACTGTACGGTGTGATGCTACGCGGCCCGAGAAAGTGGCTGATGATGAGCACGTCGGATTGAAAGACCAGCAGCGACTGCATTTGACTCAGGAAGAACAATGCGCCGACGCCGAAGATTGCGCGCAGGCTCCCCAGGTCGATACGCCACGGCGATGGCGCGAGATCCGGCCGGCGGTAACCGAACAGGTAGCAGGCGTTGACGAATAACACCAGCGCCCGTGTGCCGAGCACGGCGATCGTGAGCGCAACGAGCCCGGCGCCCGCCTGCGTCACCACTACGAGCGCGGCGAGTTCCGCCAGACTACTCGCCGCCGCCCAGGCATTGGCCGGGGCTCCCTGTTGATACCCGATATAGACCTTGCTGACGATCGAGAGCGGCAGAGCGAGCAGGAAACACCAAACCGCGACGAGCATCGCGGTGCGGGTCTCGGCAGCGACAGCAACATCCCGGATGTTGAGCAGATACTGCCAGTTGATGCGATCGACCACCGGGAGGGCCAGCACCCCGAGGGTCGCGGCAATGATTGCCAGACCCCAGAATGCCGTTGCGACATAGCGCTGCGCGAGATCCTCACGCTCGCGACCGCGGGCATCCGCCAGCAGATTCATCAGGCCGTTCCCGAGCCCGATATCGGCGATGCTCAGCCAGCTGAGAACGCTCGTCATCGCAATCCAGATTCCATAGCGCTCCGCTCCCAGACAATGGAGCGACAACGGCACCGAAAAGAACAGCACCAGCAGGTTTACGCCCTTGCCGGCCATCCCGGTCAACAGAGCGTGGGCGATGTTCCGGTAGCGGCGCCGCCCCGGCGACTGCGGCTCGTGGCGCGCGAAAACGAGCTCGAACAGTGACCGCAGCTTCAGGGCGAACATCCGGGCAGTCTACCTGATGGGAGGACGCTCGCGGGGTGCGGTTGCCCGCCGCGCTGCGCGTTGTAACAGAGATTTAACAAAACTTTCACGAGGTTGAAAATTTCCAGCGGGAGCCTAGTGGGTCCAATGGTTCGGTAGTACCCCGATGTCCGTGAGCACCGAAACGCTGCGCGTCGATCGGCCCGGAGCGATCCTGCGGCTGCTGCGCCCACACCAGTGGTCGAAGAACGCGCTGCTGGCGATTCCCCTGATGGCTTCGCACGGAGCCGGCGGCGCTGGGGGGCTGCCGCACCTTCTGTTGGGCATCGTGGCATTCTGCCTGTGCGCGTCGGCGGTGTACGTGCTCAACGATCTGATCGACGTTGAGGCGGATCGCGCTCATCCGCGCAAATGCAAGCGGCCGCTGGCCTCGGGGGAAGTCACGCCCCGTGCGGCGATCCTGTTGATCCCGGTGCTGCTCGGGTCGGCGGCAGTGATCGCCGCGTGGTTGCCTCCCAGGTTCGGGGTTCTGCTCGCCGGGTATTGCGCCCTGACTTGTCTCTACTCTTATGTACTCAAAGGGCGCGTGCTGCTCGATACGCTCTGTCTCGCCGGACTCTACACGCTGCGTGTCATCGCGGGCGCCGCGGCGGCGCAGGTGTTGCTGTCTTTCTGGCTGCTCCTCTTCTCGGTGTTCCTCTTCCTCAGCCTGGCGTTCGTCAAGCGGTACGCGGAGCTCGATGCGCTGCGGCGCGCGGGCCGGTTGAAGGCCGCGGGACGCGGCTACTGTGTCGATGATCTGCCGATACTGCAGACCCTCGGCATTGGCGCGGGATACCTCAGCGTGATGGTGCTGGCGCTTTACATCAACTCGCCGGATATCGCGCAGCTCTATCATCGCCCGAAGTACATCTGGACGCTGTGCGTGCTGATGCTCTACTGGATCAGCCGCGTCTGGATGAAGTCGCATCGGGGCACGATGAACGAGGATCCGGTGGTCTATGCGCTCAAGGACCCGGTGAGTCTCTGCGTCGGCGTGCTCGCCGCGGTGACCGTGGCCCTTGCGATCTGACCTCTACATGGCCAGCGTGTCTTCATGGGGCAATACCGTGCGCGCGGAGCACGCGCTCATCGATATCGACAGCCGGTTCGATCCGTTTCCGGCCGTGCCGGAGGCCATTCCCATTTTGCCCTTCGGCAACGGCCGCAGCTACGGCGACTGTTGCCTGAATCCCGGCGGGGCGCTGGTGCGCATGCGGCGGCTGGATCGCTTCATTCGCTTCGACCGCGAGCAGGGCATCCTCGAGTGCGAAGCCGGCGCGCTGCTGGAGGACATCCTGCGGCTCGTGGTGCCGACAGGCTGGTTTCTGCCGGTGACGCCAGGGACGAGCAACGTGACGGTCGGCGGAGCAATCGCCAACGACGTGCACGGCAAGAACCATCACCGGGCGGGGACGTTCGGATGCCACGTGCGGCGCCTCACGCTGCTGCGGTCGGACCGCGGCCGGCTGGAATGCTCCGCCACGGAAAACGCCGATCTCTTCTCGGCCACCATCGGCGGGCTCGGTCTCACCGGGCTGATCCTCTGCGCCGAGATTGCGCTGCGCCCCATCCCTGGCCGTTGGCTCGACGTGGAGACCCTCCCCTTCCGCTGTGTCGACGAGTTCCTGCAGCTCTCGGCGGAGTCTGATCGGACCCATGAGTACACCGTGGCGTGGGTCGACTGCGGCGCAGGCGGCCGCGGGCTCGGCCGCGGAATTATGCAACGTGCGAATCATGCGCCCTGGGGATCGCGGCACGCGCGGCCGCCGGGGCGCCGGCGCAAGCCGCTCGAGATTCCGTTCGTGCCGCCGGTTTCCGCGGTCAATCCGTCAACGGCGCGGGCCTTCAGCATCCTCTACTATCATCGACAGCGCGCGCGGGCCGGCCGGCGGATCCTGCCGTACGAGTCGTTTTTCTATCCTCTCGATGGCCTCGGCTCCTGGAACCGGCTCTATGGTCCCAATGGGTTCCATCAATATCAATGTGTGCTGCCGGGCTCCACGGCGCGAGATTCCCTCCAGGCGCTCCTCGAGGAAATCTCCCGGTCGGGCGTGGGGACTTTCCTCTCGGTGTTGAAGGGATTCGGCGAGCGTCAGTCGCCCGGACTGCTGTCCTTCCCGCAACCCGGCGTGACGTTGGCGGTGGACTTCCCCGCCTCGCCCGTGAGGACGGCCAGTCTGCTCGCGCGGTGCGATGGCATCGTCGCCGCCGCCGGCGGCCGGCTCTATCCGGCCAAGGATGCGCGCATGCCCAGTGCCCTTTACCGGGCCGGGTATCCGCGCTGGCGGGAATTTGCAGCCTTCATCGATGCCCGCTGCTCCTCAGCCTTCTGGCGGCGTGTGACGGAGCCCGCATGAGCGGCACCCTCGTCATCGGTGCTACATCCGCCATTGCGGAGGCGACCGCGCGGATGCTTGCGGAGCGCGGGGCATCGCTCTACCTCGTCGGCCGCAATGCGGCGCGGCTGGAAGCGATTGCAGCGGACCTCAAAGTACGGGGAGCCGCGAACGTGACGACGGAAGCGATGGACCTGAACACCTATGCGCTCCATGGGCCGATGATCGAGCGCGCGTTCACGGCGCTCGGCCGGGTGGACTCGGTGCTCATCGCGCATGGCACTTTGAGCGACCAGAAGGCCTGCGAGCGTGCGGTGGCCCACGCGCTCGGGGAAATCACGACCAACGCGCTCTCGGTGGTATCGCTCCTCACGTTGCTCGCCAATCGTCTCGAGGCGCAGCGGCGCGGCGCGATCGTAGTCATATCTTCGGTCGCCGGGGATCGGGGGCGCGCTAGCAACTACGTCTACGGTAGCGCCAAGGCGCTCGTGACTACATTCTGCTCCGGACTGCGTCAGCGGCTGGCGCCGGCCGGTGTCAGGGTCATCACCATCAAGCCGGGATTCGTCGACACGCCGATGACCCGAAGCTTTCGCAAAGGGCTCCTCTGGGCGAAGCCCGCCGCCGTCGCGCGCGGCATCGTGCGGGCCATCGACCGCGGGCGGGGTGTCGCCTATCTCCCGGGCTTCTGGCGCCCGGTCATGCTGGCCGTGCGGCTGGTTCCGGAGCGGGTCTTTGCCCGGCTGCGGATGTGAGAGTCCCGAAAACGCACAGCACCCACAGGAAAAAGACCGCATAGAATTTTATCGGCAGCGTCTGGCGCAACGCCAGAACGACTGCGATGGACCCCAGGGCCAGATAGAACGCCATGACGCCGCCGCCATCGATCTTGTGACGCGAGGTGAAGAGCAACAACAAGGATGGAAACACGAAAACGATGTGATGGTCCCATGAGAAAGGAGCAACCAGAAACATGACCGGCAGCGACAGTAGAAGGATTTGATCCAGGCCGGGACCCTGATCCTTCTCGTGGCCGATCCGGATTGACACGGCGCTCACCGAAACGACGAGCAACGCGGCCGCATAAGTCGCGATTTTGGCGACGCTGCCATCGGCAAAAAGCCTGGAGAAAAATCCATTGAGATTCTGATTCCAGGGCACGGCCGGCGGGAATAGTCCTGCCGGCGTCGAGGCGTATCCCCCCTTCAGCGCGACATAAGAAATCCAGTCCTGCCATATGTGAGCGGGCAGAAACGGCACCGAAACGACGACTGCGACGAGCAGCCATAAAAAGGTGAGAATCGCCTCCCGCTTATAGCTGCCGACGAGCAGAAACAGAATCAGTATGACCGGATAGGTCTTTAGGACGATGCTCAGCGCCAGAAAAAAAGAAGCGGTCAGGTGTTTTTGGGATCTGGCCAGATGCCAGAACAGCAGGATGGACGCCAGGACCAGAAAATTGATCTGGCCGCTGGTGATGGTCACCTGGACGGGGGAAGAGACGAGCAGATACGGTATGGCGAGCGCATACGCCAGGAACCTGTTGGCGGACGAGGAGGAGGAGGGCAGGACAACCCTGGGCATGATCCAGAACAGTCCGAGCAGCACGGCGTGGTTGAGGAGCAGCGCCAGGTGCTTTGCAGTGCCGTAGTCCATTCGGTATAACGGCCAAAATATCAGCAGGCTGGGCGGAGGATAGAGGTACGGAAACACGTGGATCGCATGCCCCATGACTGCCTGCAGAGCATGGTAGTCATAGGGATTGCCGCCCATCCTGAAGACGGCGGTGCTTGCCGCATAAAATGATGGCAAGTCGGTAAAGGAAGCGTGGATGCTTTGCCAACCGTAATGCCACAAAAAAACTGAATAAAGAAGGAGATCGAAGCCGATCAGCAGGCTTCGCCCCGCACGGCTCGTTGCGAAATGCAGCAGGCAGGTTGGGTAACGTTTGACAGGCCAATCCACGGGGCGACTTTAACCGAAACCGGCCCCCATCGAGAGGGTGTCACGCAGCCGTCATCCGCGCTCGCTAGGCTCGCTCCCCCCAACATGCCCCGATATGAACATGCCAGGCTGGCACGAGCTCGCTTCCTACAACCCCTGGTGGGCATTCATCGCCGGTACATTGACCGCGGTAATCTTTTGGGGGGTCGGCAGGATCGTTGGCCGAGGATGGCTGCGGTCCGTACCTGATTACCTGCGCCGGCCCGCGGAGCTGGTCACGGGTGTTCTCGTGGTCAGCCTCATCGTCCAGGTATTTGCAATCGCGAACGCCTCCAGTACGGCGGTGATGGCCGCCGTATGGTATTTGGGCCTGCTCGTCGCCGCGCTATCGCTCGGTGCGCCACTGGTTGCGCAAGCGGCACGCGCCAACGTGTTCCACCTTCCTCCCGGGTTGGCTTGGTGGGGCGTGCCGGTAGTTGTGCTGTGCGGTGCCCTGCTGATTTCCGGCATGGCGCCGGAGTCGCGTGCCGACGAGGTCTCTTATCACGCGCTCGCCGCGGCGCGGCTGCTCACCGACGGCGGCCTGAGGTTCTATTCCCTTCCCTGGGAAGCGAGTGTGGTGCCGCAGCTCATCTGGCACTACTCGCTGGTCCCGCTCTACGCCGTCTACGGCAGCGCGGCGGGCGGCGTCGTGTCTGCGTGGCTCGGAATTTCACTGGCGCTTGCCGTGGGAGGGCTCGTTCTGCGCAACACGGACAGCGCTGCGCTCGCGGCGGCGGCGGCGCTCGTCACCCTTTCCGGTGGGTATACCTTTGTCTTCTTTTCCACTACCGGACCGCATGCGTTCTCTTATCTCGCCGGGTTCACGGCCGTAGCTGCCGTCGGTTGGTCCCGTGAGCTGCTGGCTGCAGCCGGCGTCGAAGGTTATGCAGCCGTGGTCGCGATCGGCTGTGCCGGCGCCCTGGCCGGCAAGGTCACGATGCTGCCGATCGTGGGCATCATCAGCCTGCTCGCGTTACGGGACGTCTTCATGGAAACGCCCGATGCCCGGCGTCGCGGCACCGCACTCGCGCTTCTCGTGCTCATTCCGCTGGTCGTCATCGGCCCGCTCACGGTCTGGGACTGGTGGGCTTCGGGATCTCCCTTTGGCGCAGTGACGGCGAAGCTGGCCCATGCGAAGTCTTTCGACGCCGAGGCGATGGCGGCCCTGGAAGGTACGAGGACGACCTTCGCGAGTAATTTCGGCTGGCGGTTCGAGGCGGCGTATTGGAGTCTGCCCCTGGTCGCCGGCACGCTCGTCTCGCTCTTCCTGGAGCCCGACGGGAGTCGGCGCTTTCGCTGGTGGCTGATCTTCGGTGGTCAGGCGCTGGTGATCGTCCTCTTCCTGCCGAAGGAGCTGCGGCACTTCGGGGGCGTCCAATACCCGCTTTTTGCGAGTGGCCTGATCGCCATCCGCCAGCGCCTGAAGCATCGACCGGCCTTCGGTCCCAAGCTCGACGGCCGGCTCGCCATCGGCATCGAAGTGATTGCCGTCCCGTGGGTGCTGTTCGCGCTCTGGCTGACGGTGATCTATCTCCCGGTGGACCTCGGGCGGATCAGCGCGGCTTCGTTCCTGCGTCATTACTCTGGATTACAAACCGACTACGATGCGCTCGATACGCTGCTTCCGGCGGACGCGACCCTCCTGATCGGCCGCAGCCGCTCGCGTCTGATCCAGTATTCCTGGTATGCGCGGCCGCCGGTGTATTACGCACCGCGCCCCGTACTGTTTGACAGCGCGCAGGTTCGCGGCCAGCAGCCGCTTTACCTTCTGTATGTGGACGAGAAGCCGCCCACGGGAGCCGCCGCGCTCGGCAGAGATGTGTGGCTGCCTGCCGGCTACGCTCTCGGGCCCCTCGTCTATTCGGACGCGCAGGCGCGCTTTTACCCATCACGGACTCCCTCGGGCCGCGACGGGCTCGGGGCGCTCGAGGTGTTCCAGCTGGTCCGGGCAGGGACGTGAGCGGCTTCCCATCGCATTCCCGTCACATTCGCGCCGCATAATCGCCCGAAGTCGGCGCCCACCCACGACAGAACCATGGCCGGCACCCAGATCCTCAGCATCATCTGCGTTCTCGACGGACGGCAGCGCGAGCCGGCGCCGGTGCTGCGCGAGGTCCATCGGTTCGCCGCCGCCATGTCGATGCCCTTCGAGCTCGTGATCATGATCAACGGCCTGCTGCCGCAGGGCGCGGAGGAAGTGCGGGCGCTGGCGCGCTCGCTCGACAGCCTGCAGCTCTATTTCATGAAGCGCCGGGTGGACTATCAGACCGCCGTGCTCGCCGGCCTCGAGAACGCGATCGGCGACTGGGTCGCCACCCTCGATCCCGCCTGCGACGATCCGGCCGTGTTACGCGACCTGGTGCAGGCGGCGCTGCGCGAGCACTGCGAGGTCACGGTGGCAACGCCCATGGGGCGGCTGCGACGCGGGCCGCTGGAGGCATTGCTTTCCTCGGTGTTTCATTTCGTGTTCCGCCGCCTTCACGGGTTCAGCCTGGCGCTCGAGTCGCCCACCGCGCGGCTCGTCTCGCGGGCGGTGGTCAACGATGTCCTGCAGCACGATTCGCCGCTGATCGCGTTGGAGACGCTGACGGCCGCTGGCGGTTACACCCGGATCAGCGTACCTATGATGGCGCGCTCGCAGCTCCGATTGCCGGTGGCGGAGCGCCTCAGAGTGCGCTGGCGGACGCTGCTCGGGATCAACGCGGCGCCGCTGCGGATCGCAAACCTGATCTGCGCGGCGGGGGCGCTCGCGGCGCTCGCATACTCGATTTACGTCATCGCGATCTATCTCTTCAAGTCCGATGTCAGGCCGGGCTGGACCACCGTCTCCCTGATCCTGTCGGCGATGTTCCTGACCTTCTCCCTGGTGCTCGGCATGCTGAGCGATTACCTGATCATGCTGCTCGATGTCGGCGAGCGCCGCGGCCGCTACGAGA